>Ga0315540_10000240_pt1 | contig 30068 bp, 31 predicted proteins | sample SalMarSW160110MG_FD_203677 | JGI IMG/M metagenome (GOLD analysis project Ga0315540, IMG submission 203677) | Salt marsh sediment microbial communities from the Plum Island Ecosystem LTER, Massachusetts, United States - Salt Marsh Sediment SW1601-10 ...
GAACAGCACATAGCGGCGGGCATGGCGGACGGCCAGCTCCATGACGGGCAGGAAGGCATCGGGCCCCGGCAGCAGCCGGAAGGCATTGCCCTCGCGTTCGGGATAGGGGTTTTGCCTCGCCATGCTTGCAGTCTATGCCTTTTTGCCGGCAACGCATCCCGGCCGGCATGCGGCGCCGCCGTCAGCGCACGGACAGCACCGCGGCACCGCGGATGTGGCCGGCCCTGAGGCGTGCGAGCGCCTCGTTCGCCTGCTCCAGCCGGAAGATCTCGACCTCGGGCCGGATTCCGGCCTTGGGGGCGATGGACAGGAACGCCTCGCCGTCGCGGCGAGTCAGGTTAGCCACGGAACGGATGCTGCGCTCCCCCCACAGGATCGCATACGGGAAGGCCGGCACATCGCTCATGTGGATGCCGGCACAGACGACGGTGCCGCCCTTGGCCACGTGCCCGAGCGCCTCCGGCACCAGGGCGCCGACGGGCGCGAAGATGATGGCGGCATCCATCTCGTCCGGCGGCGCCGTGGCCGAGTCCCCGGCCCATGCGGCCCCAAGCTCTCTGGCAAAATGCTGCCCGTCCTCATCCCCTGGCCTGGTGAAGGCATAGACCGTACGCCCCTGCCAGTGCGCCAGCTGGGTGATGATATGTGCCGCCGCCCCGAAGCCGTAGATGCCGAGGCGGCCGGCGTCGCCGGCCGCCACCAGCGAGCGGTAGCCGATCAGCCCGGCACACAGCAGCGGGGCGGCCTCGGCATCGCCGTACGCCTCCGGGATCGGGAAGCAGTAGTGCGCGTCGGCCACGGTGTATTCGGCGTATCCGCCGTCGATCGTGTAGCCGGTGAACCCGGCGTCATCGCAGAGATTCTCGTGCCCGCCGGTACAGAAACGGCAATGCCCGCAGGTATGCCCCAGCCACGGCACCCCCAGGCGCTGCCCGAGAGCGAACTGTTCGACGCCCTCGCCCCTGGCGACCACGGTGCCGACGATCTCGTGTCCCGGCACCAGCGGCAGCCTCGGCTCGCCCAACTCCCCGTCCAGGATATGCAGGTCGGTGCGGCACACGCCGCAGGCGCTGACGGCAAGCAGGACCTGCCCGGGGCCGCATGCGGGGCGCGGCAGCTCGGCCGGATGCAGGGCCGAGCCCGGCGCATCCAGGACCATGGCGCGCATGCCCGGCTCAGCGCGGGGCACGGCCGGTGAGGCGGAAAGCCCAGGCGCACAGGCTGCCCGCAACCACGATCGCCACCCCCGACAGCCACATCGGCACCGTCCATCCCGCCAACTGCACCGGCCAGTGCAGGATCAGCCTGAGCGCGTGGCCGAGTACCACCACGCCGAAGATGGATCCGGTGATCAGCAGATAGGCACGCATCGCCACCCCCTGCGGCCAGGCCAAGGTCCGCGCCGCTATTGTAGCCGCATTTGCACGGCGGTTTTGTCCTGTCACACCCGTGTGACGCTTCGGGGTGATCATGGGGCGCAACATCGCCGGGAGCCGGAAGCGGAGTGGAGCATGCGCGATCAACATACAAGCGGCCATCGCCTGACGAACATGCTGGTAGTGGAGGGCGGCGCCATGCGCAGCGTGTTCTCCGCCGGCCTGCTGGATGGCCTCCTGCGCCACCGTTTCGACCCGTTCGACGGTTACATCGGCGTCTCGGCCGGGGCGGCCGTCCTCGCCCATTTCCGGGCCGGTGTCGAAGGCAGCGCCCTGCAATGGTTCCTGAAGGCTGCGCGCAGCCCCGCCTTCATCAGCCGCAGCCGCTTCCTGCGCGGCGGACACCTGATCGATCTGCGATGGCTGTGCGACGAATTCGCCGCCTCGGGAATCGACCTGGCCGGCGTCCACCGGCAGGGCAAGCCGCTGCTGGTGTGCGCCACCGACGTGGCCACCGGCGAGGCCGCCTATCTCGATACGCATGAACACGACCTGATGGATGCGCTGATGGCATCGATGGCGCTGCCGCTGTTCTACCGCGATTTCCCGCTGATCGACGGCCGCGCCATGGCCGACGGCGGCATGGCCGATGCGATCCCGGTAGACGAGGCCATACGCCGGGGAGCACGGAACATCATGGTGGTACGCGCCCGTCCCCGAGACCATGTGAAGCGCGACACGCCGGTGCACCGCTACATCCGCTGGCGTCTGCGGCGGCATCCGCAGCTGCGGCGTGCCATGCAGGGCCGGGTACAGCGCTCCGAACAGACGGCAACCCTGTTACGTTCTCCGCCGGCCGGTGTGCGCATCATCGATGTCTGTCCGCCGGCGGATTTCCGTATGGGCCGCTTTTCCACACAGGAGCAGCAGCTGCGCGCGGGCTACCGGGCCGGGCTGGCCATGGCCGACCGGGCCATCACCCAATGGCCGGCACCGTAAACGCAAGCGCCCTCCATGTTGCCATGGAGGGCGCGGCATCCGGTAAGCGCTCAGTTTGTCTCGGGCGTCTCGACCTCGGGCACGTGCACATCCGGCACTTCGACCACGGGCACATGGACATCGGGCGTTTCCACCTCCGGCGTCTCCACCTCCAGCACCTCGACATCGCGGATATCCGGATCGACCACCTGCGGCGTGCGGATATCGGCCGTACGGTCGGCGCCGTCGATCCGGTCCGTATCGCCTCCGGTCACGGTCGGCGGCATCACTGCGCCGGAATCGGTGGACGATGCGGCCACGGCGCCCGGGCTCGCCAGCGTCAGCGACGCGACCATGCCGATGATGGCCCAGACAGGTTTCTTCAATGCGATCGTCTTCATCCGATGATCTCCTTTGCCCCGTCCTCCTCCCTGGACAAGGCCGCACACGAAATCAGCATAAGTATGAACCCTTAATATAATGTGCGCACTATCACGCTAAACCTTCAAATTTGCAAGGAAACACGACCTGGATCACATTTGCGTCCGATATCAGGGCTTCGCATGCCATTCCTTCGCCAGCTGGCTCGCATTGGCGCGCTGTTCCTTGGTCATCGACCCTCCCACCACCTCGCGCGTGGCCAGTGCGGCGTCATGGATCGCTCCTCGCGCCAGACTTTGGGACGCCAGCGTCAGCCATTTGTACGCCTCGACATAATCCTGGGGCACGCCCTGGCCCTTGTAATAGGCATAGCCCAGGTTGTACTGGGACGAGCCGTCTCCCTGCTGGGCCGCCTTCAGCCACAGGGCCGTGGCCTTGCCGAGATCCTGGGGCACGCCCTGGCCCTTGTAGTACAGAACGCCCAGGTTCGACTGGGCCAGCATGTCCCCCTGCTGGGCCGCCTTGATCCACCAGCTCGCCGCCTTGGCATAGTCCTGGGGCACGCCGCGCCCCTCGTAGTACAAAAAGCCCAGGTTCGACTGGGCCAGGGCGTAGCCCTGAACCGAGGCCTTGCGGTACCACACCGCCGCCCTGGCGTTGTCCCGCGCCACCCCGCGACCGTGCTTGTAGAAATCGCCGAGGAAGTTCTGGGCCACAGGATCGCCGGCCTCAGCCTGCCTGTGCAGCGTATGCGCGGCCTCGGCATCCCCGCTTTCCGCCTGCAGCTCCAGACGCTTGGCCACGCTCTGGTCCATGGCGAAGGCCGGGGGCAGGGCCCACACGAACACGGCGAGCACGGCCGCCAACATCGTGGAACGTTTCATGCTTATCCAAGCCTGGTCTGCAGAAAATCGACCGTACGCTGCCAGGCCAGGGCGTGGGCGGCCTGGTCGAACGCCCCCCGTTCATCGCAGGCAAAACCGTGCCCGGCATCGTACAGGTACACCGGGATATCCGGATAGGCCGCCGCCAGGGCCTCGACGTGCTCCACCGGAATGGACTTGTCCTGGCGCCCGAAATGCGCGATCAGCGGGCATCGCGGCGCCCGCTCGGAGAATGCCGGGATGCGGCTGCCGTAGTAACAGACGGCGGCGGCGAACGGCAGGCGGCAGGCGGCCAGCCAGGCCATGCTGCCGCCGAAGCAGTAACCGATGACGCCGATATGTTTCCTGGCCCTGGCCAGCTGGCCTGCCAGATCCACCGTCAGCGCCACCCGGGCCGCCTCGACGTCGAGCAGCGCCTTGTCCCAGTCCACCTGCGGAAGCATCGCGATCCCGCGCGCGATCTCGTCCTGGCTGTAGCCGACCTCGAAACCGCGTTGGTAGCGGTCGAACATCGCCGGTGCCACGACCTCGTAACCGAGGGCGGCGAAACGCCCTGCCACGCCACGTATGTGATGATTGACGCCGAATGCTTCCTGCACCAGCACCAGACCGCCCTTCGGCGCCGATTCCGGCATCTCGCGCCAGGCGGCGAACTGGTGACCGTCCGCTGCGGTCAGCGTGATCCATTCACCCATATCCATCCTCCGCGATCAGGCCGTCGGACCCGGCCGATGTGGACACGCTACGGCCCGGAGCCGATGCCGACAACCTGCGGGCAAGCCGGCGCAAACGCAAAAGGCCGCAGGGCGGCTGCAGCCTTCGGCGTGAAACGGCCGGAACCGGACCGGCCAGCCGCATCACTGCATCGACAGCACCGGCGCGCGATCCGGCTCGTCCCCCATCTCGTATCGATTGCCCTCGGCGACGGGAAGCCCGAGCAGGAATGCCAGTTCGGATACGGGGACATGCGCGTTTCTCGCACTCAGCCATTTCAGCATCTCAAGCCTGTCTTCCGGCGCCATATCGAGCCTCCGCGTTCGGATTCGGACGGCAAGGATAGGTGCCGATGATGTCACGGCGGTGACAATGCGCGCTTGCTAGGCGATGCTCCCTGGATCGCCCGCACCATCACCGTGCGCATCGTCTCGAACGAATAGGGCTTTTTCAGAAACTCCCAGGCGACCGCATCCGCACCCAGGCACTGGAGATCGTCGTCGCGGTTGTACCCGGATGACAGCACCACGGGCACGCCCGGCCGCAGCCTGGATATCTCGCGCATGCAGGTGACGCCGTCCATGCGCGGCATGGTCAGATCGAGGAGAACGCAGTCGAACGGGGCTTCGGTATCGGCACTGCGGAACACATCCAGCGCCTCGATACCGTCACAGGCCTCGACCACCCGGAACCCCATGCTCTGCAGCATCTTGCTCGCCACCAGCCTGACCGTGTCATCATCCTCGACCAGCAGCACCGTCCCCTGTATCGCCGCCATCTCTTCCGCCGCCGACGCGACCGTCGCCTGCACCGCGACCTGCTCCTCGGAGGCAGGCAGGTAGACGCGGATCGTCGTGCCCTGGCCGGTCGTGCTGTCCAGCTTCATGGCACCGCCGTGACTGCGCACGATGCCCTGCACCGCGCTCATGCCCAGGCCGTGGCCCTTGGTCTTGGTCGTGAAAAAGGGATCGAACACCCGGGATGCGATCTCGGGGGCCATGCCCTGGCCGTTGTCGCGCACCTCGAGCCAAAGATAGGTGGCCGGCTGCAGCCCCCCGTCCGGTGGCGTGACGGCATCGTCGAAGAAACCGTCGACGGCATCGACGCTTCCGGTTCGCACCTCGATCCGACCCTGGCCGGAATCGATGGCCTCGCCGGCGTTGAGCACCAGGTTCAGCATCACCTGCCTGAGCTGGGCGATATCGCCATTGGCAGCCGGCAGGGTATCGTCCAGGTCGTAGATGATCTCGATACCCTTCGGCACCGAGGCCTCGATCAGACGACGCATGTCCCGCACCATTCCCGTCAGGCTGACCGGCTGCACCACGAACCGCCCCTTGCCCGAGTAGGCCAGCATCTGCTGGCACAGCATGGCGGCCAGGCCGGAGGCCTCGCAGATCGAGGACAGGTGCTCCGTCACGGCCGGCGCATTGCCGCTGTCGGCCAGGGCCAGCTCGGCGCTGCCCTGGATCGCCGTCAGCACGTTATTGAAATCATGCGCGATGCCGCCGGCCATCATGCCGAGGGATTCCAGGCGCTGGGCATGCTGTATCTGCATCTGCAGGGCCGCTTCCTGCTGCTCGGCCCGTACACGTTCCGTCACATCCACACCGAAACTGATCAGCGTATTGTGCTGCTGGCCATCCTGCGAACGCAGGCCGACCCGGATCATATCCACGATGCGCTCCTGCCCGTCCGCACAATGGATCGTGATGCGCCTGAGCATCGGCCGGTTCGGCCGGACCAGGCACTCGGCATCCTCGGCCCGGTACTGTGCCACCGACTCAGGCGGTAGCAGCGCGTACAGGCCGTCGATGCCATGGGTGGCATCGTCATCGACCATGCCGTGCCACTGCCGGCAGGCCTTGTTCAGGAACGCGGTCCTGCCGTCGCGCTGCATGCACACCGCAATCGGCGAATGATCGAGGATGACCTGGATCTGGGAACGCGTGCGCTGGTGCATGTCCGACTCGTGCAGCAGCTGTCGGTTGGCCTCGAGCATCTGCTGCTGGTGCAGCTCGATCTGGGATTTGAACAGGTGGGCCAGCCAGGCATAGAAGCCGTAGATCACGGCGAACAGCTGCAGCTGGTCGGCCGCATAATCCAGGTGGATCATCCCCAGCTGACGCAGCGCGATCAGGGCCAGCAGCCACAGCAAGAAACCGACGCTCCAGCGTATGCCGTATGCCGAGCCCTTGATGAAATAGGCCACGAAGGGGAATCCGATCACCCAGTAGATGCCGGTATCGCCGACGCCGCCCGCCACGAACAGCGCCGAGAACAGCACCGCGGCACAAGCCATCAACCCGTTCTCCATGCCCGCAAGCGCCGCACCCCGCTTCAGGCGCCATAGGATGAGCGCCAGAATGGGCAACAGCCCCGCCTCGATCGCGGCCAGCCGTACGAAGCCATACAGGGCGTTGACGATGGCAAAGACGAACACCATGCCGATGCTGGCAAACAGGACCCTGCCCAGCGTTTGCACGCGGTCCCTCAGCAGCCCCTCCTCCGAACGGGACTGCATGTCCTGATGCAGGTCTCTGTCCAGTCTTTTCTCCCCCCTGCCCCCGAGCATCACCATGCCGGGGTCGCCGTGTCGTGACCATGCTCACGGTGCACGTTCGCGCCTCCGCCATCATGACCGCTGATGCCCACCCGTGGCAAATACCACTGCTAAGGATAGATCAACCGTGAAGGAATGGATCGTTTCCGCACCGGCATCCCTGCCGATCGCCATCACCACTTGCGCCCTGGTCATGCTGACGATATCGATCTGGCTGGCGTGGCCATGGCTGATCGGCGTTGCCGGTGAGACTTTGGTGCGCAGGAAGCTGCGCGACTTCGCGCGCCAGGGGGCGCTCGTGCTCCATGACGTCATCCTCCCGGACCGCCGGGGCGGCACGGTGCGCATCGACCACTTGCTCGTCTCCGGGTTCGGCATCATGGCGATCCAGACCATCGCCTATCCCGGCAGGATCCTCGGTTCGCTGCGCGATGCCATGTGGGTGCACGAGCAGGGGCCCCATACCCACCGCTTCGCCAACCCGCTGCGGCGGAACGCCGCCGCCGTGGAGGTGCTGCAGTCCATGCTCGGCAGCCAGTTCCGGATCTGCGATGCCATCGTGTTTACCGCCGGCACCCTGATGGGCTCGATGCCGGAGAACGTCGTCACGGCGGCCGGGCTGGGGCCCCATGTATGCGCCCGGGGCAGGGCCCTGTCCGATGAAAAGATGCGCTGGGTCGTGAACATCCTGAAAAACATGGCCATCGTGGACAAGCAAAGCCGCTCATCGCACGTGCGCGATTTCATGGCCCGTCAGGGCCTGGAGAGGCATCTGAGGTGGGCGAAGTCCCTGATGGCGGGCAGCGTCACGGCCATCGTGGTCGCTGCGCTCGTGGTGGGCATGCACCTGGCGGCCCTGGCCGGCAGGCTGTAGCCGGTCAGGCGACGCCGATAGCCTCACGCCAGGCAAGAATCAACCGGAATTCCTCGTTCGATATGTCGGCGGAAAGATCCCGCTTCACCTCCGACAGGGAGGCGTAGGGATCGGCCTGATCGAGATCGGCCATCAACCGCTCGAACAACTCGCCGAACAGACCCGGCACGTCGATATAGTGTCCGGCCCGGATCAGGGCGATGAAATGGCTGAGTACGGTCTTCTCGCTGACCCCCTGCTGGGCCGCGATCTGCGTCACCTCCCTAACCTTCTTGTACAGTGTCAGGGTATGCATCTGGCTGTCGTTGGCCGCCGGCCCCTTGGCCATCAGCTTGGGCCGGCCGTCCGAGGCTGCCTCGGCCCTGTCGGGCTGGCCCTCCACGTGCTCGCGCACGGTCCCGATCAGGGTCTCGCCGTAGGTTTCGAGCTTGTGCTTGCCCACGCCGCTGACCTTGGCCAGGCACTCGAGGTCGACCGGCTTGCGCTGGCTCATCTCGCTGAGCGTGGCGTCGCTGAACAGCACGTGCGGCGCCAGTCCTTCCGCATCCGCCAGCGTCTGGCGCAGCCCGACCAGCCGTTCGAACAGGGCCTCGTCGCGATTGCTGCTCAGGCGCTTCAGCTGGCGCTTGATGCCCGGCTTGTACTTGGCCAGCAACACCGTCCGGCCCTCACCGAGGGTATCGGCCTTTTCCGAGGGCAGCAGCGCCGCCTTGCGGCTGACGTTCTGATGCATGTAGCCGTGATGCACCAACTGGCGCAGCACCGAGGTCCATTCATCGGCATTCTGGTCGCTGCCCTTGCCATAGGCCGCACACTTGTCATGGCCGTGCTCCCGGACCCTCGCGCTGTTCACGCCGCGCAGCACATCGATCACGTAGCCCATGCCAAAATCGCCGTTCAGCTCGCGCACGCACGATAGCGCCAGCTTCGCCACCGGGGTGCCGTCGTAGGTCTCCGGCGGATCCAGGCAGATGTCGCAGTTGCCGCAGGGCTCGGCCAGATCCTCCCCGAAATAGCCGAGCAACACCTTGCGCCGGCAGGTCAGTGCCTCGGCCAGGCCGACCATGCTGTTCAGCTTGTGCACCTCGACCCGCCGCTGCTCGGGGTTCTCGACATTCTCGATCAGGCGGCGCACCAGGTTCACGTCGCCCGAGCCGTACAGCAGCAGCGCCTCGGATTCCATGCCGTCGCGTCCGGCACGTCCGGTCTCCTGGTAATAGCTTTCGATGCTCTTGGGCAGGTCGTGATGCACCACGTAGCGCACGTTCGGCTTGTCCACGCCCATGCCGAAGGCGATCGTCGCCACGATGATCTTGGTGCGGTCGCGCAGGAAGTCGTCCTGCACCCGTTCGCGCTGCCTTGCCGGCAGCCCTGCATGGTAGGCGGCGGCGCGATAGCCCTGGCGCTGCAGATTGACGGCCAGGTCCTCCACCCGCTTGCGCGACAGGCAGTAGATGATGCCAGAGGCGTTCTCCCAGTCCTCGAGGAACTGCAGGATCTGGGTCAGCGGCTGGCGCTTCTCGGCCACCAGATAGCGAATGTTCGGGCGATCGAAGCTGGACGTGAACCAGGCCGGCTCGCGCAGCTGCAGCCGCCCGACCACATCCTCGCGCGTGTGCTCGTCCGCGGTGGCCGTCAGGGCCAGCATGGGCACCTTCGGGAACTGTTCGCGCAGCATGCCGAGCTTGACGTATTCGGGCCGGAAATCGTGGCCCCATTGCGACACGCAATGCGCCTCGTCGATGGCGAACATCGACAGCTTGACCTTCTCCAGGCGGGCCAGAAAGGCCTTCGACAGCAGGCGTTCCGGCGCCACGTACAGCAGGTCCAGCTCACCGGCCTCGAACTGCGACAGCACTTCCTTGGATTCCGTGGCCTTCAGCGATGAGTTGTAGAAGGCCGCGCGCACGCCGCATCGGGTCAGGGTGTCCACCTGGTCCTTCATCAGGGAGATCAGCGGCGACACGATGATGCCGGTACCGGGCCGCAGGATGGCCGGGATCTGGTAGCACAGGGACTTGCCGCCGCCGGTCGGCATCAGCACGAACGCGTCCTTGCCGTCGAGCAGGGTGGCAATGATCTCCTCCTGCATGGGGCGGAACTGGTCGTAGCCGAAGATGTCCTTCAGCAGCCGTTTTGCATCGTCTCGATTTGGGGTTTTCGCCATAGCTATTTAATATGCCACCACAATCTCGCCCCGACGGCAAGCTTTGACGCGCACATTGGCAGGAATCTTGCGAAGTTGCAGGATAGCCGGCATGGACATGCCGCCTGTTTCCGCGCTTTCCGGCCGGCGCATCCTGGTCACCCGGGCGGCCGGGCAGGCCGCACCGACCACGGCCCTGATCCGGGCGCACGGCGGCGAGGCGGTGCTTCTTCCCTGCCTCGAGGTGGCATGCCTGCCCGAGGCGATCCGGGGTGCCACCCCCGAACTGGCCGATCCCGGCATCGACATCGCCTTCACCAGCGTCAACGGCGTGCGTTGCGTCGCCGAGGCGCTGCAGCCTGCCGAACGCGAACGGCTCGGCGCCCACCGGCTGGCCGCCGTCGGCGACAAGACGGCCGCGGCCCTGGCCGAGTACGGCTGGCATGCCGCCATCGTCGCCGCCACCGCCTCGCAGGACGGCCTGATCGACGCCTATCGCGATCACGGCCTGCCCACCCGCCTGCTGCTGTTCCGGGCTGCGGAGGGGCGCGACATCCTGCCGCACTGGCTGCGCACCCAGGGCATCGGCGTCAGCATCGTCCACGCCTACCGCACCGTCTGCCCCGGAGGCGACGCCTCTGCCGTCGTGGCGGAATTGCGCGCGGGCCGCATCGACGCCGTGCTGCTCGGCAGCCCGAAGACGGCGGCCTGTTATCTCGAGCGCATCGGCGACGCGGAGCTCGCCGGCCGGCCGGTGCTGGTGGCCATCAGCGATGACGTGGCCAGGGCGGCCGAAAGGCTCGGGCTGGGGGTGCAAGTTGTGGCGAGCAGCGCTAGTTTCTCGTCCATGCTGGATGCGCTCGCCCGGCATTACCAGACGTCGATGGAGTAAGCCATGTCCCTGCCCGAACTGATCTACCGCCCGCGCCGGCTGCGCAGAAATGCCACGCTGCGGCGCATGGTGCGCGAAACCGCGCTGTCCCCCGCCGATCTGGTCTACCCGCTGTTCGTCGACGAGACACTGGATCAGCGCCGGCCGGTGGGCAGCATGCCCGGCGTCTGGCGGCTGCCCGTTTCCGAGGTCGCCGAGGCCGCGCGCGAGGTCCATGCGCTCGGTATCCCGGCGATCATCCTGTTCGGCATCCCGGCGCACAAGGACGCCGTCGGCAGCGAGGCCTGGAACCCCGACGGCATCGTGCAGCGCGCCATCCACGAGGCCAAACAGGCCGTACCGGAGCTATGCGTGATCGCCGACAGCTGCTTCTGCGAATACACCGAACACGGTCATTGCGGCGTGCTGCACGGCCACGACGTCGACAACGACGCCACGCTGGAGAATCTGCAGAAAGAAGTCGTTTCCTACGCCGAGGCAGGCGTCGACATCATCGCCCCGTCCGGCATGATGGACGGCATGGTCGCCGCCATCCGCGCCGGCCTCGACGATGGCGGCTTCGAACAGACCCCGATCATGTCCTATGCTGTGAAGTATGCATCGGCCTATTTCGGACCCTTCCGCGATGCCGCGGACTCCGCACCGTCCTTCGGGGACCGCGCCAGCTACCAGATGGACCCCGGCAATCGCCGCGAGGCGATGCGCGAGGCGATGCTCGACGTCGACGAGGGCGCCGACATGCTGATGGTCAAACCGGCCCTGGCCTACATGGACATCATCCGCGAGGTCAGGGATGCCACCGACCTGCCGCTGGCCGTCTACAACGTCTCCGGCGAATATGCGATGGTCAAGGCGGCGGCCGAGAAGGGCTGGATCGACGAGCAGCGCGTGGTGCTCGAAACCATGCGCGGCTTCAAGCGCGCCGGCGCCGACCTGATCCTGACCTACCATGCACTGGACGTGGCCCGGTGGCTCCACGACAATCCGAACTCATGAGCGACGAACAACAGAAACCGCAAGTGCATCCGGACGTCGAGGCCGCCGCCCCGGAGGGGGCTGACGCTGCGGCCGAAGCCGCGTCGACCGACGAGGCACACGCAGCCCGGAAGGGCTCGGGACGCTGGTGGGCACTGCTGTTCGTCCTCGTCGTCCTGGCCGGCCTGGGCGCGCTGGCCTACCGCTACGTCATGCAGCACCCGGATCGCTTCGGCCTGTCGACGCAGAGCGAGCCGTCCCCATCGACGGCACCGGCCACCGAGCCCGCGCCGACCGCGGCGCCGCAGCCCGTCCAGGGCCAGACCGCTCCCGCGCAGGCACAGACCCAGGCCGTGCAGACCCCGCTCAGCTCGCAGGATGCGGAGCAGCTGATGGCCGCCATCAACGCCCTGCAGCAGCAGCTGCAACAGCTACATGCGGACAATGCCGAACTGCGCCGGACGCTGGCCGAGCAGCAGCACAGCGACCTGCGCAGCCGCCTGACACTGATCGCCGATCCGGATACGCGCCTGAAGCAGCTGTCGCTGCTGTGGCAGGACGTGTCCCTGTCGCCGGTATTGTCGGCGCAGCAGCGCAGCGAGGCCGTATCCATGACCGCGGCCGCCCGCGAGGCCCTGACCCAGAACCAGTTGTGGCAGCAGCGCCTCGACACCTGGATCACCGAACTGGCCGGTCCCGAATCCGGCCCGGACCTGATCCCGCATTTCGCGCATCCATGGCTGGAATGGCTCGCCGAGCAGTTCCACCTGCGCCCGGCGCCGACCAACGGCAGCAGCGGCAGCCAGGCCCTGCGCGAGAAGCTGATGCAGATCCGCCGCGGCATGGCCATCGAGACCTGGCCCGACACCAAGGACTGGCAGCCGATCCGCGCGGAGCTGATCCTGATCCATGCGTCCTCCGCCAAGACCGACGCCGACAAGGCCGCCGGCATCGGCCTGCCGAACGACTTCACGGCCATGCGCAAGGCCGTGGCGACGCTGCATGAGACCGCCCGCCAATGGCTGGAGGCCAAGCCATGAGGCTCGTCATCATCCTGTTCCTGGCCCTGGCCGTCACCATCCTGCTCACCCTGATGCCGGACGTGGCCAGCCAGATGGTGCGCATCCAGGCCTTCGGCTGGGAGTTCTCGGCCCGCCAGGGGGCTTTCATCGTGGCCCTGCTGACCGTGCTCGGCGTGGTGTGGCTGATCCGCGCCCTGGTTTCCGCCCTGCTCGCCGGTCCCGGCCAGGTCTGGCAGAGCCTGCGTACCGGCAGCCGCAAGCGCCGGGAATCGCTGCTGCGCGACGGCCTGGCCGCCTGGCTCGACATGCGCGATGACCACGGCGCCAAGACCATGCGCAAGACCCGCGGCGTCATCCCGGACTGGGCATCCGGCATGCTGCGCATCCTGGCCACGCCGGCCAGGGACCAGGAGCTGCCGGGGCAGCATGCCGACCCCCTGCACGTAGCGCTGGCGGCGCGCATCGCCACCGATCCGACCGCCCAGCCGGCGCCGGACCCCGCCACACGCAAGGCGCAGCTGGAGGCATGGCTGGCCGTGCATCCGGGCGCACCGCTGGCCCAGCAGCGGCTTGCCGACCTGGCCGAGGAGGAAGGCGACTGGGCCACGGCCAGCCAGATGCTCGAGGAACAGTGGAAGCGCGGCCACCGCTCGGCATCCGCGATCAAGCCCAGGCTCGCCCACGCCTATGTGATGATGGCGGCCGAGGACCCGGATCAGGGGATGCATCATCTGCGCAAGGCGCAGCGCCTGGCCCCGGATGATGCGGAGGTGGTCCTCGCCATGGGCCGGGCGATGCTGCGCGCCGGCGACACCGCCGCCGCCCAGAAGCTGTGGCTCCAGCATGTCGAGAACCACGACGACATGGCCGTCGCCCGCGAGCTGCTGCCGCTGTTCAGCAAGGATGCCATGAAGCAGTACCGCCGCATGGAAGGCCGGGACGCTCCCGGCATGAACCCGGCCCACCAGTGGCTGCGCGCCCAGCTGGCGCAGGCGGCCAACCTCACCGGCATGGCCCGCGAGCATCTGGACACCCTGCTGAACCTGCATCCCGGCCCGTTGGCGTGGCAGAGCCTGGGCGACTGGCATGCCTCGCAGGGCGACTGGCAGGAGGCCGCGCGCTGCTACCAGCATGCCCTGGACAACGGGTCCAAGGCCGGCTAAATAGAAGGATATGAAGAGCGGTTCTCTTGAGCCGCTGGTGGCCACCGACGGGTGGCCACCTTTTTTATCGGGTTGCATTCACCCGCCGATGCTGCTCGTATCCGCCTCCATGACGACGCCCGCCGACTGGCAGACCATTGCCCGCCCCACCGAACTGCATGCCACCACCTTCCCGCTGACGCTGCGTCGTCAGGGACGGGATGGCGCCCATGCATACCCCGGGGAAGGGTTCGCCATCATGCTCGGCGGCGAGATCCGCGCCTACCATAACGCGTGCCCGCACACGGGATCGCCACTGGACTGGCTGCCCGGCCGCTTTTTCTCCGATGACGGCCGCGCCCTGGTCTGCGCCACGCACGGCGCCCGCTTCGATCCCTTGACCGGCGCCTGCCTTGTCGGGCCCCTGCCCGCGCGGCCTGTACCCGCTGGCGGTACGCGATCTGGGCGACGCCGTCTCGGTACCCTGCGATGACGTCGCCCATTGACCTCAACCGGCTGGGGGAATCCAGCAGTCCCTACCTGCTCCAGCACAAGGACAATCCGGTGCACTGGCAGCCGTGGGACGATGCCGCCCTGGCCGCCGCCCGGGAGCTGAACCGACCGATCCTGCTTTCCGTCGGCTACGCCACCTGCCACTGGTGCCACGTGATGGCACGCGAATGCTTCGAGGATCCGCGCATCGCGGCCCAGATGAACGCCGATTTCGTCTGCATCAAGGTCGACCGCGAACAGCGGCCGGACATCGACGCCGTCTATCAGGGTGCGGCGCAGGCCCTGGTCGGCCATGGCGGCTGGCCGCTGACGGTGTTCCTGACCCCGGATCTGGAGCCCTTCCACGCCGGCACCTATTTCCCGCCCACCGACCGCCACGAGCTGCCGGCCCTGCCGCGCCTGCTGGCGGCCCTGACCCACTCCTGGTCCACGCGCCAGACCGAGATCCGCCATAATGCCGTGCAGCTGACGGATGCCATCCGCAGCCGCCATGTGGCCGAGGCGGCCAGCGAACTGCCGCCCCCGGAACCGGTCGGGGCGATGGCCATGTGGATGCACGAGTACGATGCCGAACACGGCGGCTTCGGCCCGGTACCGAAGTTCCCGCAGCCGCCGGTGCTGTCGATGATGCTGGAGCTTTCCCTGCTGACCGGCAGGACCAAGGCCCTGGATGCCGTGCATCATACCCTCGCCGCCATGACCGCCGGCGGCATCTTCGACCATATCGGCGGCGGCTTCCACCGCTACAGCACCGATGCCGAGTGGCTGGTGCCGCATTTCGAGAAGATGCTGTACGACAACGCCCAGTTGCTGGGCCTGTACGCCCGGGCCCAGGTCAACCGCCCGCACCCGGCCTATCTGCGCGTCATCCGCGACACCGTGGCCTGGCTGCAGGCCGAGATGCGCGATGCCGACACCGGCCTGTTCTATGCGGCGCAGGACGCTGACGCCGACCATCGCGAGGGGATCTTCCACACCTGGACGCTGGACGAGCTTAAGCAAGCCCTGTCCGCGGAGGATCTGGCGCTGTTCGTACGCAGCTACGGCATCAGCGAGGCGGGCAACTTCGAGGGCCGCAACATCCCGTACCGCCGGATGGGCGAAGAGCCGGGGCCCGACGAGGAGCGCCTGGCCGCCATCCGCAGGACCCTGAACACGGCGCGCGGGCAGCGCACCCGCCCGGAGACCGACACCAAGCTCCTGACCGACTGGAACGCGCTGACGATCGCCGGCCTGGCCGAGGCCGGGCGGCGGCTGGATGTGCCGGAATGGCTGGCCATGGCCGCCGACAACGCCCGGACGCTGCTCGATACCATGGTCGATGCCGACGGGCGCGTGCTGCACTGCCAGTCCAAAGGCCAACGGGAGCACGAGCGTTTCGCCGACGACGCGGCCCAGCTGGCCTGGGCTCTGTTGATGCTGTACCAGACGACCGGCCAGGCCCAATGGCTGGCCGAGGCCGAGCGCATCGCCGAGCGGATGTTCGCGGACTTCATGATCGAGGGCGGGGCGCTGGCCATGACCCCGGCCGGCGCAGCGGTGCCATTGCAGCGGCCGGTGCCGGTCTTCGACAACGTGGCCCCGTCCGCCAACGGCATGGCCGCTCGCCTGTGCGTGGCCCTGTACGGACTGAGCTCGGACGAACGCTGGCGTGCGCGCGCCGAGGGCATCTTCCGGGGCCTGGCCTCGCATCTGGCGCACGCCCCGGGTTCGGTGCCGATGCTGACCCTGGCCCGGCTGGGACTGGCCACCGGCACCCCGCATCTGCAGCTGAAGGGCGATGACGACGGCGCGCTGGCCCGCATCTTCTGGTCCGGGATGCACCCGCTGCTGACGCTCGGCTACCCGGATTCCGGACCGGCCGGCGCCTCGCTGTGCGCCGGCACCAACTGCCAGCCGCCGGTCAGCGACGCCCCGGCCCTGCTGGCGACCCTGGCCGGCTGGCGCGAGACGCTGGCATCCACCCTGAACCAAGCAGGACCCGTACGCATCGGATAGGGCGGCGCGTTCGCCTTTTGCGATCGCAGCCCCTAGATTCGGGCCATGACTGCACATGCTCCGATCGGCGTATTCGACTCCGGTGTCGGGGGTCTATCCGTGTTGCGCGAGATCCGCGCCCTGCTCCCGCATGAAGACCTGATCTACATCGCCGACTCCCGGTATACGCCGTACGGCAACAAGTCGCAGTCCTTCATCCAGGAGCGGTCCATCCACCTGGCCGGATTCCTGTGCCGCCATCAGGCCAAGGCCGTCGTCATCGCCTGCAACACCGCCACCGCCGCCGCCGCCGAGCTGCTGCGCGGCCGCCTGTCCGTGCCGGTCGTCGGCATGGAGCCGGCCGTCAAGCCGGCCGCGGCCGCCAGCCGCAACGGCCGCATCGGGGTGCTGGCGACCGAGGGCACGCTCAAAAGCGCCCGCTTCGCGGCCCTGCTCAGCCGTTTCGCCGACGGCCTGGAGGTGCATACCCAGCCCTGCCACGGCCTGGTCGAGCAGGTCGAACAGGGCGACACCGACGGCCCGGTCACGCGCCTGCTGCTGACGCGCTACCTGGCGCCGCTGACGCGCGCGGGCGTGGACACCATCATCCTCGGTTGCACGCATTACCCATTCCTGAGACCGGCGATCGCCGACATCGTCGGTCCGGACATCGCCCTGATCGACACCGGCGGGGCCGTGGCCCGCCACCTCAGGCACCGCCTCGACCAGGCCGGGCTGCTGGCCGGGCGCGGCCGGGCCGGCCGTACCGATGTATGGACCAGCGGCGATGGCAAGCAACTGCAGCCGGTGATCGACCGCCTGTGGCCGGAGCAGGTAGAGCTGCGCGAGCTAGCGACGGACGGGGATCAGAACGGGACCGGCTTGCCGTCGAAGGCGACGAAGGCCCCGACCCCGTAGTCATCCACATGCGCCAGCACCCGGGCCATGCCCCGGACCGAATCGGCCACCTCAATGAGCCCGCCGGGGCCGCCCATATCCGTACGCACCCAGCCCGGATGCAGCGCGATCACGCGCACCCCGCGAGGCGCCAGGTCGATGGCCAGCGAGCGGGACACGATCACCAGCGCCGCCTTGGCCGCCCGGTAGGCATAGCAACCGCCGCTGGTGTTGTCGGTGCTCGAGCCCATCTTCGAACTGACGTTGGCGATCACGCCCCCGTCGGCCATCCGTTCCCCCAGTGCCTGCACCACGCGCACGGGCCCGATACAGTCCACCTCGAACACCTGGCGCATGACCTCCGGGCTTACCGATTCCAGCGACTGTGCACTCGGACCGTAGATGCCGGCATTGTTGATCAACAGGTCGATGCGCGCCGGCAGCTGGGCCGCCGCGGTGTCGAGATCGCCCGTCACGTCGATGGGCACGGCATGCAGGCGCGGATCATCGATACCCGACAGGCCGCCGGGATCGCGACGGAAGCCGGCCCAGACCTCGTCGCCCTGTTCCAGATAATGCCGGACGAAGCCGAGGCCGATGCCCCGGTTCGCCCCCGTGATCACCACATTCATCGTGTCCTCCACGGCGCCGCCGGGCATGGCATCGGCGCGCCTACTGCTGTTACACTGCGTCAATGCCCAGCCTAGCCACCGCGGCGCCCGCGCGCCAAGACCTGCGCCGCCTGCTGACCGGCAGCGGTGCCGACCGCCTGCTGCTGGTCCTCGCCATCGTCACCATCGCCGCATTGTGGCTGTGGATGCAGCGCGAGGTGCCGGCCGGCCCGCCCATGGTCATGATCTACCACGGCAAGCACCTGCTCGCCGAATACCCCATTCCGACCGGGGGCGCGCCGATCCATGTGCATGCGAAGGGCGACATCGGGGTCTCGGACATCGTCATCGATACGCACGGCGTGCATTTCGAAAGCAGCCCCTGCATCGGCAAGCAATGCATCCTGGCCGGCACCAAGCACCACGCGGGCGACATCATCGCCTGCGTGCCCAACCGCATCCTGGTCAGCATCCGCGGCAGCGGCGCGCGCAACGACGGCTATGACGGCATCGTCCAGTAAGGCGATGAACGCCACCGCCCCGGACCGCCCCGACCTCGACAGGCTGCGTGCGCAGGCCCGCTGGCTGTCGCTGCTGCTGGTGGCCATCGGCCTGCACGTGTTCGAGTCCGCCCTGCCCAGCCTCGGCCCCTGGTTCAAGCCGGGCCTGGCCAATATCGTGACCCTGCTGGCGCTGGTCATGCTGGGCCCGCGTGCCGCCGTGACGCTGGCCCTGGGCCGGGTGCTGCTCGGCAGCATGTTCATCGGCACCCTGCTGACGCCGACCTTCTTTTTGAGCCTCAGCGGCACCATCGCCGCCACCACCGTGATCCTGGCCGCCTGGCGCTGGCTGCCGGGCGTCAGCCTGGTCGGCATCAGCCTGCTCGGGGCCATGGCGCACATGGTGGCGCAATTCGTCGTGGTCGAGCACTTCTACATCCAGCAGCCGGCGCTGTATCACCTGCTGCCGCCGATGCTGCTGCTGTCCGCCGCCACCGGATGGATCAATGGCGCGCTTGCCGCCTATCTTTGCGCTAGAGTGCGCCCGTGATCGACGAGAACCCTTCCCTGGAACGTCGCCGCCTCGGCATCGCGCTCGCTGCCAGCGTCGCCATGCACGTACTGCTGGTGATGCTGATCGCCTTTAACCACCACGACAGGCCGTTGCCCAAGAAGGCAGCGCCGCAGATCATGGACGTGGTCATGCTGCCGAGCACCGAGAGCCTCAAGACCCCGCCGAAGGATGCCAAGGCCATCTCCAACCGCAATGCCGTCGGCTCCAGCCGCAATGCCAAGGACAACATGACCCGGGCCGCCCGCAGCCCGGTGGTCGGCAACCGGCAGCCGGGACCGAGGCCTGCACCGCCGACGGCGCCGCGCACACCGCCGCCGCTGCCCGAACCGGTGCCCGAGCGGCGCACACGCACCCTGGCCCGTCGCGACCTGACACTGGACAAGATGACGCCCAAGGACACGCCGAACATCAAGAAGCCGGAGCCGAAGCATCCGCCGCTGCCGAAGATCCCGATGTCCGACCTGATGCCGTCGAGCATGGCCCTGGCCGAGCTGTCGCGGGATTTCGAACGCGAACGTCGCCTCAAGGACATGCTGAACAAGTCGGCGGACATCCCGATCAACACGCGCCAGGAAAAGTACGCGCCATACGCCCATTCCCTGGTGCAGGCGCTGGAGAACCAGTGGCGGCCGGGCCAGGCCGATTACGGCGCCTATACGTCGGACGATCGCAAGGTACTGATGCGCGTGACCATCAACAGCAACGGCGATCTCGGCGGTCTCGAGATCCTGCGTCCGAGCCCGATCGCGCAGCTCAACGACAGCGCCGTGGCCGCCGTCCACGCCGCCGCACCCTTCAAGCCACTGCCCAGTTCCTGGGGACTGGACAGGGTCAGCTTCTACCTGACCTTCGAGATCATCAATGACCGGTTCGTCTTCCACACCGCCTACTAGACGACGGGCCGATGCGCTGCTCGCCTGGTACGGAAGCCATGCCCGCGACCTGCCGTGGCGGCGCACGCGCGACCCCTATGCCATCTGGGTGTCCGAGATCATGCTGCAGCAGACCCAGGTGGCCACGGTGCTTCCGCGCTACGCAGCCTGGCTGCAGCGCTTCCCCGACATCGCCGCCCTGGCCGCAGCCGGGGACGATGCGGTGATGAAGGCCTGGGAAGGCCTCGGCTACTACCTCCGCGCCCGCATGCTGCACCGGGCCGCGACCATCATGACCGAGCGCCACGGCGGTCGTTTCCCCGAGGCCTTCGCGGACATCCGCGCCCTTCCCGGCATCGGCCGTTCCACGGCCGGGGCGATCAGCGCCTTCTGCTTCGATGCGCCGACACCGGTGCTCGACGGCAACGTCAAGCGCGTGCTGCGCCGCTGGTACGGCCGGCCGGAGGCCACCGAGCGGCAGCTGTGGGCATGGGCCGAGGCCGAAATCGCCGCCCGGGACGACCCGGCCACCTGGAATCAGGCCATGATGGAGATCGGGGCCATGGTCTGCCTGCCGCGGCATGCGGACTGTACCGCCTGCCCCGTGCAGGCATACTGCGCCACGGCCTTCAGGGAGACGGCGGCATCCGCGCCGCAGCCGCGGCCGGCGGTGCGCGCCGTGCACTGGCGGGTCCACCTGCATCTGGATGCGCACAAGGGCATCTGGCTGATGCAGCGGCCGGCGCCTGGCATCTGGGCCGGGCTGTGGGCCCCGCCGATCAGCGAGCTGGCGGCGGCACCGGCGGAACAACCGGCGCATATCCACCCGCTGACGCACCGGCGCCTGCACCTGTACGCATCGGCCGCCGACATTCCCCCGGCCGGGGATGGTCAATGGTTCCGCCATCTCGGCGAGGTGGCGCTGCCCACCGGCATCCGGCGCCTGCTCGCCAAGCAGGGGATCTCGCTGTGAGGCCGGCAGCGCTGAAGGCACGATGGCTGCTCGCACTGCTGCTGGCGATCCCGGTCAGCGCGCATGCCGCAGCCGTGCATGCCGCAGCCGTGCATGCCGGCATGGTGGTCGCCGCCGAGCCGCAGGCGGCCGACGCCGGCAAGGCCGTGCTCGATGCCGGCGGCAATGCCTTCGATGCCGCGGCGGCCACGGCACTGGCCCTCGGCGTCGTCGAACCCGAATCCTCGGGCATCGGCGGCGGCGGCTTCTTCCTGCTCTACATCGCCAAGCAGCATCGTTACGTGATGATCGACGCGCGCGAGACCTCGCCGAGGCTGGCCGGGCACGGCGAGCTGTACCGCACGCAATCGAGCATCGACGGCCCGCAGGCCGCCGGCGTGCCGGGCCTGATCGCCGGCGTCGACCGCCTGATCACCCGATACGGACATCTGGGCCGCCAGCAGGATACGGCGGCCGCGATTCATCTCGCCAGGGACGGCTTCGCCGCCACCACCCGCTACCGCCGCCTGGCCACGTGGCGGCGCGACGTGCTGCGCCGCTCCGCGGCCGCCCGCATCTACCTCGACCACGGCGAGGTACCGGCGGCGGGCCGCCTGATCCGCCAGCCGGCCCTGGCCGAGACCCTGGCGCGCTTCGCCCGCCTGGGTGCCGGCGACTTCTACCGCGGCCAGACGGCGGGAAGGCTGGTCGCCGACATGAAGCGCGACGGCGGGCTGATCCGCCTGGGCGACCTCGCCGCCTACCGTGCCGTCGAGCGCCGGCCGATGCAGTTCGACTGGCGGGGCTATCGCTTCGTCGCCGCCTCGCTGCCCTCGTCCGGCGGCCAGGTGCTGGCCGAGATCTTCGGCATGCTCAAGCATGACGATCTGAAAACGATGACGACCGTGGATCGCGACCATCTGCTGATCGAGGCCATGAAGCGCGCCTACCGCGACCGCAACGCCGATCTCGGCGACCCGGCCTTCGTGCACATCCCGGACCTGTTGAACCCGTCGCGCCTGGCCAGGATGCGCGCCTCGATCCGCATGGACCGCGCCACCCCGATCTCCGAGCTCGGCCCCGCCCCGGCGTATCTCGACGGCAACAACACGACGCACTTCAGCATCATCGACCGCGACGGCAACATGGTCTCGGCCACGCTGTCGGTCAACTACGGCTTCGGCTCGGGCTACGTATCCCCGGCCACCGGCATCCTGCTCAACGACGAGATGGACGATTTCGCCACCCGCCCGGGCGAGCCGAACGTCTACGGCCTGGTCCAGGGCAAGGCCAACGCCGTCGCCCCCGGCAAGCGCATGCTGTCCTCGATGACGCCGAGCATCGTCGTCGGGCCGAAGCGCACCTTCATCGTCGGCACGCCCGGCGGCTCGCGCATCATCTCGATGGTGATGCTGGCCTCGCTCGGCTTCATGCTGGATACGGCCCCGCCGGCCGCCTGGATCGCCGCCCCGCGCTTCCACGACCAATTCCTGCCGGACGAGGTGCAATACGAGAAGGGGGCGTTTTCGCCCGCGGTCGCGGCCGAGCTCGAACGGCGCGGGCATCACCTGAAACAGGTCCGGCAATACGGCAACATGCAGGCCATCCTGTGGAACCGCGCCACGGGGGCGCTGACCGGGCTGCCCGACCCGCGCGGCGAGGGGCAGGCGGCGGTGAGCCGTTGACCGGAGCAATCTTTGCGCGCCCCGACCACTGGACAGCGGTGGCGGAGTGTCCATCCTTGATCCCACAGGCGGCATGACGATGATCGAGAAGCTGAAAAGACTATGGCAATCCCCGAAGGTCAGGGACGATGGCCCGGAGAAGAATCTGGCCCTGGACCTGGCCGTGCTGATGGTCGAGGTCATGCGCCGGGATGGCCGCCTGGATCCGTCCGAGAAGCAGGCCATCCTGGAGGCGCTCGAACAGCGCTTCGACCTGAGCCGGGATCAGGCCCTGGCCCTGCTCGACCGCGCCAAGGACGAGGACGACCGCGCCTACGACCTGCACCGGTTCACGGCCCCGATCGTCAAGCACTTCTCGACCGCCGAACGCATCGACATGGTGCGGGACCTGTGGCAGGTGGCGATGGCCGACGGCCAGGTCGATCCCTACGAGGAACAGCTGATCCGCCGCATCGCCGAACTGGTCGGCATCTATCATCACGAGTTCATCGACGCCAAGATCGCCGCCCGGGACGGGCGCAGGCCGGCCAGGGACTGACTGCGCCGAACGCCTAAGCCCTGGCGTGCTTCAGCGACAGCAGATGCGCGATGCGCACCGGTGCCGGCGGATGCGAATCGTGCCAGGCCGAATACAGCGGATCGGGCGTCAGCGTCGCCGCGTTGTCCTCGTACATCGTCACCAGCGCCGAGACCAGCTTGTCACCGCTGGCATACCGGGCGGCATAGGCATCGGCCTCGAACTCATGCCGGCGGGAGAACCAGCTCGAGATCGGCCCGACCCAGAACATGAACACCGGCATCGCCAGCATGAACAGCAGCAGGGCCGCATGATGCGAGGCCTCGGACACGCCCAGGCCCCGATAGAACCATGCCTGCTGCGCCAGCCAGCCGAGCAGGGCGAAGCCGGCCAGCGACATCGCCGTCATCACCAGCAGGCGCTTCTTCACATGCCCGTGGCGGAAATGCCCGAGCTCGTGCGCCAGCACCGCCTCGGCCTCGTCGACGTCCAGCGACTTGATCAGCGTGTCGAAGAACACGATGCGCTTGGCGTTGCCCAGTCCCGTGAAATAGGCGTTGCCGTGGGCCGAACGCTTCGAGCCGTCCATGACGAACAGCCCCTTGCTCGCGAAGCCGCAGCGCGCCAGCAGGGCCTCGATGCGATCCCGGAATTCCCCTTCCTCGAGCGGCGTGAAGGTGTTGAATAGCGGCGCGATGACACTCGGGAAGGCCCAGATCATCAACAGGCTGAACGCGGTCCATACCAGCCAGGCATACAGCCACCACAGCGGGCCCATGCCCTGCATCAGCCACAGGATCACCCAGGCCAGCGGCCCGCCGATCAGTGCGAGCAGCAAGAGCTGCTTGAGCTGGTCGCCGATGTACAGCCCCGCCCGCATCTTGTTGAAGCCGAAACGCGCCTCGACCCCGAAGGTCCGCCACAGGTCGAACGGCATGTCCAGCAGGTGGCCGATGACGAAGACGCCGAGCATCACGGCCACACCGGTCGCCAGCTCCCCGAGGCCGAGGACGCGCACGCCCCGGTCCAGCGCGTCCAGGCCGCCGCCGAGCGTCCAGGCCAGCAGCACCGCCACGGACCACAGCCCCGCCCAGCGTTCCACGGCCAGCTTGGCCAGCGTGTAGTCCGCGGCCTTGTGGTGCGTCTCCAGGGAGATGGTGGCGGAGAACTGCGCCGGCACGGCCCCGCGGTGCGCGCGCACGTAACGCGCCTGGCGCGCGGCCAGCCACAGGTCGGTGAGCGTGGCCAGCACGACGAAGGCAAGGAAGACGATGCTGAACGGATGCATGGCTGCATCTTACTGCCGGCGCGCAAAAGATGCGCCCCTTTCGTTTACGCGGACGCACCCCGGCCACCGGCCGGCGATGCCGGCAGGGTGACCGTCACCTGCAGGCCGCCTGCGGGCGCGTTCTCCGCCCGGATGACGCCACCGTGCAGCGCCACGGCCCGGGCGGCGATGGCCAGGCCCAGGCCGAAGCCGCCGGAATCCCGGTCGCGGGCCTCGGAGACGCGGTAGAACGGCTCGAACAGGCGCCCCAGGTCGGATTCCGGCACGCCCGGGCCATGGTCGCGCACCGTCAGGAGGATCGTTCCGCCCTCACAGGACAGGCCAACCTCGGCGCCGGCATCCGAGGTATAGCGCAGGGCGTTGCGCAATACGTTCTCGAAGGCGCTGCGCAGCAGGGTCTCGTGGCCCTGCATGCGGCAGGCCTCCGGCAGCGAGGGGGCGTTGACGCGCCGTCCGCTGCCCGCGAACTCGAATTCGGCATCGTGGATCACGTCGCGCACCATGGCTGCCAGGTCGAAGGCCTGATCGAGGCCGGACACCTCGCCCGCCTCGATCCGGGACAGCATCAACAGCTCGGCGATCATCTCCTCCAGCCGGTCGGCCTCGGTCTCGATGCGGGCCAGCTCCGTGCCGCCATGACCGCGACTGCGGGCCAGCTCGACCGCCACCTTCAGCCGCGCCAGCGGCGAACGCAGTTCGTGCGACACGTCGGACACCAGGCGGCGATGGGATGCCAGGAGCACCTGGATGCGCCCGGCCGCCTCGTCCAGCGCCCGACCCAGCCGGCCGATCTCGTCCCGGCGGCCGGCCAGCCCGGAGCGGGCGGCCAGGTCGCCGTCACCCAGGCGGCGGGCCACCGTGGTCAGATGCCGGATCGGCCGTGTCAGCCACCAGGCCAGGATCAGGCACAGGATGGCCGAGACACCGAGCGCCGCCACCGGCCAGATGGCCGGCAACGGCCCCGGCCGCAGCGGCCGGGATGGCGCAAAGACCACCAGCCGCAGGCCGCTGCCGCCGCCCAGCGGCGCGGAAACCAGGCGTCCGTGCCGGAACCGCGTCACCACCGGGCCGGACGCGCCGCGGGCCAATGCCAGATGCGCCCGCATCGCCGGCCCCAGCCGCCGCGGCAGCCGGCTTCCGTCCTCCGGCACCACCAGAATCCAGTCCGGCCGATCGCCGTTCATCTGGTGCAGCCACTGGTGCACCGCCGGCCGACCGCCCTCGGCCCACACGCCCTCCGCCGCCCGCGCCAGCTGTTCGGCCTGGGCCTCCAGGTCCCCGGTGCTCCGGTGCTCGTAGCTCCAGCGCACCAGACCGAAGGTCGCCACGCCGGTCAGGAGGATCATCACCCAGAACCAGACGAACAGTTTCCAGTACAGTCCGCGCACGGCCGTCAGCCCCGCACCAGGATGTAGCCCCGTCCGCGCACCGTCTTGATGCGTTCCCTGCCGTCCGCCCGCGCCCCGAGCTTGCGGCGCAGATGGCTGACGTGCATGTCCACGGCCCGGTCGAACACGCCCAGCCTGCGCCCGAGGGCATGGGCGGACATCGTCTCCTTGTCCACGACCTCGCCGGCGTGGCGCATCAACAGCTCCAGCAGGTCGAATTCGGTGCCGGTCAGCTCCAGGCCATCGCCATCCAGCTCGCAGTGCCGGCGCGCCGGATACAGCACCAGATCGTCGACGCGCAGTGCCTCGTCGCCCGCCTGCACCTGCCCCCGGCGCATGACGGCACGGATGCGTGCCACCAGTTCGCGCGGGTTGCACGGTTTCGGCACATAGTCGTCGGCCCCGATCTCCAATCCGACGATGCGGTCCACCGGATCACCGCGTGCCGTCAGCATGATCACCGGCAACGTCGTATGCTGGCGCAGCTCGCGCAACACCTCGATGCCGTTCATCCGGGGCATCATCACGTCCAGCACCACCAGGTCGACATCCCCGCCCATGGCGACGCGCAGGGCCTCGTCGCCGTCATAGGCACTGGTCACCCGATAGCCCTCCAGGCTCAGGAACTCGGCCAGCAGGCCGTTCAGCTCGCGATCGTCATCGGCCAGCAGGATACGCACGGATGTTTGCATAGGACGGACTGTGCCAAAGCCGGGGCGGCGACGGAATGCCCCTTTACACTCCTTTACGCCGCCGATACAAAGATTTTCCCGAGACACCCCCCTTTTCTACACAGGCAGGGGTACACTGTGCCGTAGAAGGACAAACGTCCTCAAGGAGGCTACATGACCAGGAAGATGAAAACCCTGTGGCTGGCTGCCGCCGTGGCGTTGGCCATCCCGTCGATGACCGCACTGGCCGAGCCGGGCGGCGGCATGGGCGGCATGGGTGGTGGCTACGGACACCCGATGGGCGGCATGCGCGGCTGCCACGACCAGATGGGCCGCATGGCCGACAGGCTCGGGTTGACCGATGCCCAACAGAATCAGATCGATGACCTGCACGATCAGACGCGCAAGGACATGCGCCCACTGTGGAGGCAGAAGCGCGACATCATGCGCAAGATGCAGGCGCTGAACCCGGAGGACAAGAACTACGTCTCCGAAGTCAAGAAACTGGCCAAGACTCAGGGCGAGCTGACGGAAAAGATGACCATCATCATGGCCCAGTCACGCGCCAAATTCTACACCATCCTCACCGATGCGCAGAAGGCCAAGCTGAAGCAGATGCGCGAACAGCGCCGCAAGGCCTATATGGGCCGGCGCGACCGGGGCATGGGCGGTGGCGGTCCCGGCGGCATGGGCAACGGCCCGGGCCGCATGGGCGGCATGTGAGTCGAGGCCGGATTCCGGCCCGGACGGGGCGCGGCACAGCCGCGCCCTTGTTCTTTCGGACCAGGACCGCCGGCTAGTTCAGGCTGCCGGGCACGGCCAGCGTGAAGGCCGGGATCTCGGCCTCGAAGGCGTGGCCATCCTCGCCGATCATCCGGTAGTGGCCGCGCATGACCCCGACCGGGGTTTCGAGGATGCAGAAGCTGTCGTAGCGATACGCATGCCCCGGCGCGATCGTCGGCTGCTCGCCGACGACCCCCACGCCCTTCACCTCCTCGGCCTTGCCGTTGCCATCCACGATCTCCCAGCGGCGGCTGTGCAGCTGCGCGGCATGCTGGCCGAGGTTGCGGATCGTCACGTGATAGACGAAGACGAAGCGTTGCGCCTCCGGCTGCGACTGGGATTCCATGTATTCGGAGCGGACGGATACCTCGATGTGGTATGGCTGGCGCATGTCTCCCCTCCGGTGAATGGCGGATCAGCCTACAGGTCCCGGCGCTCGATCTCCACCGCATGGACCGCGGTGATGGCGGCTGCCACCTGCTGCAAGGCCAGGCGGACGTTTTCCGTGACGTCCCGGCTCTTCAGCAGGGCATCCGCGGCCCGGAAGCGCGTCTGGTCGAACGCCTTGCGCGCCGCCTCGCGCGCCTGCCGGCCGCTGACCGCATCCAGTCGGGCCCAGCCGACATCGGTCCGGACCTCCATGCCGGCCAGGTCCGTGGCCACGTTCAGCACCACGACCCGGTCCACGGCGAGGCGCAGCACCCCGTGCTTGAATGAAAGCACATGCAGGGAGGCCGGCCGCACCCCGTAATAGACCCGGACCGGCGCGCGTACCACGGCCTCGGTATGCCCGCGTGGCACGGTCAGGCCCAGGATGTTGACGAAGGCATCGTTGCCCCATTGCTGCTCGTGCATGGTCTGCACGAAGCCGGCCTGGATGGCGGCATCCGGTGCCATACGCACCAGGCGGTCGGTGAACTGCTGCTGCACGCGCCAGCTCTGCCATTGCGGCGACAACAGCAGCACGGCCAGCAATCCGAGAACGCCGAGCAGCGCCATGCGTGCAAACAGACGGAGCATCATCCATCGATGCCTAACCGCCACCCCGCATGCCGGCAGTGATGCGAGGCACACGGGGAGGCCCTGTGCCCGCTCACCGGGACGCGGACCGCCTGATGCTGATCAGGCCGACGCCGGCCAGCACCAGCACCAGACCGGCCAGCTGCAGCACCGTGACCGGCTCGCCCAGGAACATCGCCGCCAGCACGATGGTCGACACCGGGCCGATCGAGGCCGCCATCGCCGCAGGGCCTGCGCCGATGCGGCGGATGCCGGCCGACATCATAAAGGCCGGCAGCACCGTGGATACCACCGCCATGGCCATCGCCAGCGCATACACCGGCGCCGGCTGCACGGCCAGGCCGACATCCCGCGTCAGCAGGAACTGGACGATCACGGCCAGTGACGACACGACCATGGCATGCGCCGTGAAGCGGGCGGTGCCGAGCTGCCCGATCATGTGGCCGCTGCCGACCAGGTACAGGGCGTAGGCCACGGCGCTGGCGAATACCAGCACCGTACCCAGCACCACATGCCCTTCCGACAGGCGCACCTCGTGCGCCACGGCCAGCGCGATGCCGGCATAGCTGAGCATCAGCGCCAGCGGCGCAAGGCGTGCGGGCCGTTGCCCGAACAGCAGCAGGGCCAGCAACACCGTCAGCGTCGGATAGGCGAACAGGATCATGCGTTCCAGGCCCGCCGAGATATGCTGCAGTCCGAGGAAGTCGAGCAGCGAGGCCAGGTAATAGCCGACAAGGCCCAGCCCGATCACGGCCGCAATCTGGCGGCCGGCCGGGCGGACGCTCGCACGCCGCTCTTCGCGCAGCGCGATCAGCACGAAAAACGGCAGCGCGAAGGCCATGCGCAGCATCAGCAGCGTCACCGCATCCACGCCGTAGCGATAGGCCAACTTGACGAAGACCGCCTTGGCCGAGAACGCCACGGCAGCGATCATCACCAGCAGCAGGCCGGTGCCGGTGTCGCGGAATCGAATGCTTGTCATCATCTCAGGTCTCCCTTTGGCGGGAAACGGAAGTGCGTGGGGCGATGTGCGGGTGGAAAAAAATGGACACAGGGCAGCCACGGTGCTTCCGTGGCCGCCGTTTCATCTCAGTTGTTCAGTGAACGGACAGGGGCATGCCACGGCCAGACGCGAGCCATAGCCAGCACACCTTCGCGATACGGAACCTCATATCCAACATGCCGCCATCATCGCCAAACACCGGGCTTTGTCCAGCACCCGCCCGGGCCGGCACGCACTCAGGGGTCGGCCAGCGCGGACAGTACCGCGCACCAGGCCGCGGCCAGGTTCGCCCGGTCGTACCCGCCGCCGCCCAGGGCCACGATGCGCCCGCCGCAGCACGCGTCGGCCAGCGCGCACAGGCTCCCCGCCACCATCGCATGCGTGCGCGGCCGCAGGCACAGGTGCGTGATCGGGTCGCCGGCGATCGAATCGGCGCCGCACTGCAGGATGATGATCCGGGGCCTGGCCCGGCGCACATGCGCCTCGACCTGCGGCCATACGGCCGCGAATGCCGCATCGTCCGCCCCCGGCGGCAAGGGCAGGTTCAGTTTGCTGCCGGCGGCCGCACCCAGGCCGGTCTCGGCGGCGGATCCGCTGCCGGGATAGAGATAGCGGCCGTCCTCGTGGATATCGGCGACCCACAGGTCCGGATCGTCCTCGAAGGCATAGAACACGCCATCGCCATGGTGCGCATCGATGTCCACGTAGGCGATGCGCCGGACCCCGTGCACGGCACGCAGGTGCGCGATGGCGATACCGATGTCGTTGAACACGCAGAATCCGGCCGCCCCGTCGCGGCGCGCATGATGCAGGCCGGCGATCGGTACGAAGGCGCGCGGGGCCTCGCCGCACATCGCCGCATCCGCGGCC
>Ga0315540_10000241_pt1 | contig 30040 bp, 31 predicted proteins | sample SalMarSW160110MG_FD_203677 | JGI IMG/M metagenome (GOLD analysis project Ga0315540, IMG submission 203677) | Salt marsh sediment microbial communities from the Plum Island Ecosystem LTER, Massachusetts, United States - Salt Marsh Sediment SW1601-10 ...
GCGCTTCGTCGGCCCGCATGCGCTCCATGACGGCCCTGGTGCGTGCATCCTCCGGGGAAAGCTGGGCAAGGTGCCCGGATAGATGCTCTTCCACCTGCCGCTCGGTTTCGGCCAGGAAGGCGAGGCTCCAGCGGTCTCCCAGCGCTCCGGCCGCCGCGCCAATCGCGAACGCGCCCGCGTACCAGAGCGGGTTTGCATAGCTCAGCCGCCCGCCCAGCTCGTCGATCCGCGCCGCGCTCCAAGCAAGATGATCCTGCTCTTCGGTCGCCGCATGCTCGAGCGCCTGCCGGTTGCCAGGATCGCGCGCGGTAAGCGCCTGGCCCTGGTAAAGGGCCTGCGCGCACACCTCTCCAACGTGGTTCACACGCATCAGCGCGGCCGCATGGGCGCGCTCCACTTCTTCCAACTCGCCCTCCTCCCGGTCATCCGCCGGGGACGGCCGCTGGGCCCGGTGCACGCCTGCGACCGCGCGCAGCGCGAGGTCCAATCCTTCGATCAGGTGGTCGACCGCGCTGCGCTCGTTCGTCATATCGGTCATCTTACCGAATCGCGCACGCAAAAAAAAAGCCGCCCCGAAGGGCGGCTTGATGTTTCTTAAAGCTTCTGGATCGGTCGATTAGAACGTGTGCGCCAGACCCACCCCGATACCGGTGGTCCCGTCGTTGCTCTTCCTGCCGTCGATCGGGGCACCGATCCCACTGGCAGTGAGACTGTTGTGATCGATTTCAGCGTACACCGTGGTCCGCTTCGACAGATCGTAGTCCACCGCGATCACGGTGTCCTTAAGCTTACCGTCGTCAGTTGCCGCGAAGCCCGTCGACTTGATGTCGTAGTAGGCCAGACGTCCCGTCAGACGCGAGGAGAAGTCGTACGCAGCGCCCAGCGAGATCATGCGCGCTTTTTCGAGCTGTCCAACAGCGCTCGACGCATACCAGCCGCCGTTCCCACCACCGCCGTTGAGAGCGCCACCCCAGTTTGAATCCCACTTCGTCTGCGAGTAGCCGGCACGGAACGTGAAGCCGGCCATGCTGTACTTGCCGCCGATGGTCGCGTCCTTCTGCGAGCCGGTGGCCGTGCCGTCTTTCGTGTCCGAGTACGCACCAGCGATCGTGAATCCGGCCACGGCGAAGTCGCCACCGATGCCGAAGCGGCGGCCGGCCGAGCTGCTGCCGACTGCCTCGCCGAGCGCGTAGTCGAGCATCACGTGACCAGCGCCGAACCCGGTCGAAGCTTGGATCATATTGCTCGAACGCACGCCTGCAGTGAACCGGACGTTCGGCGTGATGCCCGTGTAGTTGTAGCTCAACGGGTCATAGTGGCCGAATTCCTTGAAGTTCACCGTGTAGTCGCGGCCCATATGAAACTCGCTTGCGCCGCTCGACAGACCGACCCACGACGAACGGGCGAAGGTCGCGCCGCCGCTCGGGCCGGCACCGGTGTCGGACGAGTACTGGCCTTCCAGCTTGAAGTTCGCCTTCAGCCCGCCGCCGAGGTCCTCGGAGCCCTTCATGCCCCAGCGGTTGGTGCGATACAGGCCATCGGTCATGGACGTAACAGTTCCATCGGTGGCGCCGTTCTGAACCTTGCTCTGGTTCCGTAGGCCGGTGTCGATGGTGCCGTACAGCGTTACGCTCGATTGCGCGAACGCAACAGCCGGGATCGCCAGCGCGCCGGCGACCGCTGCAGCCATTAGCTTCTTGTTCATCAATAAGTCTCCCAACTTGTTGGAAAATTTGGGGCGCTTGCGCGCCCCGCCTCAACCCCTCACGTGAGAAGTTACTTTAATTGTCCTCGCCGTTGACGCATAAGAGCAACGCTTTCTTGTCCTTTGTTCTCTTTTCCGAAGAAATTGTTGCTGATATACAACATGAAAGGCGCATTTAAACATTCCATTTAAAATCAATAAGTTGATAGAGGCCCAAACAGTTCGCCGAGCGCTTTTCCTGGGTCTGCTGCGCGCATGAAGGCTTCCCCTACGAGGAAGGCGCCGACCCCTTGTTGCCGGAGACGATCGGCGTCGCCAGGCGCGAGGATTCCGCTCTCGGCGACCACGATGCGCTCGGGCGGTACGCGCTCGAGGAGATCGAGCGTGGTTTCGAGCCGCGTTTCGAACGTGCGCAGGTTGCGGTTGTTGATCCCTAGCAGCGGCGTACGCAGTTGCAGGGCCGCGTCGAGCTCTGTTGCGTCGTGAATCTCGACCAGCACGGCCATGCCGAGCTCGTGCGCGATCGCTTCGAGCGCGCGCATGGCCTCGGGTGCAAGCGCCGCGGCAATCAGCAGAATGCAGTCGGCGCCTAGCGCGCGCGCCTCGTAGACCTGGTAGGGCCCGAGCACGAAATCCTTGCGCAGCGCCGGCAGCGTGCAGGCGGCGCGCGCCGCGATCAGGTGCTCCGGCGCGCCCTGGAAGAACTGCCGGTCAGTCAGCACCGAGAGGCAGGCCGCGCCGCCCGCTTCGTAGCTGCGCGCGATCGCGGCCGGGTCGAAGTTCTCGCGCAGCAAGCCTTTCGAGGGGCTCGCGCGCTTGATTTCCGCGATCACCGCGGGTCGGCCGGCGGCGCGCTTGGCGCGGATCGCGCCGACGAAATCGCGCGCGGGCACGGCGGCGCGGGCGCGCGCCTCGATCTCGCGCGCCGGGATCTCGCCCTGGGCCGCTGCGACCTCTTCCCGCTTGGCAGCGAGGATGCGCTGCAGGACGTCGGCCATCCTCAGCTTTGCTTCAGGCGCTGGGTGTAGGCCACGAACTCGTCGAGCTTCTTCTTCGCCTCGCCGCTTGCGAGCGTTTTGCGCGCGCGCTCGATGCCCGCAGCGAGAGTCTTCGCGGCGCCGGCGACGTAGATCGCGGCGCCCGCATTGAGCAAGACGATGTTCAGCGCGGGCCCTGGCTGGTTCTCGAGCACGGCGAGCACCATCTGTCGCGACTCGTCCACGGTGTTAACCTGAATCGCACGCCGGTCATAGAGCTCGAGCCCGAACTGCGAGGGATGGATCGTGTACTCCTGGATTTCGCCCTTCACCAGTTCGCCGACCAAGGTTTCGCCCGAAATCGAGATCTCGTCCAGGCCGTCCAATCCGTAGACCGTCATCACATGCCTGCTGCCCAGGCGCTGCAGCACCCGCACCTGGATTCCCACCAGGTCGGGATGGAACACCCCCAGCACCTGGTTCGGCGCGCCGGCCGGATTGGTGAGCGGGCCGAGGATGTTGAAGATGGTGCGCACGCCCAGCTCCTTGCGCACCGGTCCGGCGTACTTCATCGCCAGGTGGTGCGAAGGCGCAAACATGAAGCCGACGCCGACGCTTTCGATGCTCGCCGCCACCTGCTGCGGACTGAGCATGATGTTCGCGCCCAGCGCCTCGAGCACGTCCGCGCTGCCCGACGACGAAGACACCGCGCGGTTGCCGTGCTTGGCGATCCGGACCCCCGCGGCAGCGGCCACGAAGGCGGAGGCGGTCGATACGTTGAAGGTGTGCGCCGCATCCCCGCCGGTGCCGACGATGTCCACCAGGTGGTGGCCGTCGGCCACCTCGACGCGGGTGGCGAACTCGCGCATCACCTGCGCCGCGGCTGCGATCTCCCCGATCGTCTCCTTCTTTACCCGCAAACCGATCAGAAAACCGGCAATCTGCGCGGGCGTCAATTCGCCGCGCATGATCTGCCGCATGACGTGGAGCATCTCGTCGTGGAATAACTCCCTGTGCTCGACGGTGCGCTGGATCGCCTCGGCGATCGTGATCTGCTTCATTGGATCCTCCCCTGCAGGAAATTCTTCAGCATCTGGTGGCCGTGCTCCGTGAGCAGGGCCTCGGGATGAAACTGCACCCCTTCGACCGCGAGCTCCCTGTGGCGCAGGCCCATGATCTCGCCGTCCTCGGAGCGGGCCGTGATCTCGAGACAGGCCGGCACCGATGCGCGCTCGACCACCAGCGAGTGATAGCGCGTAGCGATGAAATCCTGCGCCAGACCGGTGAACACGCCCTTTTGGTCGTGATGGATATGCGAGACCTTGCCGTGCATCACCTGATTCGCCCGCACCACGCGGCCGCCGAAGGCCTGCCCGATCGCCTGGTGCCCGAGGCACACGCCCAGGATCGGCACCCGCCCGGCGAGCCGTTCGATCAATCCGAGCGAAATCCCCGCCTCGTTCGGCGTGCACGGCCCCGGCGAGAGCACTATCCGCGCCGGCGCCATGGTCTCGATCTGCTCGACCGAGACCTCGTCGTTGCGCAGCACCTTCACCTCTTCACCCAGCTCGCCGAAGTACTGCACGAGGTTGTAGGTGAACGAATCGTAGTTGTCGATCATCACGAGCATCGTTCCCCCTCCCCTAGCGGGACACCGCCCGCGGCGGCGCGCTTTGCGGCGCGCCCGAGGCATGTTCTGCTGCGGCCACCTCGGCGGCACGAAGGATCGCGCGCGCCTTGTGCTGCGTTTCCTGCCACTCGGACTGCGGGTCGGAATCGGCCACGATTCCCGCCGCCGCCTGTACGTGCAGCAGGCCGTCCTTCACCACCGCGGTGCGGATCGCGATCGCCACGTCCATATCACCGTTGAACCCGAAATAACCGACGGCGCCGCTGTACACGCCGCGCTTGACCGGCTCCAGCTCGTCGATGATCTCCATGGCACGCACCTTCGGCGCGCCGCTCACGGTGCCGGCGGGAAAGCTCGCCTTGAACACGTCGATCGCGTCCAGTCCGGGCGCGATCTTGGCCTCGACGTTCGACACGATATGCATCACGTGCGAATAGCGCTCGATCACCATCTTCTCGGTGACGCGCACGCTGCCGGTCGCGGCGACCCGCCCGGCGTCGTTGCGCCCCAGATCAATCAGCATCACGTGCTCGGCGCGTTCCTTGGGATCCGATAGCAGATCCTCGGCCGCGCGCGCATCCTCTTCCTCGGTACGCCCGCGCGGGCGCGTGCCCGCGATCGGCCGCACCGTAATCGCGTCGCCGGCGAGCCGCACCAGAATCTCCGGCGACGCGCCAACGACATGGTGGTCGCCGAAGTCGAAATAGAACATGTAGGGCGACGGATTGAGGCCCCGCAACGCACGGTAAAGCATGAGCGGCGGCGCCTCGAACGACCGCGTTGTGCGCTGCGACACCTGCACCTGCATGCAGTCGCCGGCGAAGATGTACTCCTTGCAGTGGCGCACCGCCTCGAGAAAGCCCTCCTCGCTGAATGTCCGGCTAAGCGGTGCCGGCTCCCCCGCCGGCGAGTCGACCGCCAGCGCGAGCACCATGCTGTCCGGCAACGGCGTCGTGAGGCGCGCCCGTAGGCGTTCGAGCCGCTCGCTCGCCGCTTTGTAGGCGTCGGGCTGCTGCGGGTCGGCGTAGACCACGAGATAGAGCTTTCCCATCACGTTGTCGACCACCGCGAGCTCGTCCGAGACGAGCAGCAGCATGTCCGGCGTCCCGAGCGGGTCGGGCTTGGCGCCGGCGAGGGCGCGCGGCTCGATGTGGCGCACCATTTCGTAGCCGAAATACCCCACCAGCCCGCCGCCGAAACGCAATGCCGCCGGAACCGGCGCGACGCGATGGCGCTTGAGGTAGGCGCGCACGTATTCGAACGGGTCCGCGTTGTCGGCGCGCTCGAGACAGACGTCCGCGCCGCGCGCGTCGCGCAGCAGGCGGCGCACCGTCGAGCCGCGCGCCTCGATCCGTTCAGCGCACGCCAGGCCGATGAACGAGTAGCGCCCGAATCGCTCCCCGCCCACCACGGACTCGAGCAGGTAGGAATAGGGTCCGTTGGCCAGCTTGGCGTACACCGCGAGCGGCGTGTACAGATCTGCGCGCACCTCGGCGACGACCGGGATGCGCGTGTAACCTTGCGTTGCGAGCTTGTCGAAATCGAGCTCAGTCATGCGACTTCTCCACCTGAAACTTAAAGAACCGGGAAACTGCGGCTGGGGTATTGCGCGCCGCCCGTGCCGCGCAGGGGCGCGCTAAGGTCTAGCGGCGCCAGGAGCGCCAGCTACGCCAGCGGGTGATGCAAGTTCCGGTTCGGTGGTGGCTCACGACTGTGGCGAGAGAAGATTCGCGGCGTCAATTAGCGAAGCGACTATACCATCACATTCGATTTCGCGTACATCCTGCCCCTCGCGGTAGCCATACGGCACCAGCAGGACGCGGCAGCCCGCGCGCCGCCCACCCACGGCATCGTTGGCGGAATCGCCGATCACCGCCGCCTCGGGCGGCGCGACCCCAAGCGCGCGGCAGGCCAGCAGAAACGGGCCCGGGTCCGGTTTACGCTGCCCCGCCCGGTCGCTCGTGACCACCTGGTCGAAGTAGCCCGCGAGGCGGCTGGAGGCGAGCAAGGGATCGGTGAAGCGCGACGCTTTGTTCGTGACGCAGGCCAGCCGCAGGCCCCGCGCCTTCATGGCCGCCAGTCCCTCCTCTACCCCCGGGTAGAGGCTCGACGCGGAGCCGTTCAGGCGTTCGTAGTGCAGCGTGAAGCGCTCCAGCGCCGATTCGTAAAGCGGCTCGTCGGGCGCCTCACCGGCGGCTGACTCAAGGCAGCGGCGCACCAGTGCGGCGATTCCCTTGCCGATGAAATCTCGCACCTCGCCCGGGTCGATCTGGCGCAGGCCCAGATCCGCGAGCGTCGCGTTCGCCGCCGCCGCGATGTCCGGCGCAGTGTCGAGCAGAGTGCCGTCGAGGTCGATCAGTGCGGCGCGAATCACGCGGCGCGGCGCACGGCGCCGAGGCGCGTTCGCATGTCGCGGATGGTCGCCGCATAGTCCCTTGAGCCGAAGATCCCTGAGCCCGAGACGAAAGTGTCGGCGCCCGCGGCCGCGACCTCGGCGATGTTGTCGCTCTTGATGCCGCCGTCGACCTCCAGCCAGATCTCGCGCGCGTTCGAGCGCACTTCGGCGTCGATGCGCCGCCGCGCCTCGGCGATCTTGGGCAGCATCGAGGCAATGAAGCGCTGGCCGCCAAAACCGGGGTTGACCGACATGATCAGCACCAGATCCAGCTTGTCGAGCGTGTGATCGAGCCAGTCGAGCGGCGTCGCCGGATTGAACACCAGCCCGGCCTTGCAGCCGTGCTCGTGGATCAAGCCGATCGTGCGATCGACGTGCTCGCTCGCCTCGGGATGGAAGCTGATCAAGCTGGCGCCTGCCTTGGCGAAATCCGGCACGATGCGGTCGACCGGCTTGACCATGAGATGGACGTCGATCGGCAGTGAAACGTGCGGGCGCAGCGCCTCGCAGACCTGCGGGCCTATGGTCAGGTTCGGAACGTAGTGGTTGTCCATGACGTCGAAATGAATGACGTCGGCGCCGGCCAGGGCGACGGCCTTCACCTCTTCGCCCAGCCGCGCGAAGTCGGCAGACAGGATGCTGGGTGCTATGCGGAACGCCATGACGCGGCCAGTTTACAATGCACACATGGGCCAGGAGAAGCACTACGAGATCGCGGTCAGCGCCAGGACGCAATACCTGCCGGAGCAATCCGACGAAACATCGAACCGCTACGCATTCGCCTACACCATCACGATCCGCAACGTCGGCAGCGTCACCGGCCAGCTGATCAGCCGGCACTGGATTATTACCGATGCACAGGGCCTGGTGCAGGAGGTCCGCGGCCTGGGCGTGGTCGGCGCGCAGCCCGTGCTGCGGCCGGGCGAGCAATTCGAGTACACCAGTGGCACCTCGATCGCGACCCAAGTCGGGACCATGCGCGGCAGCTATCAGATGGTGGCGGAGGACGGCACCCGATTCGAGGCCCCCATCCCGGAATTCACGCTGTCGGTGCCGCGCGTGCTGCACTGAAGGCAATCGTGACGCAAAGCCTGCGCCACAGCTACCGCCTGCTGGCGCCGGTCTACGACCTCGCGGTGCGCGGCGCACTCGCTCGGGCGCGAGTGCGCAGTCTCGCCCGCCTGCAGCGCCGCACCCGCGCCGAGGTGCTGGTCGCGGGCATCGGCACCGGACTCGACCTGCCTCTGCTGCCCCCGATGCACCGCTACGTCGGGGTGGACCTGACGCGCGCAATGCTGGCGCGCGCGGTGGCGCGCCGGGGCGCGCTGGACATCGGCTTCGTCGAGGGCGATGCCGAAGCGCTGCCGTTCGCCGAAGCGAGCTTCGACTCGGCGGTCATGCACTTGATTCTAGCGGTCGTTCCGCAGCCGGCGCGCTGCCTGGCCGAAGTAGCACGGGTGCTGCGCCCCGGAGGTCGCGTGCTGCTGTTCGACAAATTCCTCCGCCCGGGGGATCGTGCATGGCTGCGCCGCGCGCTTAACCCGTTCGCAAGGCGCATTGCGACCCGAACCAATGTGGTGTTCGAGGAGGTGCTCGCCGGCGTGCCCGGGCTTCGCCTGCTCAGCGATGAGCCGGCGCTCGCGCGCGGCTGGTTTAGACTGATCGAGCTGGAGAAACAACTAGCCTGACGCGGCCGGCGGCTGGTCGTCGTCGCGACTCTGCCTGCGTGGACGCGTCAGACCGGCAATCACGACCACGAGCACGAGCGCCAGACCGATTTCCAGAACAATGAACCACATTGTGCGAGCTCTCCTGGGCGCTGGGATCGCGATTGTACTTGTCGCGAGCTGCGTGCCGCTGCCACCGGCGCCCCCGAGCGCGGCGCGCTATGTACAGACCTCGTACTCCGACCTTCCGGGATGGCCCGCGGCCGAGCTCGAGCCGAGCCTGCGCGCATTCCTCGCAGGCTGTCCCAGGCTGAAGGCGGTGCCTGCGCTCACGCGCGCCTGCGAGGCGGCGCGCACGGTGCCGCCCGACGACGCGGCCGCGGCCCGCAGCTTCTTGGAGGCGACATTCGTTCCTTATGCGGTCATCGCGCCGGATGGTTCGGACACCGGCCCGATGACCGGCTATTACGAGCCCGTGCTCGATGGCAGCCGCGTGCGCACCGACCGCTTCCGCTACCCGATCTTCGGCGTGCCTGACGATCTGGTCGACGTCGACCTCGCCAGTCTCTATCCGGAGCTCAAGGGCTTGCGCCTGCGCGGACGGCTCGACGGCCGCAGGCTGGTGCCTTACTACTCCCGGGCCGAAATCGACGCCCGCGGCGACGGCTTCGAGGCGCCCGTGATCGCGTGGGTCGCCGATCCGGTCGAGCTGTTCTTCCTCCAGATCCAGGGCAGCGGCCAGATCCGGCTGGGCGGCGACGATCGCATCCGGGTCGGCTACGCGGACCAGAACGGCCACCCTTACAGCTCACTCGGGCGCTACCTGGTCGCGCAGGGCGAGCTGCCGCTGGAGCAGGCGTCGATGGACGGCATCAAGCAATGGGCGCGAGCGCATCCCGAGCAGCTGCAGCAGGCGCTCGAGCAGAACCCGAGTTACGTGTTCTTCCGCGAGCTGCCCGCGTCGGGCGGCCCCATCGGAGCCCTGGGCGCGCCGCTCAGCGCCGGATACAGCATCGCGGTGGACCGGCGCTTCTATCCCCTCGGCGCGCCGGTGTACCTGGCAACCACGATTCCGCTCTCCGACCAGCCGCTGGAGCGGCTGGTCATGGCGCAGGACACGGGTGGAGCGATCCGCGGCGCGGTCCGCGCGGACTTGTTCTGGGGCGGCGGCACCGAGGCCGGCTCGCTCGCCGGCGACATGCGCCAGCAGGGTCGGATGTGGTTGCTGTGGCCGCGCGGCGAGCCCCTGCCGCGCCCCTAGCAGGCTACTTGGCCTTCGCCGCCTTCAGGTCCCGATAGACGTCGTCCAGCGTCGCCGCAAGGTGCGCCGAGGACAGCCCGCCGCGCAAACGTTCGCCGTTGGCGAGAAACAGGGTCGGCGTCGAATTCACCCCGAGCCGGTGGCCGAGCACAAGATTCTTCTCGAGCGGGTTGGCGCAGTCCGCACTGGCGGTCGGACGCTTGCCGCGCAGCGCCAGGTCGAGCCATGCCTTGGATCGGTCCGGGGAGCACCAGATCGCCCTCGACTGCTCGGCCAATTCGGGATGTATCACCGGATACATGAAAACGTAGATCGTGATGTCGTCGACTCGCGCCAGTTCCTTCTCGAATTGCTGGCACGCCGGACAGTACGGATCGGAGAACATTGCCAGCACGCGGCGCCCACTGCCGCGCCGGATCTTGACCGCGTCCTGCATCGGCAGCGAATCGAATTTGATCGCGAGCAGCTTGTTCATCCGCTCGTCGGTAAGGTTGCGGTCGTGGCGGACGTCGTAGATGCTACCCAGGATGATGCTTGTCGCCTGGGCATCGGTATAGACGATCCGCGGTCCGTCCTCACCGCGAATCACCACTTCGTACAAGCCAAGCACCGGCATCGGTTGTACGCTCTCGATACGTGCCCCGCCGAGCTTGGACTCGATCACCTTGCGGATCTGTGCCTCATCGGCGCGCGCAGGCAGGACGGCAAGGCACAGGGCGGCGAGCGCCAAGATTCGAACGAGCATTACATAGTCTCCGGCGCGCCTCAGCCCATTGCCTGGCGCATAAGCATGTTTTTTAAGACCGGAACCCGGTCGGTCAAGTTCAATCCTGCGTTGCGCGCCAGTGAAATGGCCCGGCCCTGGGCCGCGAACAGGCGGTACAGGCCATGCACCGTCGCGTCCATGGCCAGCACGGCCTCGGCGCGAGCGCGGGCGTAGCGCCGCAGCAGCCTCAGGTCACCGGGGTCTCGCACCGGCTCGCGCGCCGCGAGCACCTGCGCCAGCGCCCGCGCGTCCTGGAAGCCCAGATTCGCGCCCTGGCCCGCGAGCGGATGTACCACGTGCGCCGCGTCGCCGATCAGCGCGACCCGTGGCGCGACCAGACGGGCCGCGGCAAGCCGCCGCAGCGGAAAACCCCGCGCCGGCGTCACCAGCGTGAGCGCGCCCTGGGCATCGTGCGAAGCCCGCTCCACTTCGCGGCAAAGCGCGTCGGCGTCCAGCGCGAGCAGGCGTGCCGCCTCGGCGTCGGCAACCGACCACACCATCGATACGTGGCTGCCCGCAAGCGGCAACAGCGCGAGCACGGGTCCACCCTGGAACCATTGCTGCGCCACGTTACCGTGCGGCCGCTCGCAAGCGAAGTTGGCGACCACTGCGGTCTGGCCGTAGGCGCGCTCGGTGGCCCCCAGTCCGACACCTTCGCGCACGAAGGAGTGCGCGCCGTCCGCGCCCACTACCAGTTTGCCCCGCAAGCTGCGTCCGTCGCGTAAGTGCACGACCGCATGCGCTGCCGACAGCTCCAGCCGCTCGCACTGCGCAGGCGCAATGACCTCGAGCCCGTCACGCACCTCCAGCGCGCGCCACAGCGCGTCCTGCAACACGCCGTCCTCGACGATCCAGGCCAGTGCCTCGACCCCGGCGCGGTAGGCGTCGAATTCGAGCAGCGAGCGGCCGTCATCGCCGAACACACGCATCGCATGCACCGGCGTCAGCCGCTCCGGCGGGATGCCCTGCCAGGCCTTGAGCTCGCGCAGGAATGCGGCATTGCCGGGGCTGAGCGCGTAGACCCGGGCATCGAAGCTTCCGGGCGCGACGTGCGCGACGGCGCGCTGAGCCGGGGAGATCAGCGCGGTCGACAACCCGTGCGCCGCGCGCGCGAAGCTCGCACCGACCAGGCCGGCGCCGACCACAATGAGATCGAAGTTCACGCGCGCATTGTATCTTGCGCTGCCCGCGCGAAGCCTTTCCCAGCGCGAAATAACCTATTGGTTTAGCGCAATTTTCGCGACCTGCGTGACGCCGAATGCGCCGCGCGCGCTTGACCGGAACGCGGTCGAAGGCGACAATTCGCGCCCTTTCCGGAGGCGAATTAGCTCAGCTGGTTAGAGCAGCGGAATCATAATCCGTGTGTCCGGGGTTCGAGTCCCTGATTCGCCACCACTCCCTCCGCGCCGGCCTGCGGCGCCCCTCCTCTACAATAGGGTCTCGGAGGCCATGTCGATGACCCTTGCCAAGCTCACCCGGGCGTTCGCGCTCTGCCTGCTCGCCGGATTGGCGCCAAGCGCGCTGGCACAGCTGCGCACCATCCCGGCCGACGCACAGCGCGGCGAGATCCGTCACGTGCAGGGGATGCTGGTCGAGATCGACGGCCAACGTGTGCTGCTCGGGCCGGGGGCGCAGATCCGCGACGCCTCGAATCGCATCGTCGTGCCGACCGCCCTGCCGCCGGATGCGCAGATTCGATACCTGCTCGACGCCCAGGGCAACCCGTACCGGATCTGGCTGCTGACGCCTGAGGAAGCGGCGCAGCCCGACCCCAACCACTGAGGACGAGGCGAGCGCAGGCGAGCATGCCCGGCAAGCTCTACATCCGCACCTTCGGCTGCCAGATGAACGAGTACGACTCGGACCGGATGGCCGACGTGCTGGCGCAAGACGGCGCGTACGCCCCCACCGGGCAGCCGGAGGACGCCGACCTGATCGTGTTCAACACCTGCTCGGTGCGCGAGAAGGCGCAGGAGAAGGTTTTCGCCGATCTCGGCCGGGTGAAGCACCTCAAGCGCGAAAACCCGCGCCTGATGATCGCGGTCGGCGGCTGTGTCGCGAGCCAGGAAGGCGCTGCGATCGTCGCGCGCGCGCCCTACGTCGACGTGGTATTCGGTCCGCAGACCCTGCACCGCCTGCCGGAGTTGCTCGCGCGCCGGCGCGCGAGCGGCCGCGCGCAGGTGGATGTGAGCTTTCCCGAGATCGAGAAATTCGACCACCTGCCGCCGGCGCGCATCGCGGGCGCGGCGGCCTTCGTGTCGATCATGGAGGGCTGCAGCAAGTACTGCAGCTTCTGCGTCGTGCCATACACGCGAGGCGAGGAATTCTCGCGCCCGTTCGACGACGTCATGGCCGAGCTCGCCGACCTGGCCGAGCGCGGCGTAAGTGAAGTCACGCTGCTGGGACAGAACGTGAACGCCTGGCGGGGCGAGATCGATGGCGAGCCGGCCGATTTCGCCGAGTTGCTGCGCTACGTGGCCGAAATCGACGCCATCGAACGCGTACGCTATACCACGTCGCATCCGCGCGAGTTCACGCAGCGTCTGATCGACGCGCACGCAGACCTGCCGGGCCTCGCCGGCCACGTGCATCTACCGGTGCAGTCCGGCTCCGACCGGGTGCTGGCGGGGATGAAGCGCGGCTACACGGTGCTGGAATACCGCTCGATCGTTCGGCGCCTGCGCCAAGCGCGGCCGGATATCAGCCTCACTTCGGATTTCATCGTCGGCTTTCCGGGCGAGACCGAGTCCGACTTTCAGGCCACGCTCGAGCTCGCGCGCGAGCTGGGTTTCGACGGCTCGTTCTCGTTCGTCTACAGTCCGCGCCCCGGCACGCCCGCCGCCGGGCTGCCGGACACGACGCCGCCGGTCGAAAAGCTCGACCGGCTGCAACGGCTGCAGACCGCGCTGGACGCGCAGGCGCACGCGATCAGCGAGCAAATGGTCGGCAGCGTGCAGCGCGTGCTGGTCGAAGGCCCCGCGCGCCGCGACCCCGACGAGCTCGCCGGCCGCACGGGCAACAACCGGGTGGTCAATTTCCGCGGCGGCCGCGAGCTGATCGGGCGCTTCGTCGACGTGCGCATCAGCGCGGCGCTGTCGCATACGCTGCGCGGCGAGGTCTAGGGAACGCCCGCCGCCGGTGACGCGCAGCCCGTCCTCCAAGCCGGTTGAAGTTCGCTTCGAGCCGCTCGACAACCAGCGCCTGGCGCGCCTGTGCGGGGCGCTCGATGCCAACCTGCGCCAGATCGAGTCGGCGCTCGATGTCGCGATCGCGCGCCGCGGCGCGCACTTCACCGTGCGCGGCGAGCCCGCGCAGGCGGCGCGCGCCGCGCGCGCCCTGTCCGGCCTGTACGACAGGGCGACCGGCGAGCTGTCGATCGACGACATCCAGCTCGGCCTGAGCGAAATGATGCGCGGCAACGCACCCGCGCCCGGGGGCTCGGGCCCGCAGCTGCTTACGCGCCGTCCCGACCTGCACGGCCGCACCGTCAACCAAGTGCAGTACCTGCAGAGCATCCTGGCGCACGACATCACGTTCGGCATCGGCCCGGCCGGAACCGGAAAGACCTATCTCGCGGTCGCCTGCGCCGTCGACGCGCTCGAGCGCGACAGCGTGAAACGGCTCGTGCTGGTGCGGCCCGCGGTCGAGGCGGGAGAGCGGCTGGGCTTCCTGCCGGGCGATCTGGCGCAGAAGGTCGATCCCTACCTGCGTCCGCTCTACGACGCGCTGTACGACCTGATGGGGTTCGACAAGACCGGCAAGCTGCTCGAGCGCGGCACCATCGAGCTCGCGCCGCTCGCCTACATGCGCGGACGGACCCTGAACCACGCCTTCATCATCCTCGACGAGGCGCAAAACACGACGCCCGAGCAGATGAAGATGTTCCTCACCCGCATCGGCTTCGGTGCCAAGGCCGTGGTCACGGGCGACGTCACGCAAATCGACCTGGCGCGCGGACAGAAGAGCGGACTGATCGAGGCCCGTCGCATCCTATCGGACGTGCGCGGCATCGCGTTCACCCAATTCGGCGCCAACGACGTGGTGCGCCATCCGCTGGTGGCGCGCATCATCGATGCCTACGAGAAGTATTCCGAAGAACCCCCGACGAAGTAGCGTCGCAGTGCAGCGCACCGTACGCAACGCGCCCTCTGCCATGCGGCTGCGCGCCTGGGCGCGCGCGGCCTGTACCGGCCCGGTCGAGGTCACCTTGCGGGTCGTCGGTGCGGCGGAGGCACGCCGACTCAATCGCGCCTACCGTGCGCGCGACTACGCGACCAACGTTCTCAGCTTTCCCTACGGCGCAAGGCCGCTGCGCGGCGACATCGTCCTCTGCCACCCGGTGATCGCGCGCGAAGCACGGCAGCAGGGGAAATCGCTGGCGGCGCACTACGCGCACCTGGTGGTGCACGGCATGCTGCACCTGCGCGGACACGGCCACGCCCGCGAGCCCGCCGCGGCGCGCATGGAACGCGCGGAGATCCGCATTCTGCGCCGCCTCGGATTCGGCAATCCGTACATTGTAGAATGAGACGTCCCGCATGACCGACCCCTCACGACCCAGCCTGCTCGAGCGCCTTTCGGCAATGCTGATGCGCGAGCCGGAGGACCGCGAGCAGCTGATCGCGCTGCTGCGCTCGGCCCACCAGCGCAATCTGCTCGACGCCGACGCGTTGTCGATCATCGAAGGCGCGCTGAACGTCTCCGAGATGCAGGTGCGCGACATCATGATCCCGCGCGCGCAAATGGACGTGATCGACATCAACGAGCCGATCGAGACCTTCATCCCTCAGCTGATCTCGACCGCGCACTCGCGCTTCCCGGTCATCGACCAGAACCGCGACGACGTCATCGGCATCCTGCTCGCCAAGGACCTGCTGCGCTACTACGCGGGCGAAGAGGAGTTCAACGTGCGCGAGATGCTGCGTCCCGCGGTCTTCGTGCCGGAGGCCAAGCGCCTGAACGTCCTGCTGCGCGAATTCCGCGCCAGCCGCAACCACATGGCGATCGTGGCCGACGAGTACGGCGGCGTTGCCGGACTGGTGACCATCGAGGACGTGCTGGAGCAGATCGTCGGCGAGATCGAAGACGAATACGACTTCGACGAGGCGAGCGACAACATCCTGGCTGAGTCGAGCGGCCGCTTCCGGGTCAAGGCGCTGACCCAGATCGCGGACTTCAACGCCGCGTTCGGAACCCGCTTTTCCGACCATGAAGTCGACACGATCGGCGGCCTGGTCATCGCCGAGCTCGGGCGCCTGCCCAAGCGCGGCGAAGCGCTTACGATCGGCGGCTTCCGCTTCCAGGTACTGCGGGCCGACAGCCGGCGCGTCTACACCCTGCTGGTCGAAAAGCCGAAGTGAGCCGCCCTCGGGCAGCGGCAGTCGCCCTGCTGGCCGGCGCGGCGACCGTCGGCGCGTTCGCGCCATTCGGCGCCTACCCCCTCGCGCTGCTTGGGTTCGCGGTCCTCATCCAGCTGTGGGTCGCGGCGCCGCGGCCGGCGCAGGCATTCCGCACCGGGTTCTGGTTCGGCCTGGGCCTGTTCGGCTGCGGCGTGTCCTGGGTCTACGTCAGCCTGCACCGATTCGGCGCCATGCCGGCGCCGCTCGCGGCTATCGCCACGCTCGCCTTTTGCGCCATTCTCGCGCTCTACCCCGCGCTCGCGGGCTGGCTGCAGGCGCGCGTCAAGGCGCCGGACGCGATTCGCGCCGCGTTCGTCATCCCGGCGTCGTGGACGCTGCTCGAATGGCTGCGCGGATGGCTGCTTACCGGGTTCCCGTGGCTTTCGGCCGGCTACGCGGGCGTCGACACGCCGCTCGCGGGCCTGGCGCCGCTCGGCGGCGTATACGCCATGTCGCTCGCGACCCTCGTGTGCGCCGGCCTGCTGTGGTGTGTGGTGCGCGGCCGCGCGCGCTGGATTTCCGTGGCCGCGTTCACCGCCGTGCTTGCCGCCGGCTGGGCACTGCGCCAGATCGAGTGGACCACGCCCTTCGGCGCGCCGTTTCGCGCCGCATTGCTGCAAGGCGACATCGCGCAGGAGCTGAAATTCGACCCGCGGCGTTACGCGAACACGCTCGAGACCTATGCCCGCCTTGCCGAGCGCAGCGACGCCAAGCTGATCGTGCTGCCGGAGACCGCGCTGCCGCGATTTCTCGACAGCATCGATCCGGAATACCTGCGCCGGCTGGGGCACGTTGCGCGACGCAACGGCGGCGATCTGCTGCTGGGTGTGCCGACCCGCACAGCGCCCGGGGAGTACTACAACAGCGTGCTGAGCCTGGGATTGTCGCCGCCGCAGCTCTACAACAAGGTGCACCTGGTTCCTTTCGGCGAATTCGTGCCGCCGGGCTTCGGCTGGATCGTTCACATTCTGTCCATTCCGCTGGCGGACTTCGCGCGCGGCGCGCCCGACCAGCCGCCGCTCGCGGTCGCGGGCCAGCGCGTCGCGGTGGACATCTGCTACGAGGACGCCTACGGCGCCGCGATCGCGCGCGCGCTTCCCGCCGCGACCCTGCTGGTGAACGTCTCGAACGTGGCATGGTTCGGCGACTCGCTCGCGCCCGCGCAGCACCTGGAGATCGCGCGCCTGCGCGCGCTCGAGACCGGGCGCATGATGCTCACGGCGACCAACACCGGGATCTCAGCCGCGGTCGCGCGCGACGGGCATGTGATCGCGCGCCTGCCCGAGTTCGCGGTCGGGCGGCTGGAAGTGCTGGCGCAAGGCTACGCCGGCGCAACGCCCTACTCGCGCACGGGCGACTGGCCCGCGCTCGCCGCGGCGCTCGCGCTGCTTGCGGCTGCGTCTCTCGTCGCGCGTGCGAGGCGAAGCCGGTAAAATCCGCGCCTTCCCCATGCTCACCTTCCAGCAACTCATCCTCCGCCTGAACCAGTTCTGGGGCCGCCAGGGCTGCGCGCTGCTGCAGCCGTACGACATGGAGGTCGGCGCGGGAACATTCCACACCGCGACCTTCCTGCGCGCAATCGGACCGGAACCGTGGAAGGCGGCCTACGTGCAGCCTTCGCGCCGGCCCAAGGACGGCCGTTACGGCGAGAACCCGAACCGGCTGCAGCACTACTACCAGTACCAGGTGGCGCTCAAGCCTTCGCCGGCGAATATCCAGGAGCTCTATCTCGAGTCGCTCGCGGCGCTCGGCGTCGACCCGAAAGTGCACGACATCCGCTTCGTGGAGGACGACTGGGAGTCGCCCACCCTCGGCGCCTGGGGCCTGGGCTGGGAAGTGTGGCTCGACGGCATGGAAGTGACACAGTTCACCTACTTCCAGGAAGTCGGAAGCCTGCCCTGCAAGCCGGTATTGGGCGAGATCACCTACGGCCTCGAGCGCCTCGCACTCTACCTGCAGGGCAAGGAAAGCGTGTTCGACCTGGTCTGGACGCCGGGAGTGAGCTACGGCGACGTCTACCACCAGAACGAGGTCGAGCAGTCGCGCTACAACTTCGAGCTCTCCAACGCTGATATGCTGTTCGGGCACTTCTCGCAGTTCGAGGCCGAGGCGAAGCGCCTGATCGAGGCCCAGTGCGTGTTGCCGGCCTACGAGATGGTCCTGAAGTGCTCGCACACCTTCAACCTGCTTGACGCGCGCGGCGCGATCTCGGTCACCGAGCGCGCCGCCTACATCGGCCGCGTGCGCGCGCTCTCGCGCGCCGTGGCGCAGGCCTACTACGAGTCGCGCGAGCGGCTCGGATTCCCGATGGCGAAAGGCGGCTCGTAATGGAGGCAAGCCTTCTCATCGAGTTGCTGACCGAGGAGTTGCCGCCGAAGTCACTCAGGCGGCTAAGCGAGGCGTTCGCTTCCGGAGTTGAGGGCGGACTGCGCGGCCGGGACCTATTGACGCCGGAAAGCAAGTTCTTTCCGTATGCCACCCCCCGCCGCCTCGCCGTCCGGATCACGCACGTCCGCGAAAAGGCAGCAGACAAACCGGTTGAACAGAAGTTGATGCCGCTGGCTGTCGCGCGGAAGGGAGACGCGTGGACCGACGCGATTAAGAAGAGGCTCGCGGCACTTGGCCGCCAAAATCTGCTCGCAAAACCGATTGGCGAACCGGATGGCCCGGATTCGCTTCTGATTAAGTCCGACGGAAAGACCGATGCGGTCTTTCTCAAAACGCTCGCAAAAGGATGGGGCTTGGCGGACGCCTTGCAGAGAACATTGACGGACACTGTCGATGACCTGCCAGTACAAAAAGTGATGCGCTGGGGTAGTGGAGACGAGACGTTCGTGCGGCCGGTGCACGGGTTGGTGATGATGCACGGCGCGCGCGTGGTGCCGGGCACGGTGCTCGGAATTTCGGCCAGCAGCACCACGCGCGGCCACCGCTTCATGGCTCTGGGGCCGATCGCGCTCGAGAATGCGGACGAGTACGAGGCTCGCCTGCGCGACGACGGCATGGTGATCGCGGATTTCGCCGCGCGACGTGAAGAGATAGAACGTCAGCTGCGCTCGGAGGCGAAGCACCTCGGCGCCGAACTGGGTGAGTTCGGAGACCTGCTCGACGAGGTCGCTGCGCTGGTTGAGCACCCGACCGTCTACGTCGGGGCGTTCGACGCCGCATTCCTCGATGTGCCGCAGGAGTGCCTGATTCTGACCATGCGGCAGAACCAGAAGTATTTCCCGCTGTTCGACGCGTCGGGCCGGCTGTTGCCGAAGTTTCTGATCGTTTCCAACATGCACGTTTCCGATCCGCGCCACATCATCGACGGCAACCAGCGCGTAGTGCGGCCGCGGCTCGAGGACGCACGGTTCTTCTTCAACCAGGATCGTAAGACGCGCCTCGAGGCGCGCGTGCCCCAGCTCGCGAAGGTGGTCTACCACAACAAGCTCGGCAACCAGCTCGAACGAGTTGAGCGCATCCAGCTTCTTTCGGGTCGCATTGCGCGTGCTCTTGGCGCAGACGTTGGGTTGTCGGAACGCGCAGCGTGGCTTTGCAAAGCGGATCTGCTCACCGGTATGGTCGGCGAGTTTCCGGAGTTGCAAGGCGTTATAGGGCGCTACTATGCGCGGCACGACGGCGAGCCCGTGGAAGTCGCGGACGCGATCGAGGCGCATTACCTGCCACGCTTCGCCGGCGACCGAGTGCCGCAGGCGCCGATAAGCTGCGTGGTCGCACTCGCCGACAAGCTTGTCGCGCTCGCAGGCCTGTTCGGGATCGGAGAGCAGCCCACGGGGGAGAAGGACCCGTTCGGGCTACGGCGGGCGGCGCTGGGCGTGCTCAGGATCGTCGTCGAAAATCAGCTTCCGCTTTCGCTGGACAGGCTAGTAAACGACGCGTTTGCGGTGTTCAACGGAAAGATTGGTGACGCAGGTACGGAGCTCCAGACTTTTGCATTTGAACGCTTCGCCGGCTACTTGCGGGAGCAGGGCTTCTCGACGTTGCAGGTGGACGCCGTCCTCAGCCAGTTGCCCGTTCAGATCAGCCGGGTGCCGTCGCAGCTCGAAGCGGTCAAGGCGTTTCAGGCGCTGCCCGAGGCCGAAAGCCTGGCTGCGGCCAACAAGCGCGTAGCGAACATCCTTCGCCAGGCGGCAGCCAAGGGCGAGACCTACGGCAAGGTCGCGCGCGCGGACCTGAAAGAGCCAGCGGAGATCTCGCTTTTCGACGCGCTTCAGACAGCATCCGCGGCGGCGGGCAGGCTGTTCGAAAGCGGCGACTACGCCGGCTACCTCAAGACGTTCGCCGTGCTGAAGGCGCCGGTCGACGTCTTCTTCGACAAGGTCATGGTCATGGTCGAAGAGGATTCGCTGCGCAGGAACCGGCTGGCGCTGCTCGCTGACCTGCGCCAGGCGATGAACCGCGTGGCCGACATATCGAGGCTCGCGGCATGAAGTTCGTCATTCTCGACCGCGACGGCACGATCAACCACGACAGCGACCAGTACATCAAGTCGCCCGCCGAGTGGAAGCCGATCAAGGGCAGCATGGAGGCGATCGCGCGCCTGACGCAGGCCGGCTACCGCATCGTGGTGGCGACCAACCAGTCGGGCATCGCGCGCGGACTGTTCGACATGACCACGCTCAATGCGATTCACGACGCAATGCACCGCGCCGCGGCCCAGGAAGGCGGACGCATCGACGCGATCTTCTTCTGTCCGCATGCGGCCGACTCGGACTGCGAGTGCCGCAAGCCCAGACCGGGGATGCTGCTCGAGATCGGGCGCCGTTTCAACGTGCCGCTGGACGAGGTCTACATGGTCGGCGACGCGGTGCGCGACCTTCAGGCCGCAGCGGCCGCGGGCACGAGGCCGGTTCTGGTGCTCACCGGCAAGGGCAGCAAAACCCAAGCTGCGGGCGACCTGCCGCAGGGCACGCAGGTATTCGCCGACCTCGCCGCGTTCGCCGAGCACCTCGCGCCATGACGCTTTTGCGCTCGAGCCTGTTCGCGCTCGCGCTGGTTCTGGTCACGCCTCCCTACGCCGTGCTCACGCTGCTCACGTTCCCGCTGCCACCGCTGACCCGCAACCGCATCATCTCGGGCTGGTCGCACCTCGTGGTGTGGCTTGCGCGCGTACTGTGCGGCATCCGCTGGCGCGTCGAGGGCCTGGAGCACCTGCCACAGCGCCCGGCGGTGATCCTCGCCAAACACCAGTCGGCCTGGGAAACGATGGCCTTCCAGATCATTTTTCCGCCGCAGGTCTACCTGCTCAAGCGCGAGCTGCTGTGGCTTCCGTTCTTCGGCTGGGGGCTCGCGCTCACCAGCCCGATCGCAATCGACCGCTCGCGCGGCACCGCCGCGCTGCGCCGCCTGGTGCGCCTCGGCAGGGAGCGGCTCGCGCGCGGCTTCTGGGTGGTGGTGTTTCCCGAAGGAACGCGTATCCCGCCGGGCGAGCGGCGCAAGTACCAGCCGGGCGGAGCGATGCTCGCCGAGCACAGCGGCGCGCCGGTGGTGCCGGTCGCGCACAACGCCGGGCTGGCGTGGCCGCGCAACGCCTTTCTCAAGCGACCGGGAATGATTACGGTGCGCATCGGCCCGACGATCGACAGCGCCGGCCGCGACGCCAAGACCATCAACTCGCTGGCGGAAAAGTGGATCGAAGAGCAGCAGAAGACGCTTTGCCCGAACAGCTGAGCCTGCTCGACGAGACTCGCCCCGAACCGCGCCTCATCCACTACCGGTTCGCGCGCTCGAAGCGGCGCACCATAGGGCTGACGATCGACGCGTCGGGCCTCAGTGTGCGCGCCCCGTACCGGGTGCCCTGGCGCGAGATCGAGGCCTTTTTGCGCGAAAAGCGACACTGGATCATCTCCAGGCTGGACGAATGGTCGGCGGTGGCGCCGCCGCCACTGATTCATGGCACAAGCGGTGAAGCGCTGCCGCTGTTCGGCGAACGGTTCGCTCTGCAAGTGCTCGATGGCCCCCGCGGCGTGGCCCGCAGCGGGGCACGTGTCGTCGTCTCGGCACCGGCACCGCGGCGCGCCGGGCTTGTGCTGGAGCTGCTCCTGGGCTGGCTCAAGCAGCAGGCGCTGACCGCGCTCGCGCCGCGCGCGGCTCTATTCGCCGCGCGCCTGGGCCTCGCCCCGCCCCCCGTGGCGCTATCTCTCGCGCGCGCTCAGTGGGGCGTATGCACCGAACGTGGGGCAATCCGGCTCAACTGGCGGCTGGTGCACCTGCAGCCCGAGCTGGCCGATTACGTCGTGGCGCACGAAGTGGCGCACCTGGTGGAACTCAACCATTCGAAACGCTTCTGGAATCTGCTCGGGACGCTGTATCCTGACTGGCGCAACGCGCGCGAGAGAATCGAGCTCGCGGGCGCCTCATTGCCACAATTCCGGGAGCCAGAATGAGACTATTGCACACCATGCTGCGGGTCGGGGACATGGACCGTTCGGTCCGCTTCTACACCGAAGTGCTGGGCATGAAGCTGCTGCGCGGCACCGACCGGCCGGAGCAGAAATATTCGCTCGCCTTCGTCGGCTACGACACCGAAGACAAGACCGCGGTGCTCGAGCTGACCTACAACTACGGCGTCGGCAGCTACGACCTGGGCAGCGCCTACGGCCACGTCGCGATCGAGGTGGACGATATTCGCGCTACCTGCGACGCAGTGCGCTCCAAGGGCGGCAAGGTGACGCGCGAACCTGGCCCGGTCAAGGGCGGCACGTCCGTGATCGCCTTCGTCGAGGACCCCGACGGCTACAAGATAGAGTTCATCGAGAAGCGCAAGTAAGGCGCTGCGCGATGCGCACGTAGTCCTGCGGCGACAGGTTCTCGGGTCGCAGGCCCGGATCTATCCCAAGCGCCTGGAAGTCCGTCGCCGCGAGCGGCAGCGCGTTGGAGAGCTTCTTCCTGCGCGCGGAAAACGCGCCCGTGATGATCCTGCCGAAGACCTCCCAGTCCATCTGCGGCCGTTCCGCGGAGGCCAGCGGCACCAGGCGCACCACCGCCGATTCCACTTTCGGCGGCGGGCGGAACGCGCCCGCCGGAACGCGAAACAACTTCTCCATCCGGAAGCGCGTCTGCAGCGCGACCGAGAGGCGGCCGTACTCGGACGTCGAGTGCAACGCCACCATTCGCTCCACTACCTCGCGCTGCAGCATGAAGTGCATGTCTCGTACCCGCTCGGCGAAGCCGGCGAAGTGGAACAGCAGCGGCGTGGAGACGTTGTAGGGCAGGTTGCCCACCAGGCGCATTCCCGAAGCGAGCGCGCCGAAGTCGAACCGCAGCGCGTCGGCGCAGTGCACCGTCAACCGCTGCGCCGGGAATTCCGCCTGCAAGCGCGCGGCGAGATCGCGGTCGATCTCTATCGCCTCGAGCCGGCGCGCCCGCTCGAGCAGCGCTCGGGTGAGCGCGCCCTCCCCCGGTCCGATCTCGACCACCAGGTCGTCAGCCGCCGGCGCGATCGCGTCGACGATTCTCGCCAGCACCTGCCGGTCGTGCAGGAAATGCTGTCCGAAGCGCTTACGCGGCCGGTGCGAGCTTGATCGCAAGCTGAACGGCTTCAAGCAGGCTGCCGGGATCGGCGCGGCCCCCGCCCGCGAGATCGAGCGCAGTGCCGTGGTCGACCGAGGTGCGCACGAACGGCAAGCCCAGGGTCACGTTCACGCCCTTGCCGAAACTTGCGTACTTCAACACCGGCAGTCCCTGGTCGTGGTACATCGCGAGCACGCAGTCGGCGCGCTTGAGCCGCTCGGGCACGAACAGCGTATCGGCGGGAATTGGGCCTTCCGCCGCGATGCCCTCGGCCTGCGCCGCGCGCAGCGCAGGCTCGATTACTTCGATCTCCTCGCGCCCCAGATGGCCGCCCTCGCCGCTGTGCGGGTTGAGTCCCGCGACCAGAATGCGCGGGCGCGCGATCCCGAAGCGCTGCCGCAGGTCGCGCTCGATCACGCGCAGGGAGTCGATCAGCCCGGCAGGCGTGATCGCGCGCGCAACGTCCGCCAGCGCCAGATGCGTGGTGGCGAGCGCGACGCGCAGCCCGCCGCCGACCAGCATCATCACCACGTGCGCCGCTCCGGCGCGCGCGGCGAGGTACTCGGTGTGGCCGGTGAAGGCGAAGCCGGCGTCGTTTATCACCGCCTTGTGCACCGGCGCCGTCACCATCGCGTCGAATTCGCCCGCCAGGCAGCCGTCCGCCGCGCGATCGAGCAGCGCCAGGACGTAGCGGGCGTTGGCCGGATCGAGTCTGCCTGCGATCGACGGCGCTGCGAGCGGAACGTGCTCGATCGCCGTCGCGGGCGATGCGCCGCGCTGCGCAAGCAGGCCGGCATCGCCCAAAACCACCACGCGCGCCGCCAGCGACTGCCGCGCCAGCATGGCGCACAGCTCCGGCCCGACGCCCGCGGGCTCGCCCGAGGTGAGCGCGATCACGGGCCGTCGCACGCCCACCGTCAGCGGTCCTCCAGATGGATTTCGACGTAGGTCTCGTCGCGCAGCTGCCGCAGCCACTCCTGGTAGGCCTCGTCGGACTTGCGCTCGCGCAGAATCTCGCGCGCCTGCAAACGCCGGCGCTCGGGGCTCATGGCTGCGGTGCGGCGCTCGAGCACCTGGATCAGGTGCCAGCCGAACGGCGTCTTCACCGGCTGGCTGATCTCGCCCGGCTTGAGCGCTTTCATCGCGCGCTCGAAGTCCGGCACCGTGTCACCCGGATAGAGCCAGCCCAGGTCGCCGCCGCGCGCCGCGCTGGCATCCTCCGAGTGCACTCGTGCAAGTTGGGCGAAATCCGCTCCGCCGCGCACGATGCGCTCGCGCAAGTCCTCCAGCTTGCGCTTGGCGTCGGCCTCGGAGACCGCCTCGTTGGTCCGGATCAGGATCTGCCGCGCGTGGGTCTGCTCGACCGGAGGCCCCGCGGCGCCCGCCGCATCACGCCGCCCGAGCAGCTTGAGGACGTGAAAGCCGGCCGGACTGCGCAGTACCTGGCTGATGCCGTTCGGCTGCATGTCCTTGAGCGCCGCCGTGAACAGATCAGGCAGCCGGTCCTCCGCGCGCCAGCCCAGTTCGCCGCCCTTGAGCGCGTCCGGCCCGTCCGAGTAGGCTGCGGCGAGCTTGGCGAAATCGGCGCCCGCGAGCGCTTCGGCGCGCGCCTTCTCCGCCTTCGCGCGCGCCGCCTCGATGCGTTCGGGGCTCGCCTGGTCGGGCAGCCGCACCAGAATCTGCGCCACGTCGTACTCGGTGCGCTGCTTCGAGGCATCCTTGTTCTGCTCCAGGTAGAGGTCGATCTCGCTGTCGCTCACCTGAATCTTGCTGTCCACCTCGCGCTCGCGCAGCCTCGTCAGGATGATCTGATCGCGCACCTCGTCGCGGAACTTGTCGAACGAGACGCCGTCGCGCTCGAGCGCGCTGCGGAACGCGGTCAGCGTCAGGTTGTTGTTTTCCGCGATGCGCTCGACCGCGCGATCCAGCTGCACGTCATCGACGCGAATGCCGGTTTCTTTCGCCAGCTGTAACTGGGCCTTCATCAGGATCAGCCGGTCGAGTACCCGCCGCTCGAGCGCGGCGCGGTCCGGCAGCGGCGTGCCCTGGCGCGCGAGCTGGCGCTCGGCCATGGCAACCTGGTCGTCGAGCTCGGACTGGGTGATCGCGTCCTTGTTCACCACCGCGACGATTCGGTCCACCAGCGCGGTGCGGTCTGCCTGCGCGCCGAGCGGGAACGCGAAGCACAAGACGAGGACGGCGATCAGGATGCGCATCGAAAGCCCCTAGTAGACCTGCTTGAACGGCAGCTGCGGCTGCAGGCTGGGCGGTACCAGGCTCTGGTCACGCGGATTGGTAATCGCGTAGCCGGGCACGCTGCGCCTGAGAATGTTGGTGGTTTCATCCGTTCCGATGCCCCCGAGGCCGTTGAGTTCCAGTTGAAAGAAGAAGCCGGTCGAGGCCACTTCGGTGGCGGCCTGCAGGCGCTGGAACACCGCCCGAAATACCCAGCATCCCGCGTTGTACTCGATTCCGCCCGTACCCTCCAGCAGCCGCCGGTCGAGGAAAGAATAGTTGTAGCGCCCGACCGCATACCACCCGGGTTTGACAGGCCACTGGCCGGAAAGATCCATCTGCCTGAGCGGGTTGGCCGGGTCGCGGTTGAAACGGTAGCTCAAGTTGACGACTTTCGCGATTTCCGGCGCGTAGCGGACCGAGGCGCTGTAGCGTTGGGTCACGCGCTCGCGCGGGTCGTACTGCGTCGTCGCGTCGAACGTCCAGTGGCGCGCGACATGCCCGCCCACAGAGGCGAGCATGTCGGAATGCTTGTAGGTGCGCAACGTCGAGGCAGGGGTCAGCCCCACCTTCTCGTCGCTGTAGTAGAAGCGCTGCCCCAGCGTCGCGCGCAGCACTTCCTGCCCGGAGGGCGTGAGCACGCGCGACGTGGCCGCGAGCGTGAGCTCGTTGGCGTCGCCGAAGCGATCTCCGCCGGTGAACCGGTTTTCGCTGAAGATCTGCGCGTAATTGAAGTCTGCGAGAGCGGTGTCGAACAGCGGGATCTGGCTCTGGTCGCGGTATGGGGCGCGCACGTAGTAGGCCCGCGGCTCGAAGGTCTGCGTATAGCTGCCGCCGAACCAGTGAACCGGGCGGTCGAACACCAGCCCGCTGTCCAGGCTCATCCACGGAATGGACACGGTCTGACTGTTAGGCTGCGGCGCGGTGGTGCGGGTCAGGCTGTAAGTGGCGTAGTGCAGCCCCAGCTTGGGGGTCAGGAACCAGCCCGGGGCAAGCAGCGGTGCGGCGATGGACGGATCGAGCGAGGTGCGCCCGCCTTGGACCAGGGTCGGGTGGCTGAACCGGACGTACTCGGCCGGAAGGCTGAGGTCGGCGAAACCGCCGATGTCGTTGCGGCTGGCCGCGAACGTGAGTTGCGGCACCCGATCGTACGGCGGCACGATCGGCGCCAGCGGGTCCTGCAGCGTCTGGAAGCGCTGGATCCTAGCCGTCGCGCCGTAGCCGAAGCCCGCCAGCGAGCCGGTGTAAGTGAGGCTGCCGTCGCCCTGCAGGTTGGTGACCGAAACCTGCCGTACCTGGGACGACAGGTCGACGAAATAGGCGGCGTCGGAGACGCGGTTCAGGTCGAGCACGCCGCGCAGCTGCGGCGTGAACTGCTGCTCGTGCTGCAGCGATACGCCCGTGCGCGAGGAGCCGAACGCCATGTCGTGAGGCAGGTACTCGACCTTCAGCTCTCCCTTGTACTTCGGGTCGATGTAGCGCAAGTCCGTCTTGAGCTGCTCTCCGCGCTTGGACATGTAGACCCCGGTGAAGGTCGCGTCCCGTTCCGGCGCGATGTTCCAGTAGACCGGCACCCCGATTTCGAGGCCGCGCCGCGTGTTCTGCGCGAAGTAAGGCGTCAGGAATCCCGACTTGCGCTGGTCCTCCAGAGGGAACGACGCGTACGGCAAGTACCCGATCGTGGCGCCGAGAAAGCGCAGCTTCGCGTTGCGGGCGTGCCCTTCCTCGGCGTTGAAATCTAGGTCCAGTTTTCCCACGATCAGCTTCCAGTCTTCCTTGTCCGCGCGGCAGGTGGTATAGGTCGCGTTCTCCATCCGCAGGTGGTCCTTGCCGAGGAACTCGAGCCGATCGGCGGTCCCGCGCGAGGTCTGCTGGCGCTCGATGACGAATGTCGGCTTCTCCAGAAAGCCGGTGTCGACCCGGGTGTCGTAGCTCAGGCGCGGGCCGAAGAAGCGGTCGCCGCCGCGCTGCAGCCGCACGCCGCCCGAAGCCTCGATGCGGCCGAACTCCTGGTTGAACTTGAGGTAGTCGCTGAACACGGTGAGGTCGTCGCGGTGCAGCTCGACGTTGCCGCGCGCGACCACCTCGAGCTCCGACACGCCTTCGATGCTGTGCGCGTCGATGGTCGTCGGACCGTCTCCCCCCGTCCGCGGCGCCGGGGCATCCGCCTGCGCCCTCGCGCCGGAGGCGGCGCAAAGGATGACAAGCAGCGTCGCGAAGCGGGCGACGGGAACGGCCAGCTTCCGCGCGAAGAGGTGCTGCATAGGCGGAAGGGAAAGGGGTGATTCTTGAGTGCTAAAATGTCACAATTCGGCGGAATTCGCAACGAAACTCGTGGACGTACGCCTCGACGCGCTCGAGCGCTGGCTCGCGGCGCAGCTCCCGGGCAGCGCGTTCACCCTCGCTCCCGCCTCCGAGGACGCGAGTTTCCGGCGCTACTTCCGCGCCGCGCTCGCCGACGGCCGCAGCTTCATCGCAATGGACGCACCGCCCGACAAGGAAGACTGCCGGCCGTTCGTCCACGTTGCGCGCCTGCTGCGCGAGGCGCAGCTCAACGCACCCGAAATTCACGCGCAGGACCTGACTCAAGGCTTCCTGCTGCTTTCCGACCTGGGCAAGACGACCTACCTTGCGGCGCTCGACGAGCACAACGCCGACGCGCTGTTCGGGGACGCGATCGACGCGCTGGTGCGCTGGCAGCTTGCCACCCGCGCCGGCGAGCTGCCAGCCTATGACGAGGCGCTGCTGCGGCGCGAGATGGTACTGTTTCCCGAGTGGTACCTGGGCCGCCATCTCGGGCTTGCGCCCTCGGCGGCGTGGCAGGCCGTGCTCGAAGACGTTTTCGATCGACTCGCCGCGAGTGCGCTCGCACAGCCGGCGGTCTACGTGCACCGCGACTACATGCCGCGCAACCTAATGCTGTGCGAGCCCAATCCGGGCGTGCTCGACTTCCAGGACGCCGTCATCGGCCCGATAAGCTACGACATTGCCTCATTGCTGCGCGACGCTTTCATCAGCTGGGAAGAAGCGCGCGTGATCGATTGGTGCGCGCGCTACTGGGACGCGGCCAAGCGGGCGCGGCTGCCGGTCGACGCCGACTTCGCCGAGTTCTACCGTGGCTTCGAATGGATGGGGCTGCAGCGCCACCTGAAGGTGCTCGGCATCTTCGCCCGTCTGACCTATCGCGACGGCAAGGCCAAGTACCTGGCGGACACGCCGCGCTTCCTCGGCTACACGCGCGCGGTGGCCGGACGCTATGCGGCGCTCGCACCGCTCGCGCGGCTGCTCGACCAACTCGGCGGGAAGCCGCAATGAGGGCGATGATCCTCGCCGCCGGGCGCGGCGAGCGCCTGCGCCCGGTCACCGACCGGCTGCCCAAGCCGCTGCTCGAGGTCGGCGGCAGGCCGCTGCTCGCCTGGCACCTCGAGCGCCTTGCCGCAGCGGGATTCCGCGAGGTGGTCATCAACGTGTCGCACTTCGCGCAGCTGATCGTCGAACGCGTTGGCGACGGCGCCGCCTTCGGCCTCTCGATCGCCTACTCGCACGAGCAGCAGCCGCTCGAAACCGCGGGCGGAATCGCGCAGGCGCGCGCGCGGCTGGGCGAAGCGCCGTTCCTGCTCGTCAACGGCGACGTCTATTGCGAGTGCGATTTCGCCCGCCTGCGCGCCGAGCGCCTGGAAGGGCGACTGGCGCACCTGGTGCTGGTGCCGAACCCACCGCATCGCCCGCAGGGGGATTTCAGCCTCGAGGCGGACAGCGTCGGAAACGGCACCGGCGCGCGCTACACTTACGCTGGCATCGCCGTCATGTCGCCCGCCCTGGTGGACGCGGTCGAGCCGGGGACCCGGGCGCCGCTCGCGCCGCTGCTGCGCGCGGCAGCCGAGAACGGCCGCATCGCGGGCGAGCTGTACCACGGCATCTGGCAGGACGTCGGGACGGCCGAGCGGCTCGCGGCGCTCGACGCATTGCTTGCGGCGCGTCATGGCGCTCGACGCTGACGCGGTCGACCGGGCGCTCGCCTGCGACGCAGGCTGGCTGGCGGCGCTGCGCCGCGACTGGCTCGCGCTGGCCGACCTGGCGATGTGGGGCGGCGCGCAGTCATCCAAACTGGGCGCGCTGCCGCGGCTGCGAAAGCGCATTATGGAGCTTGGCGAGCGGCTCGCGGCGCTCGGCGCTCCGCGCGGCTGGATCCCCCAGCCGCGGGAGCGGCTGAAGAGTGCGCTCGCGACGGCGATCGCGGCGCGCGAGTTGCTCGAGCAATGCGCACAGGCGCTCGCCGAGCTGGAGCCGGGCACGGCGCAGGACGCGCTTGCCGCGGCGCTGACGGATCTCTCGCGGCGCGCGCACGCGCCGCTGGATGAACATGCGACACGCTGGGCTGCGCTGCTCGACTCGCAGCTCGGGCAAGACAACGAGGAGTAATGCAGGCATGGACATGAACGCCACCGACAGCGCTGTCTACCAGGCGCGGCGCGACCGGCTCGCGC
>Ga0315540_10000242_pt1 | contig 29956 bp, 20 predicted proteins | sample SalMarSW160110MG_FD_203677 | JGI IMG/M metagenome (GOLD analysis project Ga0315540, IMG submission 203677) | Salt marsh sediment microbial communities from the Plum Island Ecosystem LTER, Massachusetts, United States - Salt Marsh Sediment SW1601-10 ...
TTCTCGATGTGGCCATGGGAAACGGTCGGAATGCGATCTTTCTGGCCCAAAACGGCTTCCAGGTTGAAGGGATTGATATCTCGAGGGAAGCGGTCGGGATGGCCCTGAAGTGTGCCCAGGAGAGCTGCGTCGAGATCTCTGCCGGGATAGCGGACCTCGAAGACGACTTCAAGATTGCAGGGGAACCATACGACGTTATCATCTGTTTCAACTACCTGCATCGTCCCCTCATCCCCGCCCTGAAAAATGGCCTTCGCGGGGACGGTATGATCGTCTATGAGACCTATATCGTGGACCAGGCCCGATTCGGCAAGCCGAGGAATCCGGCCCACCTCCTCGGGCACAACGAACTTCTGGATCTGTTCCGGGAGTTTCGGTGCCTCCGATATCATGAGGGAACTGTCGAGAACCGCAAGGCCGTGGCGGGCATCATCGCGCAGAAGACATCAGCATGAAAAGGGACTCCAGCCATTTCCAATGCGAGGGCTACCGGCCCTTCAAACCGTTTGAGATCTCCAACATCCCCCTTGAAGGGACCCACCTGGTAGAGGCCAATGCGGGCACCGGCAAGACCTATGCCCTTTCGGGGCTTTTCCTGCGGTTGATTCTCGATGAGGGCCTTTCCCCGGCTGAAATCCTTGTGGTGACCTACACCCGTGCAGCCACCCAGGAACTTCGCGAACGGATCCGTAAGATGATTCGTGATGCTTTGGCCTCAATTTCCAGGGATCTTCCGGTGGATCCCTCTCTTGAACGACTCATGGCACGTCAGCGGAACAAGGACAGTTCCCTCAACGCCCTGTCTAAGGCCCTCAGAGAGCTTGACGAGGCTGCGATCTTCACCATCCACGGATTCTGTCAGCGCCTGCTCCAGGAAAACGCCTTTGAAACAGGCTCTCTCTTCGACGTGGAGTTGATCACCGATGAGCAATCCTTGCACCGGGAAATCGTGGAAGATTTCTGGCGGAATCATGTCTACAGGGCAGAACCCGAATTCGTTCACTACCTTTTTGAAAAAAAGATCCTCCCGGAAAAGATGTTAAAGACCCTGGGATCCGCCCTGAAGCACCCCCATATATGTGTTGTTCCCAAGATCACAGACCCGCGGCTCAATACCCTGGACGACTATCGCAAGACGCTCGGCGCCCTCAAAGAGATGTGGCCGGACACAAAGGAAGCGGTCAGGATGCTGTTCATGGACACGGGAATCAAGGGGCATGCCTATGGGGTCGCCACGTCCCGCAACGGAACGGTTCCAGGAAGGCAGCTGAAAATCAACGCCTTGATTGCCGGCATGGATCAATTTCTTGCCCTGGAACGTCCCCTATTCCCGCCTTTCAGCGACATTGAAAAATTCAGTGCCGGGAAACTGGCCGACTCTATGAAAAAGGGATTTCTTCCTCCTGAACATGCGGTTTTCGATCTGTGCCACAGGTTTCTGGTGCAAAAAAATGCCCTCCTGAAAGAAATGGATCAATACCTCATCTCTCTCAAGAACCGCCTTTTTCAATACGGACTGTCCGAGCGTTCCGACCGGAAAGCCCGGCTGAATGTCAGGGCCTATGACGACCTCCTTACGGACACCCTTTCCGCTCTGGAGGGCCAGGGAAAAGAGGCCTTTATGCGGGCCGCTCGATCCATGTACAGGGCAGCGCTCATAGACGAGTTTCAGGACACGGACACGGTTCAGTACCGGATTTTTGCTACCCTTTTCGGGACCGGCAAAACGTCCCTCTTTTTTATCGGGGACCCCAAGCAGGCCATCTACGGATTCCGGGGTGCGGATGTTGTCACCTACCTGAAGGCTTCTGACGCGGTTTCAGAAAGACATACGCTGCTCAAAAACTGGCGTTCGGAACCGGGACTCGTAAAGGCTGTGAATACTGTTTTTTCCCGAATCGAATCGCCTTTTGTCCACCCCGGGATTGCCTACTCCCCTTCAGAGATCCATGATAACGGCGAATCCCCATTGCTTCGAGTGGAAGGGGATACGGCCGCTCAACTGAGGTTGTGGCTTGTCCAAACCCCCGAGGGAGAAGATAGTTCAACACCGCTCCCCAAGAACAGGGCGTGGCCCGTCATACTTGGATCGCTTGCGACCGAGACGGCACGGCTGATTACGCTGGGGAGGGAGGGAAAGGCCTTTGTGGGGGACGAACCCCTGTCTGAGAAACACATCGCCGTCCTGGTACGAAAGAACAGGGAAGCGCGCTGGGTCCAGGACGCCCTGGCAAGAATCAAGGTCCAGAGCGTCCTCTTCAACGCCGGCGACCTTTTTGAAACACGGGAGGCCCTGGAGATTGAACGCATTCTTCAGGGCGTGGCCGAACCAAACCGGTCAGGTGGAATCCGTGCGGCCCTTGCAACAGACATCATGGGGCTGAACGGCGAGAACATTCATGGACTGTCAAAGGACGAGGATGCCTGGTATGAATGGATTTATGCCTTCCGGGAATACCACCGAATCTGGGAGGAGAGGGGATTTACTTCCATGTTCAGGAGGTTGATGGCCCGGGAAAAGATCCGGTCACGATTGTTGGCCTTTCCCGACGGTGAGCGAAGGCTGACCAACCTGCTCCATCTGGGAGAAGTGCTCCAGCGAGCCGCACTGGACGGTGACCTGGGCATTAATGCCCTGGTCAAATGGCTTTCGCGTCGTTTGGAAGCACCGACTCGGGAAGGCGAGGAGCACCTCCTGCGGCTTGAAAGCGACGAAGCGGCCGTAAAGATCGTCACCGTTCACAAGAGCAAGGGGTTGGAGTACCCGGTGGTCTTCTGTCCATTTCTCTGGGATGGAAGATGGGCCGGTGAAAAGGAGGTCATGTATCACGATCCCGACCGGGACTTGAAACTGACTCTGGATCTGGGTTCCGAGGCCTTCAAGAGCCATGAAGCCCTGGCGCGGGAAGAAGCGCTTGCGGAAAACCTGCGGTTGCTCTACGTGGCCATGACCAGGGCCAAGCATCGCTGTTACGTGGCCTGGGGCCGGATCAAGGACGCCGAAACCTCGAGTCTTGCCTATGTCCTTCATTCCCGTGATCCCGGGCATGGCAGTCATATCGTTGAGAGGACAGCCGAGGCCTTCCGTTCCCTTTCTCATGAGGGGCTTATCGCCGATTTGAAGAAGCTGGAGCAGGAATCGGGAGGGTCCATTGAGGTATCGCCCCTCTCTGCAGATCACAGATCTATTCAAGAAAAAATCCTGGAAAAGTCGGAAACGCTTCAGTGCCGGACTTTTTCAGGAAGAATTGCCAGGGATTGGAAGATCACGAGTTTTTCATCTCTGACCTCCCGGAGGGATAGCGGCGTGGACCTTCCGGATCATGATGGACTTCCCGCGGATGAAGGACCTTCGAAAAGGGATAGGGAAGAAACGGCCGGAGAACCGGTCTCAGGCATATTCGCCTTTCCGAAAGGCGCCAAGGCCGGCACTTGTCTCCACGATATCCTGGAGAGGTTGGACTTCAGGGAAAAACAGTCCGCGTTCATTCGCGAACTGGTCACGGCAAGACTCCTTGCCCATGGCTTTGAATCCCATTGGAATGAGACCATTGGAGAAATGCTCAAAAAGGTCCTCTCGGCCTCCCTCGATCCCGGTGATCCGGGTCTCAAGCTCCTGGAGATCGATCAACAGGACCGCTTGACGGAACTGGAATTTCTTTTTCCCCTGAAAAGGATCGCCGCGGGCGAACTGAAGAGACTCTTTTCGGCGCACGGCGGACCCGAGCTGCCCCATGATCTCCCGGAAGCCCTTGGCCGACTCCAATTTTCCCCACAGAGAGGTTTCATGAAGGGCTTTATGGACCTGGTTTTCCGTTGGAACGGGCGTTTCTACCTGGTGGATTGGAAATCAAATTTTCTGGGGGACCGGGTGGCCGATTACGGCCCAATTGGGCTGGAAAAGGCCATGATGGAGGGACAGTATTTTCTCCAGTACCATCTTTATACCCTGGCCCTGGACCGGTATTTGAGGGTGCGGCTCCCTGAATACCGGTATGAGGATCACTTCGGCGGGGCCTACTACATATTTCTTCGGGGGGTCGAACCCGGCAGGGGGCCGGAGTTCGGCATCTTTCGGGACCGACCATCCCCCGGTCTCATCGATGCCATGAGAAAGGCCTTGATTGCTTCGTAAGAACTCATCAAGAATAAGGACTTGCCAGGCGGCACTATATGACATTGAACCTGCACGATACAGGGCTTTTTTCGGAGATCGACCTTCAGTTTGCCGGGTTTCTGGCTAGGATTTCGAACCGTACGGATCCTGCGCTCCTCCTCGCGGCGGCCCTGGTTAGCCGGGCCACCGGGGATGGGAATGTCTGTCTTGATCTCTCGACCCCGGCAGGTCAGCCTTTGGGGGAAGAAAACGGTCCCCCGAGCCTCATCACCTGCCCCGATCGATCCGAATGGGTGGCCGGGCTTCGGAAATGGGACGTGGTGGGAAACCCCGGCGACGAAACCCCTCTCATTCTGGACCGGAGCGACCGTCTCTATCTCTTCCGCTACTGGGAATACGAACACCTGCTGGCCCGGAAAATAGAGGAGTGGTCTACCCTTGGCATCCTGCCCATTGATGAGGACCGCCTCAGGAAGGACTTCTCGGCTCTCTTCAAGATGGAAGAGACAAGTGGACCCGATTGGCAGCAGGTGGCGGCAGTTGCCGCTTTGACCAGGCCCTTTTGCATCATCTCCGGCGGGCCGGGCACGGGCAAGAGCACGGTAGTGGGAAAGATACTGGCGCTTCTTTTTCAGAGACACATGGAAAAACCACCCAAGATCGCCCTTGCCGCGCCTACCGGAAAGGCAGCTCAGAGACTCGGGGAGGCCATCCGACTGGCATCCGAGAACCTCCCCCTGGATGGAGCCGTTCGTCAAAGAATTCCCATGGATGCTTCCACCCTGCACAGGCTCCTGGGAACCCTTTCGGGGTCGCCCTATTTTCGACATAACGCTGGAAATCCTTTGGGGGTTGACGTCGTGATCGTAGACGAGGCCTCCATGGTGGATCTGCCACTCATGTCTAAACTGGTGCAGGCACTCCCTGTCCACGGCAGGCTGATCCTCCTTGGGGACCAGGACCAGCTCGCCTCGGTTGAGTCAGGGGCCGTCCTGGGTGACCTGTGCGACCGCGGCAGGTATCACGGACATTCCGCACCATTCTGCACCCGCTGCGAGACACTGACGGGTCAAGTCATTCCCCAGGAAGCCGGCCTTGCTATTCAGGACTCTCTGGTCCGGCTCGAAACGAATTATCGTTTCGGGAGCAAAAGCGGCATCGGGGTCCTGAGCAAGGCTATCAACCTGGGAGACGGTGAGGGGTCCCTGAGCATCTTAAAGGAAGGTCGTCATTCCGACATCCGGTGGGTGAGGCTGCCTGAGCTGCCCGATCTTGCCCGGACCATGAGAAAAACGATCTTGTCCGGCTTCGGGCCTTACCTGAAAGCAGAGAATCCTGAAGAGGCCTTTCCCCGCTTCGAGGCCTTCCAGGTCCTCTGCGCCCTGAGGAAAGGCCCTTTCGGGGTTGTGGCCGTGAATCGCCTCGTTGAACAGATCCTGACAGAGGAACATCTGATCCGTCCGGAAGGCCCATGGTACGCGGGCAGGCCCATCATGATCACACGGAACGATTACAACCTCGGGCTTTTCAACGGCGATGTGGGCCTGATCCTTCCGGACCCGGAATCCGGGGGCGATCTCCGTGCCTTTTTTGTCCTGCCGGATGGCACTCCGCGGAAAATGCACCCCCTGAGTCTACCGGAACACGAGACCGTATTTGCCATGACGGTCCACAAGGCCCAGGGTTCGGAATTCGAGAACGTGCTGCTCCTCCTTCCCGATCGACTCTCTCCTGTTCTGAGCCGGGAGCTGATCTATACGGGCCTGACACGCGCCAGAAAGAGAATAGAGGTGTGGGGGCGTGAAGAGGTCTTTGTGGAAGGAGTGAAGCGGCGCATTGAACGCTCATCGGGTCTCAGGGAGGCCCTCTGGGAAAAATAGCAAAACTTTCAAGAGATTATGATTATTTTCTTAACATTAGCATGTATTTTGTGATATAGGCTCAAAGCATACCGCGTTGGCGACCAAGTCTCTCTTTTCTTCCCACCTCTAGCCGAGAAAGGAGGTCCCCCATGTCACGCAAACCCTGGGAAAGCCCCAAATGGCCCGAAAATGTCCCCCACGAGATCACGGGGTATGAAAAACCACTCTTTTCACTCCTTGATGACACTGCCCGCGAATTTCCAGATGCAACCTATACCATATTTGCCGATGCCTCGAGGACCTTCGCCCAGGTCAAGGACACGGCGGACCGGATCGCCAATTTTCTTGCCTCCAGGGGGATCCAAAAAGGGGACAAGGTGGCTATTTTCCTGCCCAATCTTCCCCACTACCCGGAGATCTTCTTCGGCATCCTGAAGGCGGGGGGGGTATGCGTTACCTGCAACCCTCTTTACAAACCCTCCGAACTCAACTACCAGCTCAAGGACTCCGGCGCCAGGGCCGTCTTTGTCATGGACCATCCGGAATTCTACCCCACGGCTGTCGAAGCCGCAAAGGGTTCTGAGGTAGAGACGGTGGTGATCTGCAACGTGAAATCCTACCTCCCCTGGCTCAAGGGAACACTCGGGTCGCTCCTTGGGAAGATTCCCAAGGCCGATCATCACGAGCCCGGACACACTATGTACGATGACGCGGTGAAATCGGCACGACCCGAACCGCCGAAATTTGAGGTGGATCCTGTGAAGGATGTCGCCAACATTCTCTATACGGGGGGCACGACCGGCGTCCCCAAGGGGGCCTGCCTCAGTCACGCCAACCTGGTCTCCAACGTGATGACCGTGCAGGAATGGGTGTGGATAGAACCGGAACCGGGGAAACCCAAGGTCCAAATTGCCAGAGGGGGCGAGCAGACCTACCTGGGGGTACTGCCCTGGTACCACAGCTTCGGCCTGACGCTGGCCATGCTGTGGAGCTGCTACAACGGTTCCAAGCTGGTCTGTATCCCTGACCCGCGGGCGGGCAATCCCCCTTTTACCGAGGTCCTGAAGGCCGTCCAAAAGTACAAAGTAAACGTCATGGCTGCCGTGCCCACCATCTACTCGGCCTTCGTGAACCATCCCCTGCTGGACCGTTTTGACCTGTCTTCAATGACGGGCTGTGGATCAGGGGCCGCCCCACTTCCCCTGGAGGTGATCAGGCAGTTTGAAGACAAGACCGGTTGTGTTATTTTTGAAGGGTATGGTATGACCGAGACATCCCCGATTATCACGCTGAACCCCACGAATAACGAGCAGCGGAAGGTAGGCTCCGTTGGGCTCCCCTTCCCCAGTACAGACATCAAGATCGTGGATCTGGATACGGGGCTTCAGGAACTGCCTGACGGCGAGGATGGCGAGATTGGCGCATCCGGCCCCCAGATCATGCTCGGATACTGGAACAAGCCCGAGGCCGACGAGGCCATGTTCCGGGAAATCGACGGAAAGCGGTACCTGCTCACGGGTGATATCGGTCATTTCGACGAGGAGGGGTTTCTTCTCATCACGGACCGGAAGAAGGACCTCATCCTGGTGGGCGGCTTCAATGCCTACCCGAAGGAGATCGAAGAGGTGCTTTTCACCCACCCGAAGGTGGCCCTTGCGGCGGTGGTTGGATTGCCCGATGAAAGGACCGGCGAGTCCGTGAAGGCCTTCATCCAGCTCAAGCCCGGGGTTGAGGCCACTGAAGAAGAATTTCTGGCCTTCTGCAAGGAAAACATGGCCGGATACAAACGGCCCAAGGCGATCGAATTTCGGGACGAACTCCCCACGTCCGTGGTGGGCAAGGTCCTGCGCAGAGTTCTTCGGGACGAGGAAAGGGCGAAGCACAAAGCCTCATGACGCCCGAAAACCTCTCCACCCGCAAAGAGGCGGCATCAGACATTCCAGGCCGCCTGAACTGGCCGCCTCTCCTGAGGGGGACACTCATCAGGCGCTACAAGCGCTTTATTGCGGACGTGAAGCTCCGGAACGGTCACGTGGTCGCCGCCCACTGTCCCAATTCCGGGAGCATGGAGGCCTGTTCGGATCCGGGCCGCCCCGTGTATCTCTCCCGTCACCATGATAACCCCAAGCGGCGGCTCAAATACACCTGGGAAATGATTACTATGCCCACCTCCCTGGTGGGTGTCAATACCCTGGTGCCGAACCGGCTGGTGAGGGCCTCCATCCTGGCCGGGAAGGTGGAAGAGCTGACCGGATTTGACCAGGTGCAATCGGAGGTGAATTACGGACGGAATTCCAGGATCGATCTCCTCCTCCAGAAAGAAGAAAACCGTTGCTACGTGGAGGTCAAAAACTGCACCCTGGTCATGGATGGAAAGGCCTGTTTCCCGGATGCCGTCACCGCCAGGGGACTCAAACACCTGGTGGAACTTCAGCACCAGGTGCAGAATGGCGATCGGGGCGTCATGTTTTTCCTGATCCAGCGAATGGACGCGGAAATCTTCAGACCGGCCGATCACATTGATCCTGATTATGGCCGTGAACTCAGGAAGGCCCGGGATAACGGGGTGGAAATCCTGGTCTACGACGTTCGCCTGGACCTCAAAGGGATTGAACTGAACCGCGGACTGCCCTGGGAAATGTAACAAGAGAGGGATTTCTTTAAAGCCATGCTGTTCACGCGCAATCAGCCCATCAAGCAGGCCTTAAAACGATACCATCTGGACGAGCGCATACTGACATTGCTCCTTGCCGCATTCATCGGCTTCTTGAGCGGATACGGGGCCGTCCTTTTCCGCCTTCTGATCAAAGGCACTCAGTACGTCTTCTACGGATATACCGGTGATATCCTCTCCTTTTCTCATACGCTCCCTTTGTATATTATCGTTGGAATTCCGTCCCTCGGGGGGCTCATGGTCGGTCTGATCGTAACCTTTGCGGCCAACGAGGCCAAGGGACACGGTGTGCCGGAAGTCATGGAAGCGGTGGCCTTGCGAAACGGCCTGATCCGGAAGCGGGTGGCCGCGGCCAAGATCCTGGCCTCCGCCATCTGTATCGGATCGGGTGGGTCTGTGGGACGGGAAGGTCCCATTGTCCAGATCGGAGCCTCCCTTGGTTCCACTGTGTCACAGCTATTCAATGTTGCACGGGCGAACCAGAAGACCATGGTGGGGTGCGGAGCCGCCGCCGGTATTGCGGCTACCTTCAACGCCCCCATTGCTGGGGTTCTGTTTGCCCTGGAAATCCTCCTGGGTGACTTCGGAATCGCCTCCTTTTCTCCGGTGGTTCTGTCTTCCGTGACGGCCACCACCATTTCCCGACACTACTTCGGAGATTTTCCCGCATTTACCATCCCCGCCTACCAACTCAAGACCTTGTGGGAATTTGCCATCTATCCATTCCTGGGTCTGTTTGCAGGCCTGGTGGCCATTTTCTTCATCATCACCCTCTACAAGAGCGAAGACCTCTTCGACAACCTCGCCATTCCCCAGTGGCTCAAACCGGCCCTGGGAGGTCTCCTGTTGGGCCTTATACTAATTAAATTTCCCCACGTCTTCGGCGTGGGTTACGGCGCCATAAACGAGGCCCTCTTCAACAGGCTGTCCGGCGTTTTCCTGATCTCACTGGTATTCCTAAAAATTGCCGCCACATCCATTACCCTGGGAGCCGGAGGATCAGGGGGCATCTTCGCGCCGTCCCTTTTTGTCGGGGCCATGGCGGGGGGCTTTTTCGGGTGGGTGGTAAACCTCCTTTTTCCCGCTCTGACCGCTTCTCCGGCTGCCTATGCCCTCGTGGGAATGGGTGCGGTGGTGGCCGGAACCACCCATGCCCCCATCACCGCCATTATCATCATCTTCGAGATGAGCGGAAACTACAAGATCATCCTCCCCATGATGATCACCTGCATCCTGAGTACGATGCTGGCCTCATCCCTGAAAAAAGGATCCATTTACACCATCAAATTGCTGCGGAGAGGTGTGGAAATTTCGGGCGGCATGGAGCAGAATCTCCTGAGGTCCATGGAGGTTGGGCAATTCATGATGAAGGATCCGCCCACGGTCCCGGAGGGGATGCCGTTGCTGGACCTGATAAGGGCCTTCAAAACGGAAGATGTCTCATACCTTCACGTGGTGGACGGGAATGGGGACCTGGCGGGAATCATCTCATTCAGGGACATCCGGCCCCTCTTCCAGGAAGAAGAGCTGCACTTGCTTGTTGTGGCAAAGGACGTGGCGACCACGGACCTGAAGACGGTGAGGGCCCATGACAGCATCCTCAAAGCGCTCCAGACCATGGGCGACATCGGCATCTCGCAGCTCCCCGTGGTGGGCGGGGAAGATGGGAAGAAGGTTATCGGCACCCTCAGGGACAAGGATGTCATAGCGGCCTACGACAAGGCCATCATTCGTCATGAGATCGAGACCGGCTGAACCGCCGAAAATCACCCTCTTTTTCCTCCCACCCCAATCCATCCTTGACATGCGCTAAGCGGTATAGTTTGCTTGACAGCATGAAATTCATCGCCGACCTCCACATCCACTCCCGCTTTTCAAGGGCGACCTCAAAAAGTCTCGATCCTGAGCTCCTCTCCTTCTGGGCCAGGAAAAAGGGACTTGCCGTGATCGGCACGGGGGATTTCACGCATCCCGCCTGGACTTCGGAACTCAGGGAAAAGCTTGTGGAGGCGGAAGACGGGCTTTTCCGGTTGTCTCCGGAGCTTGAAACGGAAATCGAAAAAGAGGTCCCTCACAGTTGTCCCGGCCCCACACGCTTCGTCCTCACAGGAGAGATCAGCTGCATCTACAAGAAAAACGGCAGGACCAGGAAGGTGCATCACCTCATCCTCATGCCCGACATGCCGGCGGTGGAGCGATTCCAGAAGCGGCTGGATCGGATCGGGAACATCACTTCGGACGGGAGGCCCATTCTGGGGCTGGATTCCCACGACCTCCTGGAAATCACGCTGGAGGCGAGTGAAAGGGCCTTTTTCATCCCGGCCCACGTCTGGACCCCATGGTTTTCGCTCTTCGGATCGAAATCCGGCTTCGACACCATCGAGGAATGCTTCGAGGACCTCACTCCTCACATCCATTGCCTTGAAACCGGCCTTTCCTCCGACCCTGCCATGAACCGGCTCGTCTCGGCCCTGGACAGATACCTCCTGGTCTCCAATTCCGACGCCCACTCCGCCTCCAAACTGGGTCGTGAGGCCAACCTCTTTGACACGGAGCTGGATTATCCCCACATGGTCGGGGCCATGAAAGGGAAAAAGGGTTTCTCGGGAACCATCGAGTTCTACCCGGAGGAAGGCAAGTACCACCTGGACGGGCACCGCAAGTGCCAGGTAAGGTGTGAGCCGCCGGAGACACGGGAGAGAGAGGGAATGTGCCCGGTATGCGGCAAGCCCATGACCGTGGGGGTCCTGAATCGCGTGTATGCACTGGCCGACCGGCAAAAGCCCGCCCTCACCAGGGAAGTTCACAGCCTGATTCCTTTGACGGAGGTCCTCTCGGAGCTTTTGGATTGCGGCCCTGCCACGAAAAAGGTCGCTTTCCAATACGATAACCTGCTCCGTGACCTGGGTCCGGAACTCGAAATCCTGATGGAGGTTTCCCTGAGCGAGATAGAAAAATCGGGTGGTCCTCTGCTTGCCGAGGCCGTCACGAGGATGAGAAAGGGCAAGGTGATCCGGGATGGCGGTTACGACGGCGAATTCGGCTGCATCCACCTCTTTTCGCCCACGGAAAAAGATACCCTTGCAGGCCAGCTTGCCCTCTTTCGGGCTCCCCCCGGGAAGGCCGCCACAAGACCCGATTCCCCTCCAACGGTTCAAAAGAGAACCCGAATCAGGAAGGATGAAGGCGCCACTCCCAAGGCCCCTTCCCCAAAGACCGACCCCATCCTGGGGCCTCTGAACGATGCACAGAGGAGCGCCCTCCTTCATCAAGGAGGGCACTTGCTGGTGGTTGCCGGCCCCGGCACCGGAAAGACCATGACCCTGACCCACCGCATGGCCCACATGATCCGCACGGGACAGGCCGGGGCGGAAGAGATCCTGGGCTTGACCTTCACGCGCAAGGCTGCACGGGAAATGGAGCAAAGAATCGTCTCCCTCCTGCAGGGCAATGGGGACTCTATCCCCAGAATCACCACCTTTCACGGCTTTTGTCTGGAGGTTCTGAGGGAGGAAGGGGAAAGAATCGGGCTTCCCAGGGACTTTTCCCTCTGCGGAGAGGGGGACAGGGAGGCCATTATTGAGGAGATTGTCTCTGGAACAGGGGTCAGAAAAATCAATGTGAGGACATTGCTAAAGCGCCTCCCCGCCCTGAAATGGAGCACACTTTCTGATGGGAAAGAGAGCACTGAGGAACCTGAACTTTCCACGACTTTTCGCGCCTATCAAAAGAGGTTGTCCGAACTCAGGATGGTGGACCTGGATGACCTGGAGGTGGAAACCCTAAGGCTTTTTGAACGGTATCAGACGACGGCAGGGAAATTCGCAGAGGCGTATCCTGAGATCTTTGTGGACGAATATCAGGACACCAACCGGGTCCAGGTGAACCTGCTCAAGGCCCTTGTGGGGTCCGGCAGCGCCAGACTTTTTGCTATTGGGGATCCCGACCAGGCGGTCTACGGCTTTCGCGGGGCCGAGGTTGAACACTTCTTCCACTTTGGAGATGATTTTCCGGGGACCAAGGTAATAACCCTCACCAGGAATTACCGCTCCGGCAGTTCCATACTGCGAGGGGCGGCGGCCGTGATGGAAAAAGAAAAATCCCTGGAAGCCGCTTCAGGAGAAAAGGGCCGCATATCCATTGCCTCATGCCGCTCGGAAAAAGAAGAGGCGGAAATGATCGTCGCCACCATCGAGAGGCTTTTCGGGGGGACCACCCACTTCTCCCTCGACAGCGGCCGTGTGGCCTCCCACGAGGATGGCATATCGGTGGGATTCGGCGATATCGGAATCCTCTACCGTCTCAATGTCCAGGGGGACGCCATCGAAGAGGCCCTGAACCGGGCCGGTATCCCGCTGGTCCGCTCCGGGGAAAAGCCGCTGATCGAAACACCCCTGGTCAAACTCGTCTGGCGCTTCCTTCAAACGGTCCAGTACCCTGCGACACCTTTCTATGCGAATGCGTATGCCCGGATACTTGATGAGATGGAACTGGGGAGGCCGGATAACGGCGGGACACTAGATCTGAGAGGCAATCTGCCCGGACTCATTGAGAAGGTTGTGAGCATCCACGATCTCGAAAGCGAGAATGGGGAGGAGCCGGAAGCCTATGGCCGCCTCCTGGAACGGGCGGAACATTTTGAAGGGAATCTCGCCTCGTTCCTGGATTCCCTGGCCCTCGAACGGGGTATCGATCATGGCTGTCTTACGGGTGACAGGGTGGTCCTCATGTCCCTCCACGCGTCAAAGGGCCTGGAGTGGCCGGTCGTCTTCATAACCGGGTGCGAGGAAAAGCTCATCCCCTGCTCCCTCTTCGGGGACCGGGACGATGCAGAGGAAAGGAGGCTCTTCTACGTGGGCATGACACGGACACGCTCCAGGCTGATCCTTTCTCATGTCCGTCGGAGGTCCCTCAACGGCCGGGTCCTGGAAATGGCCCCCTCCCCCTTTCTTGAAACGCTCCCCTCCGACCTCTGCCTGCCCCTGGAACGGGGCAACTGGAAATCCAAGGCCAGGCCCCATCAACAGCTCAAGCTCTTTTAGCCCGGAATTCCATCAGCAGGCCGGGATCGGCCCATCAACCCTAATGTGGATGAGCTGTTGAAATTCCCGAAAATGCAATCGTTATCGACGGAGCGGGTGCATACTTCATGCCCGGCCTGGCCGACATGCATATGCACCCCAGAGCTGATTGGGTGACCGATTATTCCGTTTCCCCGTTGAATCTTTATCTTGCCAATGGAGTAACGACCATACGCTGTTTCGGTCCAAGAGGAGGATCTGGAAAGTATGTCCTCCGATGGCGGGATGAAATAGATGAAGGAAAACGCATTGGCCCAACCATCTACAGCTGTGGCCCAATACTTTATGGTCCTGCTAAAGATCCTCAAGGAGTTGTCCGTGAGCAAAAGGCGCAAGGTTTCGATTTTGTCAAGCTGTATTCATTCGTGTGGAAAGGTGAATTTCACGAGGCAATAACTACAGCAAAGAAATTAGATATGTACACAGCTGGTCATATATGGAATTATTTGGATTCTCTTAGCAATCCTATTGGGAATGTTTGCTAATAGAATTGGTAATAGAAGTTCAAGGCAATCGGTAAACAGTCCACCTACCTTTTTTTTTGACAGAGGCATTATAGGATGTCCCCATATCCCACTTAACCCACCACTATCGGTGGAATCGTGAAAAGACCGTCCGTGGACTTTTTGCGAAGTCGTCAATATTGTCCTTGACATCCTTTTTTGGCGAAAATACAATTTTTATCAATATGATATTGAAAACTTGCAAATCGAAAATTACCTGTAATTGATAAGGAGCCGCTTATGCAGAAACCGAGCAAGTCCGCAGAAAAGCTGAACGCGATGATAAAAAAAGCGATAGATGACCACCAGTTGAGCCAAACTGAACGGGCAAGGATCATGATGATCGCGGATGAAGACGGGGTGATAGACCCTCAGGAGAGAAGGCTCCTGGCACAACTTCAAAATCTGATTGAAGACGGGAGCGTGAAGGTTATTCCGGGTTAAAACCCAATTAGGCGCGCTCCGCAATCCGAAAAGGCCCTCCCGGGTGATAGTGAAATGCAGCTGGCCGCCTGTGCCGGCTTGTTCCATCAGTGCATCATGAAAAAGGCACAAAATCCTAGACCTCCCACTTTTCGCGGCCTGTGTTATTGAAGAAAGATTTGGACAGGATTGCAAAATCTCGTAGAAAGAACCTTTAGGTGTGGCCGTATCTGTCAAAACCATTCTGTGGCAAGACGCCGGTAAGAAACAAAGAACCGGCTGATCATCAGGTCTCCGAATCCACGTCCCGACCGGCCCCAACAGTCAACAGCAGACCCCTCACACCAAGAATGATTAATTACGGATTTACAAAAGAAATTGATGCCTCGTTTGAAGAAACATTGGAAAAAACTACAAACGAATTGAAAAAGGAGGGTTTTGGATTCTAACAGAAATTAACGTGGCGGAAAAATTCAAAGAAAAACTCGGTATTGACTTTAAGAAATACATAATATTGGGCGCGTGTAACCCGCCAAGTGCCCACGAAGCGATTCTTATTGAGGAAAATATTGGATTGATGTTTCCCTGCAATGTTGTGATTTACGAAAGGCGGAATAAAACCGTCGTTTCAATTATTAAACCAAAAGTGGCTGTGAAAATGATCGGCAATGTTGAGTTAGAGCAAATTGCCTCTACAATCGAAAAAAAGTTGAAGAAAGTTTTTGATTCAATAATTTAGGGAGATAAGGGAGAAGCGAAGATGAAGAATGTTGAAATGACCGTTGAGGGAAATATCCTGAAAATCAAAGTGGACCTCTCCAAGGAGTTTGGTCCATCTTCTTCGGGCAAAACCATTATCATTGCTTCGACAGAGGGAAATGTGAGTATCCCGGGTGCGGAAGAAAAAAAGATAGGCCTGAACGTTTACCGGAAGAAGTGAATAGCCATGACCGCCTGTAGAAGGAGGTTGCGGTGACACCAGCCCGGATTCCTCACCAGTAATCTGCTGTGACGCGGGAGAGGCCCATGCCCCCTGCGTTGCGCGTGATAATAGAAGCTTCATGCCAAGACCGGTCTAATGCAGCCCACCAGGCTGTTAATCCGACTCTGTTTCCAGGTGTATTTCTATCTCATTCCATCTTGCCCAGGAGCTCCATGACTTCTTGATAGGCCTTCAAATCCTTCAGCCACGCTTCGGGGATCGCGTCCATGCCCAGGTGGGCGCCCAGGATCATGCCCATCATCAACCCTCTGCCGGCGGAATCTCCCCCTGCCATGGCATTTTCAATGAGACCGGCTCTCAAATCGTTTTCATATTTTCCTATCAGGTGGATGACGGACGGGAAGGCAGCCTCCACCTCGCACATCTGTCCAAAATCCAGGGTGGCCTGTCGGGTGTCCATCCCGATGCTCTCAAGACCGTCCTCGATCCATCTCTCATAGGGCTCTTTTTGGAAACCCTCCGCCATGGTGCTGCGGATGGCGGAAGTGGGTGCTTCACCACCCAACACCTTGAAGGCCACCCTTCCAAAGAACTCGGCGCACTCGATAACCAATTCGGTGTTGTGCGTAAAGGCCGTCTGTGCGCGCGCGCTCGCAATGAGTTCGTTCAGATCGTTCCGGTAGCGATAGACGATCGGTGCGATGCGGGCGGCACCGGCCAGGTCAAGGGACGGGGAACCGGCAGATCGGACATCTTTCCCCTCGGAAATATTTTGGAGGGTCCCCTTGATTGCCTCATCAAAATAACCGTCGTAGGATGCGAAGAGGGACTGCCAGGCCTTGGCGAAGTGTTCCAGGTCAAAGCCTTTTTTCTCGGAAGTGGATCTGAGCAGCACCAGCGCCTGATCGCCGTAATGGGTAAACTCCCCCAGGTCCTTCGTGGGATGATAGGTGGGTTTTTCGGGTTTCATGTAGGTCTCCACGCGTCCCCACTTTTTGTCGATGACATGCGTATTGTATATCCAGTGGACACCCAGGGCCAGGGCATCACCCACGAATGATGCCAGCACCATTGCCTTGGCTTTTTCGTTCATCAGGGTTTCTCCTTTCACACAAAATTTGGTTATTGCTTTTCAGTTTATGGAAATAAAGTAACAAATAGGGACAAAACAAGGCAAACGCTTTCTGAAAGATTGGGAACAATGGACAGTTGGATTTGAATAAGTTAGTATAAAAATAATGAGAGGCAAAATCAGGCATTCAATAGAGCAAGCAAGGGGAGGGAATGGATGATGAAAGCGATTCGCGTCGGTGAATTCGGCGACCCGGAGACCATGGAACTGGAAGAGATCCCTGATCTCATGCCGGGCCCGGGTGAAGTCGTGGTCCGGGTGCACGCGGCCGGTGTCAACCCGGTGGATACCTATATCCGGTCGGGAACCTATCACATCAAGCCGGTCCTGCCCTACACGCCGGGGATGGATGGTGCGGGTATCGTCGAATCCGTGGGCGAACAGGTGGATGGCCTGGCTGCAGGTGATCGTGTCTACGTGAGCGGATCCCTCACCGGGACCTACGCGGAACAGGCCCAGTGCACGGCGAACCGGGTGCATCCCCTGCCTGATCATGTTTCTTTCGCCCAGGGTGCCGCGCTCAACGTCCCCTATACGGCCGCATGCTACGCCCTCTTCCATCGTGCCGGGGCATTGCCCGGAGAAACGGTGCTTATCAATGGCGCCACCGGGGGCGTGGGTCTTGCCGGGGTCCAGTTTGCCGTGGCTTCCGGTATGACCGTGATTGGGACAGGAGGGACCGAAAGAGGAAGGGAACTGGTGCTCGAACAGGGCGCGAAACATGTCTTTGACCACCACGATCCGGACTATCAAAGAAAAATCTTGGATCTCACGGGCGGGAGAGGCGTCGATGTAATCTTGGAGATGCTCGCCAACGTCAACCTGGGCGAAGACCTTAAGATGCTGGCCCGTGACGGGCGGGTAGTCGTCATCGGCAGCCGGGGACCCGTGGAGATCAACCCCCGTGACGCGCTGGTACGAAACGCGGCTATCCTGGGCATGCTGGTGATGAACGCCTCCGACAATGAGCGGTCAAAAATCCATGCCGCCATCCACGAAGGGCTCAAAATCGGCGCACTGCGTCCCGTGGTGGGAAAGGAACTGCCCCTCGCCGAGGCCCCGGGGGCCCACCGCTCCGTCATGGAACCGGGCACGTTCGGGAAGATCGTGCTTATCACTTAGGGAATGTCATACGCTTAATACCGCGGTGGCATTTTTTCCATTATGCCGCCTTTCGCTCCGTCAAATCTCAACAGCCATGGATACGGCCTAAAGCGTGAATAAAATTAGTGCAGCAGTATCACGGTACTGTGGAAAGCCATCTAAAACGCCATCCCTACACTGAAGTGAAGGACAAACGAATCTTCACCGCGTTCAGAATCCCGATCCGGGTTGAACGCGAAATCCAGTCGAGCCGATCCTATTGGCAGGAGGTATTGAAACCCGAAACCGACCCCGGGGCGGAAATCCTTGAAATAGTCACTGAAGGTGTCTGAAAGGATATCCGAGCGACGGTCGTAGGCCGGTTTGCCGAGTTCCTGTCGTGAGCGGTTGGGGGCAACGTTGCCGTAGTCGAAAAACAACGTGCCCACAAAATTCCCCACGAGCCGCTGGCGCAGCTCAATGTTGAAGACGTTGAACGCCAGCCCGCCGACGGGACTACCGGAAGCATCCTTGGGCCCCAACTCGAATTCCTTGAAGCTGCGGACCGTGTTTTCCCCGCCGTTGAAAAAGCGCTCGGCCAGGGGCACGAAAACCTGCCCAGATCCCGGTAAAATGAGTCCTGTGCTATACCGGACACCCAGTATGGTATTCTTTGCCAATCGGAAGAAGTGACGGGTGCCCCCAGTCAGGCGTGTGAAAGCGACATTTCCTCCCAGTGCCGAATCGGCGTGCTCGGCTGAAATGAAGCTCCGCAGCCCCGACGTTGGAAAGAACAGGTCATCCCGGTTATCATAGGTGATCTGCGCTTTGACGCTGCCCAGGTTGTAGTGGTCGTCGGATACCTCCGATGGATCCGTGCCCGAGAGCCTTGTGATCCGGAAGCCGTAGCCGCCCGTCGCCATGAGCTGGTCGGTGAGGCTTTTGGTAAAGAGCAGGGAAACCCCATAATCGGTCCTGGTAAAGGAGGGTTCCTCCCTGCGGTGGTAATAAACCGGCATGGTCGCCGTGATGTCTTTTCCAACAAACGAACGGTCTGTCAGACTGACATTGGCCGCCCTGTCCTTGATGGAACCCTTGATCTCGGACCCGAATACGATCCCTCTGCCGAAGAGGTTCTTCTCCTTGAAACCGACCTTGCAGCGTAAGCTTTCGTAGGACCCCCAGCCGGGTTCAACGGACACCTCCTTGGCCATGGACTCCGTGACCGTGACCTGTAAAATCCGTCTGTCCCCCACATCGGTCTTGGCCAAATCGAGATTAACCCTGGAGAAAAGGCCGGTCTTGTAAAGTTCCCTGAAGCTCTCCTGAATTTTCGCGGCATCGTAGCGATCCCCAGGGCGCAGCCGCAAGTGCTCTTTGATGAAGGATGTGCGGGTGCGCTCGTTGCCTCTGACCTTAACGCCGGAAATGGTGACCAGCGGGCCGCTGCTGATGGTCACAAGGAGGGTCGTGTCTCCCCGGGGGCCGGGCCCCCTTACCTCGACCTCTACCCGGACGTCCGGATACCCGAGGTTGCCGTAGGTGTCCAGGACACGGCTCCGAAGGCCCTGTTTGCGGCGGGGAAAGTAGGATTTCCCTATGAGCTCGCTGCGCGCTGCACGCAAAGCCTTTTCGGCGCCGGGGGGGATATCACCTGCAAAGGTGACCTCCTGAATGAGGTATCGCGTTCCCTCATGGATGGGGACCGTGATGGTGACCCGGGCCCTGTCCGGGGAAAATTCAGTTTGAGGTTTTCCAACGACCACATCCATATAGCCATGCTCCCGATAGAAATCCCGAATTCTGGATAGGCTGCTATCGACCTCCGAGCGAACGAAAAACAGCTCCCCCCGGCCGAGGAGGCCCATGGTCCTCTGTTCGAAAAATGGTTCCAGTTCACGAGACTTGAATGCCGAATTTCCCCGGAATCGAATTTCTCCAATCCGCACTCGAGGACCCTCGGTGATGATAAAGGTTGCGGTCGGTTTGTCCGCGACCCGTTCGATGCGATAATCCACCGAAGCAAAGGCGTAGCCCGCTTTGTGGTAGGCCAGTTCCATCTGAAACGCGGCGTCATCGGCGTCGGCCCGCCGTCCTCCGTCGGTTTTGAAAGCGGCCAGTTCTCTGTCCGAGGCCTTCCTCAGATCCGCAGAGGAGATGGATGTGTTGCCTTCAAAGCGGATCGCCGAAACCACATTCTCCTGCCCGGCCGGTGGGGGTTTCGTGGGCCGAGTGCCCGCGGGCAGAGCCCAAACGGGCATCAGGACGATCAGAAGGACGGCTGCGGTTTTCAGGGTGAGGGTACGTGTCTGCATTGAAGGGTCCTATTTAAATCGGAACACGAGTTTGATGCCTGTGTTGTAGCTGTCGAAGACGTCCTTTTCTCCCACGAGATAGAGGGTGTCGTTGTGCCATATCACCCCTCTGGCCAGACGAAACTGGGCATCGATGGTTTCCTCGCCGGCCCGTGTAACCCCACGGCCGATATCCACATCCAACCGGTTGAGCACACTCTCTTTGGAGTCGACATCCTTTTGCTGTAACCAGCGGTCCAGAAAATCCCTCCCGAGATATACGGCGATGTTCATGCCCGCACCTTCTCTGGGCGAACGCCCGCCCACGGATTTCGGCGGCTGTCCCGTGAGCATGAGGAGGAGGAGGTCGTTGTTGGATAACGGCGGATTGGATGTCAGGGTCACCACAGGGTTGTCCAAAGGCCCCTTGATGAGCACGCTGATGTTGTATCCGAGCAGGGTTGAGGTGCCACTCATGTCGAGCTCCGGTCGATCCGGGGCGTTCTCGAGGAAGCGGATCACGCCCGATTCGATTGTGAGCCGTCCGGCGGGCAGGCGAATTCCGGTCGGGTCCACATAGACCACACCTTTAAGCACAGGGGTCTCGCCTGAACCCCGGAGGGACAAATCCGGCCGCAACGCCCCGCGGGCCAAATTGTTTTGGATAATAAACGGATTTTTCGACGTGAGCCGGACGTTGAATTGCATGGCCTTGAAGGGAGCCTCTGTCAGGGAGAAAAGACGAAAACCGCTGGCGCTCTTGGATCTTCCCAATCCTTTCAGGGGTGCCATGAGGTCCAGATTCTTCACGATTCGGCCGTCGGTGAGGGCCACCGTGCCGCTTGTTTCAAGTCGTGAAAGGGGGCCATGCACGGAGAGATCTGTATCTGCCCGTATCTTCAGCTCCTCATCGCGGTAAAGAAGCAGGTTTTCACCCTGGAGCCGGAGATCCACCTCTGCGCGCCCCCGGGCATCCCTTTGCACATGACCGGAAACTCGAAAGGGGGCGCCGCCCAACTCGCCTGTCATGGATTGCACCCAGATGCCGTGCAAGGTGGCTTGGCATTCGATGTTCAATGCGGAGAGCGGAGGAACAGCCATTGCCGAAGCCAGTTCTCCGTCGGTCAGCCGAATGTCGGCTTTAAGGTCCGGCTCCAACACAGGGCCCTGAATGCGGATTCGGGCCTCCAGGCGGCCGGCGGTCCGCCGGACACCCTCAATGCCTCTCGCCAACCAGCGCACATCGGGAAGGGTCAGATGGCCCTCCAGCGCCACTTCTCCTGCCAGCCCGGGGTGGTCCACCAGCCTCGGCAGGGAGGGCAGCCCGGACCATTGCCCCTTTCCCTCCAGGGTAAGGCCGGAGGAATGTGCCCGGAGGGTACGAAGCACCATCAGGCCGTCCTGAATGGTCACCTCCCCGCTGAGCTCCAGGGGGCCGGGAGGCAGCGGCCAGATCTTTTCGGACAGTTCAATGCCCCTCCCCTGAAATCGGAAAGAGCCGGCGGGCCTCTCCCATGTCCCGGCCATTTCCAGCTCCCCGGTTACCTGCCCTGCAGCAACAATCTCCCGAGGCATCAAAAAACGGAGTGTTCTCAGATCCATCACATCGGCCCTGGCGCGTATCTCCAGATTTCCGGAAGCAAAAAGGGTTTTTCCAAAAAGGTCCAGGGGCAGCGTTCCCTCGGCGGTGAAGTTCTGACCTTCTTTACTCCTCCAGTCAAACTGCCGAATGAGAAGGTCGTCCCTTTCATAGGACACATCGAATTGCCCGGAGAGTGAAACGGGAAAGGCCGTCCCACCCAGACGTTCCACGCGACCGGCGGCTTGAATCACGGGCTGCGCCATGGTCCCCCTCAGGCGAATGCGAGCCTGGAGTCCTTCAAATTCGACCTTGTTACCCACCCATGCCTCCAGCCACCCCTTGCCCGTCAGTCCGGCCACCTCGAGTGTGAGGTCCGAAGCGCCCCGGGGGCTGTAAACACCCTCCAGCCGCACAGTGCCCATTGTCCCTTCCAGCACGACACCCTGGATGGTTACGGCCCCTTTCCTTGAGAGCCGGACCCGTCCACCTTTTCTCATGCTCAGCGATGTACCATTCCGAGCGAGGGAGAGCGCTGCCAGATCCACATCCCAAAAAGCGTCTTCAGGACCCCGTTTTACGGTCGCCGTGCCTTGGAGTGTGGTTCCGTTGGACCATTGGACTCCCTCCACCTGGATCTCCATTTTTCGCCCGGAACTGCGGGCCTCCACATGTCCGCTCTCCAGATGGACCCCCTGGTAGTGAAAACCGCCCACGGACAGGTCGAGGCGGCCCTCCGGCTCCCTCACAGGGCCGGACGCAATCAGCTTGGCCTTGATCCTTCCGCTCGCGCTCGATCGCTCGGGAAGGAGACCCTCGGTGTAGGCGTTTAGATCGTCCAACGAAAGGTACAATTCCGTCGGCCCCAGCTCCTCGGACGATAGATCATACGACCCTTGGAGCGTCAGCCTGTCGTCTCCGAAGCGAATCTCCAGGGACGCCGCCTCCAGCCTGTTTCCCTCCTTGGAGAGGTGGGCCATGAGCCGCCCTCCCCTCCGTTTCCCCATGCCGATGTTTGTCCCCTTGAGGGAGCCGGTCCCGTCGGGGCTCGCCACAAGACCATGCAAGGCCAGCGTGCCTTCCAATTCTCCTTTGAAGACCGGCCGCGTTCGATCCCCGGCAAGAAGCCGAGGGAGAAACTCATGGGTAATTGCAGCCAGATCCCGGATGGAAAAATCCAGCCGGACCCCTTCAAGGCGCCCATCTCCGAGGTGAAGGATACCCCGGCCGGCGATTCGATCCCCGCCGCGGGTCACCACAAGGGAGTCGACAAGGACCTCCCGGGCGTCCGCCGCGGCCTGAATGGTGCAATCACCCAGGAGGAGGCCCCGGTAGGAAATGCCGCGCCCATGGAGGTTGACTTTGCCGCTCGGTGCACCGAGCGATCCCCTCACATGGACATCGCCCTTCAGGGATCCTGTCATCGCCGGGAGGCCAAACACACGGGCAACCGAATCAAGGGCCCCCACATCGAGGTCGAGGGCCGCACGAACCGGTGCATCGGACCAGGGTCCCCCTTTTCCCGGAATGGCCAATTCCATATTATCGATGCGGATGGTGCCGTCCCCGATGGACAGGCGCCCTCTGGAGACCGTCAGGACACCGCCCCTTGCGGTACCATCCAACGCAAGTCGGTGGGCGGGGACCCGCGCGAGGTCCAAGGCGATACCCCCTTTCGCGAGCCTGAGCAGGGCGGGAATGTCTCCGGAGGTCAGTGAGACGTGGCCGACCACCGCGTTCGCAATATCCCGGGGGTTTCCTTCCCGTATCACCTGAAACGGAACGGCTGCATCCCTCAGACTGAGCTGCGTCCCTCCGGAGAGGAAATCGAGGGTGTCAACCCTCAGGGTCCCCTGGTGGACCCCGGCACGGAGATGGATATGCTCGATCCGGGCGCCCCGAAATGCCCCATCCGCTATTCGCAACTCAAGATCGGTCGCCAGATCCTGAAAACGCCCCCACGGGAGTTCCAGGTCTGCTTTCAGATCCAGGGCGCCCCGGACCTCGCCGCCCGGAATATGGAAAAGCGTACAGAGAGGGGAGAGTTCCAGATGCTCCGTCTTCAAATGTACATTGAGCGTATCTTCCTTCAAAACCCCTTCGGCCTCGGCCCTTCCCCCGGCCAGGTGAAGATGGACACTGAAGGGAAACGCCTTTCCCTCGCCGCCCAGTCCCAATTGGCCCTGCGCGGACAATCCACCCTTGCCAAGATCCAGGCGGGTGAGGGTCAGTGCCTTGGGCCCGTAGATCATTTCCGCCGCGATGGACGTGGCCCCCTCTTTCAGGGGTGGGTATTTCCATCGACATTCCGGCACCTCCAGAGTGAGAGCGACGGCTGCCCCGTCGCGACGGCGGGTTTCCAGGGCAACACCCTTGAAATCCATCTCGTATCCGGAACCAAGGATGCGGACCGTCGTATCCCGGATACGGATCCGGGGCAAGGACGCCGGAGTGGGAACAAAGCGGGGTTCGTTGGATTTCGCAGATTTGCTCCCCCGGGTCAAATCCACGTCCAAAGCGGCCCCTTCCAGCTGGATAGTGGTCCCGGCCAGGAAGGCCTTGACGCCCCCCGAGAGCGACGCCAGGGAATAGGAAAGATGCAGACGCTTCACGTCTATGGAAACCAGGGGCCCGGTTTCGCTCGGATGGAGGGTGGCGACATCGGTAAGCGTAAGATTGCCTGTGTAGGAACCGCTGATTTCACCGATTCGGAGGCGGATCCCAAACCGGGTCTCGACGGTTTCGGCAAGAAATGCGGCAAGACGGGGTGCGATGACGGTGCCGCGGAACAGGTACAGCGTCAACAGCAGGAACGCGATTAGCAAGAGGATGGCGGATGTCCATGTCAGGACACGTTTCACAATAGACCCTCCCTTGAATACCCTCTTTGATTCGCATCCTTTGTCATGTCAAAAGAATTTCAAAGCCCGTCTTATGGCTCACCCCGTTACACTGAGATGATCTTAACTTTTTCTTCCGCTTGTTTTGCAAGCCGGGGATCATCAGCAAGCGTGATGTCAGCCAGGCCGTTTGCCACATCCTGAACGAGTCCCTGTGAACCGAATCCAATAGCCAGGCCCAGGATAAACGCACTGGCAAGGTATGCCTTTAGCGAAACCCCGAACTCACTCAGGATGAGGCCAAGCGCACTGAAATAGATCAAGAAAACGAGGGCACTCGTTGTGAGACTACTGATCGTTCTTGACTTGGAAAGCTTTGCGCTAACCTGCGAGGACATCCACTTATTACTGATTCGACGAACCAAAATAACCATCAAATGTAACGCCACCATGATGGCGGCGATTATGAAGATCCGCAGGGGGGTGCTTAAGGCGTTCATGAGCTTGGATAGGTACACGTACACGGAAAAACCTCTGTTGCACAGCAGGATAAGAAAAGGACCTTTTATCAAGTCATCATCTTTTAATAATTAGAACCGGACTTTTGCATTTTCTGGAAACTTTTTCGGAAACAGAACCAAGAAAGATCTCCTCTAAATTGCTTTTCCCATGAGATCCTATTACGATCACCGAGACATTTTCTTTTTCTTCAGCCTTTAGAATTTCTCTCAGTGGAATCCCTATTTGAATCATTGCTTTTACTTTAAGACCACTTTTCTTCAATTCATTTTCTATGACCTCTACATCCTGTCTTGCATCTTCCATTATCCTTTGCTCTATTTTCATCGAATTCAGAGATGCATACTGCTCGACAGCCTGCATTCCCCGTTGATCGATGACATGCAGGAGGATGACCGTCTCGGATCCGCCTTCTCTCAGTTGCTTGATGTAGGCTATGGCCTTCTTTGAAACATCTGAAAAATCGGTTGGATACAATATCTTCTTGAACATCCCCAGGCTCCTTATCTTTTGAGGGTTGACGTTTACTCCAAGCTTGATGAGACCGTTCCCGTTTTTGAGGTCCTGTTGGCATAGGCATCGATCAGAAATGCGGATCCCACCCCACAACTGATGACGGACCGCATGGCCTTTTCGACCGAAATATCAACATGATGGACATACTGGGCTTTCAGATGGAAGACGCCCCCGGATGTGGGATTCGGTCCCGTCGGGACAAAGACCGTATAACTGCCGTCCGGGTGAGAATCTGTGACAAAAGCCGTCATTAGAGTGTCATTCTCAAAAATCTGAACCAGAGCCACCGAAGAAAAGGGGGTTTTTTTCTTATCGAAAAACGGCATCACAATCTCCTTGATCATGGTATAGCCCGGAAAGACCTTCAAGATATGATTTTCAAGATTTTTCTGAACAAACAGCCCCACCTTGGTCTTTACAACAATGCCCAGAATAAAACAGATTGCCAGGATGATGCATATAACCAAAATGTTGGCCACAAACTCCTGGATCTGCGACTTGACCATTACCAGCTGGGTCAGCGGCCGGATGATCTGAGTGACCAGACCAAATGTCCATTTGAAAACAGAAAGCAAGATGGCCGCCGGCAGGATGACGGCCACGCCGCCAAGAATGGTTGTTTTGATAAAAGTATTGATTTTTTTCATCGGTTTCTACTCCACCTGAAAATGCATGCACACTCAAACCAAATATAGAATACCGTTCCACAAAAATATACAACAAAATGTCAGCAATTTCCGGTTAAGTTATTGCATGTAATCAGTATGTAAATAAAAGTGATCTGCTCTGCGGATAGATCATAACGACTTGAGGCAACCCAGTATTTGGTGCCATCCACGGTATATCCAACCACTCTGAGAGGCTTTTTGGTCTGATTGACCCCGGGTGTGCCCAGTAGAACAATCGCATCATAGAAGATGCTACTGTCCGGGTTGATTTCTTTGGTTTCTATGCAGGTTTTCTTTGTACCGGCTTTGATGCGGCATACAAAATTATTTATGGACGTTATCCACTATCCACGGGCGATCATCGCAACGGCTTGAAAAGATACTCAAGCCCGTTCACCTTTACTTCATAGACGATGTCCAGCATCCGGCCCAGTTCCCCTTCGGGAAAGCCCTTTCTTGCAAACCATATGACATAGGGCTCGGGAAGATCGATGAGCAGACGCCCCTTGTACCTACCAAAGGGCATCCGTATCTTCGCAAGCTTTAATAATACCTCCGGATCCGGTGTTGCGTCTTCCATTATAGTATCCTTATTTCCAGCCTGAAAGGAAGTACCGTTTGTTTTATCGTCTGATTCTCACCCCGTTGACTCGGTTGGTATTGCCTGCTTGAGACACATATATATCTGAATCAACGATGTTTTTCAATTTATTTCGCATTCGGAAAACCTTCAATCGCGGATCATGGGTTTTTTGTAGGACTGCTTTTTTTTCTTGACTCACAAGGGCACATTCTCTATACTTTTTTCCTGAAAAAGCAAGTTCTTATCAGTTCAGTTCAAGTTTTCCATCCGATGCGGAAATCAAGGCAGCATTTGCGAGATACGGAACCATATCTTCCTTATCCATTTAATTCCTCCTTGTTCGTTTTATGAATTTATTTGAATCTTCCATACTTGTTATTGTATGGATTTTCAAATTCTCAAAAGACTTCAAATCAGCGCACGCGGTACTGCAACCATTTACAGACAAAATCAAATCGACATCCTCGCTTTCGGCCCCAACAATTTCGATTTTGTCCTTCAGGCTTTGCCTTATATGCTCTACAATAGCGACCCGATCATATTCGGGATTGCAGCCGCCACAGTATTTTATTCCCACGCGCAGTTTCAAAACCTTATGATTCCTTAATCCCACAAAGCTTCCTGGCGGCCCTCTGTTTCTCCTGCATGTTCTCACGGCGCGATATCATAATTCTCTGTGCCTGCGGCGACCCGGCCCCATGCATGGATTCCGTAAGATAGCCTACCGCGGCCGTACCTAATGTGATATTTTCAATCAACCTCAGAATGCGCATGCGGTTTTCCGTTGGGATATCGGAATTGGCCTTCAGGTATTTTTCAAGCCATTTGCCGGTCTCCGGGGACCTCAGGTCCTTGTCGGAGGGCATGGTCACCATCAACCCGCCGGCAATATCCTGTGCAAGCCTCGCAATCTCAAAGGGAAAACGCGTCACGTTATGTTTGTGAACGTTTGCTAATAAGATATTAACATTGTATGTCCCGCTGGGCTCTTTGTGCCCTTCGGAGGCACAGGCGATACAACCGCAATAAAGGGTCTCATTCAAATGGTTCATCTCCACGGTTTTGTCTTTCACATGCGAGGCCTTGGCCACACCGTTGTACTCGGCAACCGTCTGAGCGGCACCGATAAGTACATCTCCGACCCCGACCTTACAAGCATAGCTTTGCCTGTGATAGGCCGCGAAATTCTCAACTAACTGCCCGGCAAAATCGGATTCCTTGTACATGAAAACACGTTCCCATGGGACAAAAACATTATCAAAAACGACAAGGGCCTCATGCCCTCCAAACAACACATTCCCCCTGTCTATGGTATCGCCTTCAAGCTTTCTGGTATCGCAGGATTGGCGTCCCATAATATAAATAATGCCTTCCGCATCACTGGGCAGGGCAAAGGAGATGGCATAATCCTTATCTTCTTCCCTCATCGCGATTGTGGGCATAACGATTACTTCATGGGAATTCACGGCCCCTGTCTGGTGGGCCTTGGCCCCTCTCACCACAATGCCCTGTTTTCTTTCCTCTACCACATGCACGTACTGATCCGGATCAGGCTGCCTATGGGGCGGAAGGCTCCTGTCGCCCTTGGGGTCTGTCATTGCACCGTCGCAGGTCAGGTCATTTTCCTGGACATATTCGAGATATTTCAAAAAACGCCGGTAATATTCCGTCCCGTATTTTTCATCAATGTTGAAGGTAACGATAGATAGCGCGTTAAGGGCATCCATTCCAACACATCTCTGAAAACAGCATCCTGTTTCACGTCCCAGCAACCTACCCATCTTGCTCTTCTTAACCAGATCCCCGATGCTTTGGTGAATATGGGTGAACCGGTTAATCTTTTTGCCCGTAATATGTGACCTCGCAGTCATAATGTCCTCGTGTTCGGGAAGGTGGGCCAATTCGTAGGTTTTGGCAACGGCCTTCATAGAAGGCCGGATGATAGGGTTATCCACCAGGTTTTCAACACGCTTTCCGAACATATGAACCACCATATTCAGGTGCCTCAGGCTTTCCTCATATTGTTCCGCTGTCATCATAGGCATACTTTATCTCCTTTTAATCCTCTGTTGATACCCTATTAAAAGGTCGCTTTTTACCTTTTGGTTCAAATGGCTTTTTCGCCGAACCAGAACATATTGGAATAATAAAACATCTGCGCCATTGTCCCAAATCGGTTTCTGTGTATACCGGTACATACTTGCAAAAGAAGTCATCGTCTTGAGGAGCCAAATGAAAGGAAAATCACCGGATCCATCCCAATAGGTTTGATAAATCCACACGTTTCCGATGCCCATAATCCGTACTTTAAGAAGAGGGTCATCTCTCTCTGACTATAGCGAATGCTTGAGTGCATGATTTAATACGCCCATCGTCCACCATGCGCAAAGCGTCAGCTTTCTTACGCTGATCCATGTATATTGGGAACGCAGTCATGTCGAGCTTCTTTTTGGCATAAAAAGTACCGTCTTCAACCCAACATCCAGCAATTGCCCAATTTGGAGAAATGAAACCTACCAGAATAATCCTATTGAAAGCACCCTTGCTGTTGTTCTCGATGTGTGTTTCATCGGTCTAGCCTCCCAGCAATTGGATTTTGATTTCCGCGAACATGGCCATGTGCGATGGCCGGAAGTTGAAGGCCGGAGGTCATCCCAACCATGGCCTTGTTAGCCCTTTCCCTGCCTCCTCCACCGCTGACGATGATTCCGTCTAATCCGACGGAAAGTGAGAAAGAGCCCTTAGCCCCGAGTCTCAATTGCAGCCGACAACTCCGATGGGCTGCCTGATCGTCATGCAGAATTTGTCCGGTAGTTAGGAGGTGGTTGTCTCCCCGAATAGCCGCCTCCCTTCTCCGGAAATATATTCCAGAAAATCAATGGCTTCCTGGACGTCCGCTTTTCCCTCTGAAATCACTTTACCCATCTCTTTGGTAACAAGTTCGCCGAGGACATTTTTTCTCTCCCGCATGATGGATGCGGCCTTGAGAAGAATTTCTCCCCTTTTGGGAGCGGGCAAGCGTTTCCATTTGGGAAAAGCCTTTTTCGCAGCATCTACTGCCCTGGAAACGTCTGTATGGGTACCTCTTGCGAATTCGCCCAGAATCAACCCAGTCGCAGGGTCTCGCGACTCGAAAGTT
>Ga0315540_10000243_pt1 | contig 29936 bp, 27 predicted proteins | sample SalMarSW160110MG_FD_203677 | JGI IMG/M metagenome (GOLD analysis project Ga0315540, IMG submission 203677) | Salt marsh sediment microbial communities from the Plum Island Ecosystem LTER, Massachusetts, United States - Salt Marsh Sediment SW1601-10 ...
GCCTGGTCGTCGCCTCGTGCTCGCCCAAGCTCCACACGTACACGTTCCGGGGCGTGGCGGGGCGGGCGGGCCTCAACCCCTACGAGTACACCCAGGTCAACATCCGGGAGCAGTGCTCCTGGGTCCACACCGACGACGAGGCCGCCGCGACCGACAAGGCGACGGCACTGGTCCGGGCCGGGATCGCCCGCACCCGGCTGACGACCCCACTCGAGCCGATGGTCGTCGAGACGGTTCCCCACACGCTCGTGATCGGCGGCGGGATCGCCGGCCTCCGGGCCGCCATCGGCCTGGCCGACATCGGCCTGCGGGTCACCCTGGTGGAGCGCGAGCTCGAGCTGGGTGGCTGGGTCGGCCGGTTCGGCCCGATGTACCCGCACAGGAGGGTCGGCCGCGAGCTCATCGACACGCTCGTGGCGGAGGTCCGCAAGCGGCCGTCGATCACGGTGCTCACGGGCGCCGAGGTGGTCGGCAAGGCCGGCAGCTTCGGCAACTACCGGGTCAGCGTCAGGGTCGGCGACCCGGGCGCGGCGGCGATCGAAGTCGCAGTCGGCACCATCATCGCGGCCACGGGCTTCGACACCTACCAGCCCGAGGCCGGCGAGCTCGGCTACGGGATCGAGGGCGTCGTCACGCTGCCCGAGTTCAAGGAGCTGGTTGACGGTTCGAAGGGTGGGCTCGCGTGGAAGGGCCGGCCGGTCCGGAGCATCGCCTACATGTACTGCGTCGGCAGCCGGAACACCGCCGGCTGCTCGAACGCGTACTGCTCGCGGTTCTGCTGCGCGGCCACCGTCCAGACGGCGGTGGACGTGGCCGGGCTCGACCCGTCGATCCGCCAGTTCCACCTGTACCGTGACATGCGGACGTACGGCAAGTTCGAGCCGCTGTACACCGAGGCCCGCAAGTCCGGCTCGGTGTTCCTCAAGTTCGATAATGACGAGCCGCCGTCGGTGGCCAGGGCCGACGATGGCAGCCTGACCGTCACCGTCCGCGACCTGCTGACCGAGCGAACCGAGCTCGCGATCCCCGTCGACCTCGTGGTGCTCGTCACGGGCATGGTCCCGCGCGAGAACCAGGACCTGGTGGACGTGCTCAAGCTGCCGGCCGGCAGCGACGGCTTCTTCAACGAGATCCACCCCAAGCTGCGGCCGGTCGAGACCGTGGTCGACGGCGTGCTGATCGCCGGTGCCTGCCAGGGTCCCAAGACCTCGGCTGAGAGCGTGGCTTCGGGGCTGGCTGCGGTCACCCAGAGCGCGGCGGTCCTCAAGAAGGGGTTCACCGAGCTCGACCCTCTGGTCGCGGTGGTCGACGCCGACGCCTGCACGGCGTGCGGCGACTGCCTGACCGCATGCCCCTATGACGCGATCTCGATGTCGGAGGAGAGCGACCGGCACTTCGCCGTGATCAGCCCCACCGGCTGCAAGGGGTGCGGCGGCTGCGTGCCGATGTGCCCCGAGAACGCGATCGACCTGCTTGGCTACACCGATGCCGAGATCACCTCGATGATCGAAAGCCTCGTGGAGGTGCCCGCCTGATGACCACGACCAACCGGGATGTCCGCGAGGTGATCCGCGAGGAGCCGGTGATGCGAACCCGGATCCTGGCTGCCCTGCGCGACGGCCCACTCACCGTGCCCGAGATCGCGAAGGCGATCGAGGCGCCCGCCCACGAGGTGGTGTTCTGGGTCATGGGCATGCGCCGCTACGGCTGGCTGGCCGAGATCAAGGGCAGCGAGGCGGACGGCTACTTCCAGTACGAGCCGACCGGGAGGACCTCCTGATGGCCGTCGTGACCGCGCCCGCGGACCTGCCGGTGGCGACGCCGGTTGACTTCGGGCTGTACCCCGACATCCAACGCTTCGGCGCCACCGACGTGTCCGCCTGCTTCAGCTGCGGCACCTGCACCGCCAGCTGCCCGCTGTCGGCGACCGACGCCACGTTCCCGCGGCGGATCATCCGCTACGCGCAGCTGGGCATGAGGGACGCGCTGCTCTCGTCCAAGGAGCTGTGGGCCTGCTACCAGTGCGGCCAGTGCGCCGAGACGTGTCCCACGCAGGCCGACCCATCCGAGTTCATGGCGGCGACCCGTCGCTACGCGATCGCGAGCTACGACCGGACCCGGATCGCCTGGACGATGTACACGCGGCCGCTGCTGGCGACCGTCATGGCCGTCGTGATCGCCGCCTTCTTCGCCCTGTTCATGTACTCGGCCCACGGACCGCAGAGCGGCGAATCGCTCGCGATCTTCGAGTTCATCCCCGAGGACCTGGTCCACAACACCGGGATCGTGGTGATGATCCTGGTGATGCTCGCGGGCCTGGCCGGCGTCATCTCGATGGCACGCTCGATCGGCCGGCGCGAGGGCGTTGGCTGGTCGACGGTGTTCGGCGGACGGGCCGCGCTCGGACGCTCGGCCCGTGCCGTCTGGGCCGCCGTCGCTCGAGAGTCGCTCGCTCAGGTCCAGTTCCGGAGCGAGTGTGAGGTCGACCAGGAGACCGTGCCCTGGTACCGCCAGCGATGGCTCGTCCACGCGGTCACCGTCTGGGGCTTCCTTGGCCTGCTCGCGGCGACCGGGCTCGACTACGGGCTCGCGCTGCTGGGCATCAAGGCGACCGGGACCCCGGTGCCCATCTGGTACCCGGTCCGGCTGCTCGGCACCGTCGCCGGCATGGCGCTGATCTATGGCGCCAGCATGCTCATCATCGACCGCTACCGAGCCGCGAACCGATCGGTCCGCAAGTCCACGACGGCCGACTGGCTGCTGCTCGCGATGCTGTGGGTCACGGGCGTGACCGGCTTCGTGCTCGAGCTCGCCCTCTACCTGCCGTCGGCTCCGGCCTGGGGCTACTGGGTGTTCCTGCTCCATGTCGCGGTGGCGATGGAGCTCGTCCTGCTCGCCCCGTTCATGAAGCTCGCCCACGCGGTCTACCGGCCAGTCGCGCTGTTCTTCGTGGCGCTCGCCAGGACCCCCGGGGAGGGCGCATGATGCATCCGGCGCGCGTGGCGAGGTCGCTCCATCGACACCGATCCACCGCAATCGCCGGCGACGGCTCGCCGGCGCTGCCCCAGGAGGCGTGACCATGACGCAGACCCTGCCGCAGGTGACGCACGAGCACCACGAGCGGATCCTGCACCACGTCGACCGGATTCCGGAGCTCGCCGACCGGCTGCTCACCGCGAAGGCCGATGACGTCCGTCCAGACCTGGCCGAGCTCAGCCAGTTCCTTACCGACTCCTTGCTGCCGCACATCGACGCCTCGGAGCAGACGATGTACCCGGAGCTCGAGCGCATGTTCCAGAACCGCCACTCGATGGCGCCGATGCGTCGCGAGCACGACGAGGTCCGCAAGCTGATCGCGACCTACGCGAAGCTGTCGGCCGAGCTGCAGACGGGCACCGTGACGCTGGGCAAGTCGCTGGCGCTGCGGCGGGTGATGTTCCAGCTGTACGCGCTGCTCAAGATCCACATGGCCGAAGAGGAGGCCTACCTGCGCATCGTCGATCGCGGGGTGACGGGCGACGTGGCCGACATGATGGCGGCCGCCATGGAGCATCCGATCGGCCCGACGGCCTGAGGCATGGCAAGCCCGAGGCGGCGGGCGGCCGGGCAAGCCTCTATGCTCGCCCCAGCCATGAGCCCATCTGGTCGAGATCACGCTGAGGATCAAAGCCGCCCGACGGCGCGGGTCGCGGCCGATGATGCCGCCACCGGCGATGACGGTGCGGCCGCCGACGGACCCGCCACGCCGGAGACCGCCGGCTCGTTCGTGATCGCGTCGGACCATGACGCCGCCGGGCTCCCGATCCATCGCGGCTGGTCGCCGATCGGCGCCCATCGCTGGATGGAGCCGTTCGTGCTGGCCTTCCTGGCCTCGGGCGCGGGGCACGGGTACGCGATCGTGGGCGAGCTCGCCCAGCTCGGCATCACCAACGGTCCGGTGGACGTGGGGCAGGTGTATCGCACCCTGCGCGACCTCGAGCAGGCGGGTCAGGTCGTCTCGTCGTGGACGACCGGCACGGGACCGGCGCGTCGGGATTACGAGCTGACGCCGGCGGGGTTCACGGCGCTCGACGAATGGGCGGCGGTCATGAAGGAGCGCAGCCGGCTCGTGGCCGAGTTCGATGCCCGCTACCTGGAGTGGACGGCGGGCCATCGGAAGCCGCGAGCCGTCTCCGCCTGACGCGCCAGGATGCGGGCGGCACCGTGAGTGCGGCGATCTGGTGGCGATGACCGCGAGCCATCCGTCCCAGGCCCGAGGGGTCGACCACGCCACCACGGCAGCGGCGGTCGCGGAGCGCCTCGGCGTGGACCCGGCAGTGGGGCTGTCCGACGAGGAGGCGGCACGGCGCGCCAGGACGGCGGGTCCCAACGCGCTTGACGAGGCGAGGCGCGAGCCGGTCTGGCGCATGGCCTGGGAGGCGTTCACCGAGCCGTTCGTCCTGATGCTGGCGGCGGCCGGCGTGCTCGCGATCGTGGTCGGTGAGGTCCGCGATGGGCTGCTCGTGCTCGTCGGCCTGCTGCCCATCGTGGGCGCCGACGTCGTCACCGAGTACCGCGGCGAGCGGGCCCTTGAGGCGCTGCGCGGGGCCACGGCCCCGATCGCCCGGGTCCGTCGCTCAGGTGTCGTGTCCGCCGTCCCGGCCGCAACGCTCGTGGCCGGTGATGTCGTCCTGCTGCATGGCGGCGACGTGGTGCCCGCGGACGTGCGCGTCGCCCGTGCGGAGCGGCTGCTCCTCGACCGTAGCGTGCTCACCGGGGAGTCGATCCCCGAGGAGCTGCGTGTCGCGCCCGACGATGCCGATTCGTCGCTCGCCGGCCGTCGCTCGGTGGCCTACTCGGGGACCAGCGTGGTCGGTGGCCGCGGCGAGGGGATCGTGATCGCGATCGGCACCGCCACCGAGTTCGGGCGGATCGCGGGCAGCCTCGCCTCGCGCCGGCGGCGCCGGAGCCCGCTGCAGCGCGAGCTCGACCGCCTGGTGCGGATCCTGCTCGTCGTCGCGATCGCGCTGATCGCGTTCACCATGGGCATCGGGTTCGTGCGCGGCCACCCGCTGGGCGAGAACATCCTGGCCGGGATCTCGTCCGCGATCGCGGCGATCCCCGAGGAGCCGCCCGTGCTCCTGGCGGTGATCCTGGGCCTGGGTGCCTTCCGGCTGCTTCGGCGGGGCGTGCTGGTCCGGCGGCTCAATGCCGAGGAGACGCTCGGCGCCGTGGATCTGATCGTCACCGACAAGACCGGGACGATCACCCAGAACCGGCTGGCCGTGTCGTCGATCCGGACGGCCGATGGGCCGGTGACCGATCCGGAGCGGCGCCGGGGCCTGCTGGAGGAGGCGCTCCGGGCGGAGGAGGACGCCTGGCCGGCCGAGGAGGTCGCCCCTGCGTCGTTCACCCGCGCCCTCCGCGCGGCCGTGGACGAGGCCGGCGGCATCAGCCGGCTCGACGCGGCCGACCTGGTGGAGGCGGTGCCGCCCTCGGATTCGCTACCGGTCACCCGCACCCGCGCCCATCGCGCCGGCCGCATCGAGAGCCTGGCCCTGGGCGCGCCCGAGGTCGTCCTCGCGTACGTCACGGCAGGCGAGACGGACCCCGTCGCACCGCCCCCTAACGACCATCCCGACCAGGACACGGGCGTGCTCACCCCGCCGTCTGCCGGCGCGCTCACCGCGCCGGACCCGGACGACCACGACCGGTGGGCCGAGCTGATCGATGCCTGCGCCGCAACCGGCGAGCGCCTGGTGGCGCTGGCCCGGCGCCTCGACGACGAGCCGTGGCGGATGCGCGGGCTGGTGGGGTTCGCCGACCCCATCCGCCCGGGCATCGCCGACGCGATGACCATGGCCCGCGACGCCGGGATCCAGGTGGTCGTCGTCACCGGGGACCACCCGCGGACGGCCGCGGCGATCGCGCGAGAGGCGGGCCTCGAGGCCGATTCGATCGTGACCGGCGAGGACCTCGCTGGCTGGGACGACAACCGACTGGCCTCGGCGCTGCCGGAGCTTCACGTGGTGGCGCGCTCCACCCCGGACCAGAAGCTCCGCCTCGTCCGGGCCGCGCGCACAGACGGACGGATCGTAGCCGTGACCGGCGACGGCGTAAACGACGCCCCGGCGCTCCACGGTGCCGATGTGGCGGTCGCCATGGGCAGCGGCACGGCGGTCGCGCGTGAGGCCAGCGACCTCGTGCTCGGCGACGACTCGTTCGCGACCCTGATGTTCGGCCTCGCCGAGGGCCGCCGGATCGTCGACAACGTCCAGAAAGGCCTCGTGTTCGTCGTCTCGACCCATGTGGCGTTCCTGGGCTTCATCCTGATCTCGACCATCTTCGTGGCGGAGCGCCCGGTCCTCATCCCGCTCCAGATCCTGTGGATGGAGTTCTTCATCGACCTCAGCACCTCGATCGCCTTCGAGCGCGAGCCGGCCGAGCCGGGCCTCATGACGCGACCGCCGCGGCACGCCGACGCGCCGCTGCTGACGAACGGGATCCTCGCCCGGATCAGCGGGGCGGGCGCGTTCACCGCGATCGCCGCGCTGCTGATCATGCTCACCGACGGCGGCGGCTTCGAGCACGCGGCGTGGCTTGCATACACGACGCTGGTGGCCAGCCAGGGCGTGCGCGCGTACTGGAACCGGAGCGTCCGGATGCCGATCCACAGGTTGGGGCGCAACGGGTTCCTGCTGGTGGCGGGCGTGGCCGCGGTCGCGGTCCAGGCGCTGATCCCGTACGTGCCGGTGCTCGCCGAGGCATTCCGGGCCACGACGCTCGACGCCACCGACTGGCTGCTGGTGGCGATCGTGGCCCTGCTGCCGGCCATCGTGGCGGAGCTTGCTCGGATGCTCGGCAGGGGACGGTCGGTCTGGGTAGCCTGACCCACCACCCCGGCGTCGCGACGCCCATCCGGCCGGCCTGACCCGGCAGACAGCGGCTCGACTGTCCCTACAGCGGCTCGGCCGCCGCGTGGTCGATCCCGCGCGCAAGCAGGCCCTTCTCCTCGTCGCTCAGGTTCTGGTCGAGGACGTCGAGGTAGAGCTCCTCCTCGGCCAGGTGCACCTTGAGGATCGAGTGCAGGCGATACAGCGCCCGACGCAGGGCCATGCCCTCGACGGCGCTCCAGCTGCAGCCCGCGACGTGGCGCCGGTAGCGACCCAGCTCCCCGATCAGGCGCTCCATCTCCCGGTGCTCGCTGCGCATCGGCGTCATCGAGTGGCGGCCGTCGAGCAGCTCCTCGACGCGGTCGTAGAGCGTGTTTTCGATGGCCGCGATGTGTGGGACGAGCTGGGTGACGATGAAGCTGTACTCCTGCTCGAACACGTCGTGGATGGCCGAGCACTCGACGTGACCGACCATGTCGGCGAGGTCGAGCAGGCGGTCGACGTGGGGGAGCATTCGCGCGTGGTGCTCCTCGCTCGTCGTGCGCAGGGACAGCATCTGGGTCTCCATCGGTGGCGGGATCGATCCGCTCGGCCAGAGCATGCCACGTCCCGGCGGCTGCGGCCGGCGGGGGAGAGGGGCCGCCGCCCGCTGAACATCTCAGCCACCAGTGAGAGATCCAAGGGCCGGAGGTCACGAGCCGGGGGCATTTCGGACCGTGGCGAGAGCCGGTCGTTGACCGCGGCGGAGCCGGTCGGTGACCGCGGCGGGTCCGGCGTGCGCCCCGCCTCCGGTCAATGTCGAGTGATGTTGTCCGCGGTCCCTTTGCGGGTGGTGGCGGCCCTCGACTGGGTCTTGACCACCCGTCCGGGCGCACGCTCCTCGGCCAACGTGCGCCGGGCCGCACGGCGCCGCGGCGATGCGTCCACCCGCGGCTGCACCCATGTCGAGGCGAGGGCGGGCCGCCCGAACAGGTATCCCTGGCCCAGCGGGACCGCAACCTTCTCGAGGACCGCACGCTCGGCCTCCGTCTCGACCCCTTCGGCGATGACCCGACAACCGGTCGCGGCGGCGAAATGCAGCAGGGCGACGATCATGGCCTGCCGCGTGACATCGGCATTCACGCCCCGCACCAGACTGATGTCGAGCTTCACGAACTGGGGACGAAGCTCGACGAGATGGCCGAAGTTCGCGACCCCGGCCCCCGCGTCGTCGACCGCGATCCGGAGATCCGGACCCAGCGCCTCGAACGCGGACCGGAGCGCCGCGTAGTTCTCGACGACCTCGTGCTCCGTGACTTCGAGCACGATCGGCCGCGTTCGCGTCGCCAGGATCGCCCGCAACTCGTCCCCGGCGAGGATCAGCGACGGCGAGACGTTGAGGCTCAGGAACGGACCGGGCGGCAAGGCGGTGGACGCCGTGATCGCTGCCCGCAGGGTGGCCGCCTCCAGCTCGTGCCCAAGGCCACATCGTCGCGCTCCGTCGAAGACGAGGTCCGGTCTGGTGCCGTCGCGGAACCGCGTCAGGGCCTCGTAGCCGACCACGCCGCCGCTCGCCAGGTCGACGATCGGCTGGAACACCGGGTGGAACGCCTGATCGTCGATGATCGCCTGGTATCTGTCGTGGTCCGTGGCCGCCTCGGTCGCCCGGGCCGCGTGCGAGGAGAGGAGCGCCCCTGAGAGCGTGGCGTACTCGAGAATCGCCGGCAGCCGCTCGGTCAGCAGAGCCACCGCGTCCGGATCTCTCGAACCGACGATCAGGAGGCCGATGAGCGTCGCCCCCGACTTGACGGGCACGTACGCCTGGCCGAGCAGACCGAGCGCGCGGCGCTCGGCGAAATACGGGTGACCCGTCGGGGGTTCCCATTCCTCCACCCACGGTCCGAGCGCGGCCCGTGTCCGGAGCGCCAGACTGCGCTCGGCGCCGAAGCTCTTCAGATCCAGCAGCCGCCCGTCGTCGACGACGATGGCCAACGGCACCACTCTGTCCTCGGATTCGAACAGCGAGAGCGAGGCAACGGCGATTTCGGGCAGCTCGAGGATCTGCCGACAGATCGCGCCGGCGGTCTGCGTCGCGGTATCGGCCGGGCGAAGCGCGGCCAGCGCGTCCGAGATGAAGGCTCGCTCGCGGGCGCGGCGCACCTCCTGCGCCTCGAGCGCGCGTTCATGCGTGACATCGCGCTTGACCGCCACGTACGAGGTGACGGCACCCGACGGGCCCGCCACCGGGGTGATCGAGGCCACCTCGGTGAACGTGGTGCCATCCTTGCGACGGTTCACGAACTCCCCCGTCCAGGTCGCACCCGAGGACAGCATCGACCACAGATCGGCGTAGAACGCCGCCGTCTGGACCCCGCTCTGCAGCATTCTCGGGTTCCGACCCAGGACCTCAGCGCGTGCGTAGCCGGTCGTCCGCTCGAAGGCCGGGTTGACGTAGGTGATGGTGGCCTCAGGGTCGGTGATGACAACCGACTCGACCGTCTGCTCGATGGCCGCGGCAAGGCGCGAGAGCTCCACGTCGTGGGCCTCGTGGACAGCACGCGCCCGGAGCGTGTCGAGGCCGTAGGCGAGGTTCTCCGCGAGCTGATCGAGGAGCGTGATCTCCTCATCTCCGAAGCCGTCGCGCTCGTCGGAGTAGACGACCAGACTGCCGAATGCCCGGCGGCCCCTGAGCAACGGGATCGCCGCCCCGGAAGCGTAGCCGCGGGCCAGCGCCGCCTCGCGCCATGGCACGACTGTCGGGTCGGTGGCGAAGTCGCGCACGATCACGGTGCGTGCTTCGCGCACGGACGTACCGACGGGGCCCCGCCCGCGCTCGGTCAGATGCCAGGTCACCTCCAGCCCGGCCTGGTCCCCGTCGTGGTATCCGGCCGAGGCCACCGGGCGAATGGACCCGGCGTCATCCACCTCTCGGTAACCGACCCAGGCATAACGGTAGGCACCTTGCTCGACGACGATGCGGCAGATCGCGTCGAGGAGGTCGGGCTCGCTGGTAGCCCGCACCACCGCCTCGTTTGCCGCGGAAAGGGAGCGGAGCACCCGATTGCGTCGCGCCAGCAACGCGCTGGCGCGCTCCCTGTCGCTGACATCGCGGGCGACGCTCTCGACGGCAACGAGCGTGCCCGTCGCATCGAGCACCGGGGTGCTGCGCTGCTCGAGGCGCACCCAGTGACCATCGGCATGCTCGAGCCGCAGGATCATTGGATCCGCCAGCCGCGGGACATCGGGTTCGTACTCGAGGAGGTGGCGGTCATCGGGGTGGACCAGCCGCGCCATGAGGTCGGGGTCGGCGAGGAACGCGGACGGCGGATAGCCCAGCACCGTCTCGACCGACGGGCTCACGTACTCGAAGCCAGGGGCGGGCACGACCCGATAGCGAGAGATCACATCCTGGGCGTTCTCGGCGAGGAGCCGGAAGCGCTGCTCGCTGGCCTTGAGCGCCCGGGTCTGCCGGTCACGGCGAGTGTCGTTTCCGCGGAGCAGTAGGGTCAGTATCGCGCCGGTGACCGCTACGTAGCCCCAGCCCTTGACGGTGGACAGGGTGACGATGGTCCCGGGATCACTGGAGAGCGCGGTGAGCGCGCGATCGCTCAAGGCGATCCAGATGATCGCGCTCGCGAAATACGTGAGCACGATGCTCCTGGTCGAGAGCCGGGCCGGACGGCCCACCTCGTGAAACACCCTGTGCGATCCTCAGACGGCCGTGTGGCCCCTATGGTTGGGCATCGGCGATCGCCGGGGCTATCACCCGGAGGTACCCTTCCGCGCCGCTGGGCGGGGACGTGATCGGGAGATCAGTCGCGCGGACGGGAGCGGATGGCCGTGAAGCGGGCCGAGCCGGCGAACGCGAGCGCGGCGACGATCGGGACCAAGGGGAACGTCACGGAGACCGGGTCGCTGACTGCTCCCGGTGTGGGGCGGGACGGCTCGGCGCGTCGAGCTCAGGTCGCCGAGATCGGTGCCGGCCGACCGAGCAGATAGCCCTGCCCCAGGCCGATCCCGAGCGCCTGCAGGGTGCGGCGCTCGCCGGCGGTCTCGATACCCTCTGCGACCAGCTGGCGGGCCACCTGTCCCGCGAAATGGACCATGCTCACGATCAGGGCCTGTCGGGCCGGGTCCCGGTCGATCCGGTGGACGAGGCCATAGTCGAGCTTCACATAGCGGGGTCGCAGCTCGAGGATGTGCCGGAAGCTCGCGAACCCCGCGCCCGCGTCGTCCACGGCGACCTCGGCCGAGGGCCCCAGACGCGCCAGACTTCGTCGCAACCCGCGGTAATCGGCGATCGGCTCGTGCTCCGTGATCTCGAGAACGATGCGCCGCGAACCGGGGACCAGCGCCGGCTGCAGCACGCGCCGAAGCTTGGCCGGCTGCAGGAGCAACGCGGGCGAGACGTTGAGATCCAGCCAGGCCCCGGGCGCGAGACCCACCGACCCTGCCACTGCGGCCGCGAGGGTTGTGAGCTCGAGCTCGATCCCGAGACCGACGCTGGAGGCCTCGTCGAATCGATGGTCCGGCCGGACCCCTTCGTCGAACCGCGTGAGCGCTTCGTAGCCCACGATCCGGTTGCTTGCCAGGTGGACGATCGGCTGGAAGACGGGGTGGAACGCGCCCGCCCCGATCGCGCGTTCGATGACAGCCCGGGCCTCGGCCACCACGGCCTGGTGCGACAGCGCGGGGGCGAGCAGCGCTCCGGCCAGGGACGCGAACTCGAGCAGCGCGGGCAGTCGCTCGGTCAGCTGGGTGAGCGCCTCGGGATCGGCCGATCCGACGTTCAGGATGCCGACGACGTCGCCGCCCGACACGATGGGCGCGTAGGCCTGGGCGCGCAGGCCGAGCGTGACGTGGTCAGCCAGCTACGGGTGACCCGGACGGACCGAGCACCTGCGTGGCCCTCGCTACAGCCATTTGACATTCAAGTTACTGGAAGGTTTAACCTCATCCCATGCGGATCGGAGAGGTTGCCCGCCGGGTGGGGATCGCGCCGTCGGCCGTGCGCTGGTACGAGGACGCGGGTGTCCTTCCGCCGCCCAAACGGGGGACCAACGGCTATCGCGACTACGACCCCAGCGACGTGGCCCGCTTGCGCCTCGTGGCTTCCCTTCGCCGGCTCGGCCTGGCGCCGGTGGAGGCGGGACGGCTGGCACGGCTGTGCCTGGACCACGGCCGGGTCGATCTCGACCTTGCGCCGGTGCTCGCCGACCAGCGGGCCGCGATCGCACGCCAGCGCGACGATCTCGATCGCCTCGAGGCCGAGCTGCTCGATCTGGAGCTCACGATGGCGGCCGCCGGCCGCGCCAGGAGGACCACCCCCGTGCCCGACGCCCCCATCCGCGTGCTGTTCGTGTGCACCCACAACTCGGCCCGCAGCCAGATCGCCGAGGCGCTCCTCGAGCGCTACGGTGGCGACGACTTCGAGGTGTGCTCCGCGGGCACCGAGGCGACCCGCGTGAACCCGTACGCGGTGCGCGTGCTGGCCGAGCTGGGGATCGATTGGTCGGGTGCCCGGAGCAAGGTCATCACCGAGTTCCTCGACCAGCAGTTCGACTACGTGATCACCGTGTGCGACCGGGCCCGCGAGACGTGCCCCGTCTTCCCCGGCTCGCAGAACACGCTCCACTGGGGCCTCGATGACCCGTCGGAGGTCGAAGGGACGGACGAGCAGAAGCTGGCCGCGTTCCGGCGGACCCAGGTCGAGATCTCCTCGCGGCTGCGGCCGTTCATCGAGGTCGCCCTGCGGGCCGCCGGCCGCCGCTCGACGGTGCGAACGCGGCCGCTGAGCGGCTGAGCGGCTGAGCGGGGTATCGTCGAAGACAAGCTGCGTCCCACCACCCTCGACCCGGAGGAGACCTCGTGGCTCGCTATCGCATCCTCGCCTGGCGTGACATCCCGACACAGGTCCAGGCGACCGACGACTCGGGCGCCAGGGTGAACCGCCCGATGCCGCGCTGGTTCATGCAGGAGATCAGCAGGATCACGATGCGCGAGGGCCTGGCGGGCACCGACGACTACCTGGCCGAGTTCGCCTGGTCCGAGGATGCCGAGCGGCCGGGCACCGCCGAGGAGGTCGTCGACGGGCTGGTGGTGGAGCTCAACGCCCGGTTTGGACGCACGCCGGAGGGCCGCCGGATCGCGGCCAACGAAGTGGCCATCGCCGCCGGGAAGGGTGCCACCGCCGACGAGCCTGATCCCGACTGACCCGGACCGCCCCACCGTCGTCGCAACGATCACCATGCTCGCCACCGCGGGCATGGTGTCCGCCGATGATCCGCAGCCGGTTGACTTCACGCACAACGGCCTCGATGAGGCACCCGTCTCGGGAGCCGTGTTCGGCACCGGACCCAGGGAGAAGACGGGCCACGCCACCTGCACGACGACGACCTCCGACGGCGCAAACGTCAACACCGACTGCGCCCCCGCGGCGGGTCCGCACAACGAGACCTCGATCGCGGTCAACCCGACCGACGCGAACAACATCATCAGGGGCTCGAACTCCGCGTACCGGGGAACCGGTGACCCGGCGATCGCCTTCGATGCCGACGGTCACGCGTACTACGCGACGCTCGGCTTCCGGTTCGTCGGTCCGGCCAATGCCACCAACCCGACATCCTGGGCGCGAACTCCGGCGACAAGGGCGACCGATGCGACACACCTCGCGGTGGTCTGGTCCGACATGCGGAACATGACCGACCGACCCTTCGACCCGTCCGCGAGCTCGATCGGCGTCACCACTACTCCGATGTGATCGTGAGCCAGTCGTGGGCCGGGCGCGCTGTCGTTCACCATGTCGAAGGTGACGACCGCGTCGTCGGACCCGACGTCCGGTGATCGCTGGTTCGCCGCCAGCCCGGCCGCCGGCTACCCGTACGCCACGACCTTCCTTGGCGATTACAGCGCGGGCGGCCTGGGCAGCAAAGCGCTGATACTCCATGGGAGTATCCTGAGCGTGTCAACACCGCTGGATGGTGGTGGTTGCCCTCCGCGATCGCACCCCTATCCCCACGCCAATCGATGTGATACGCCCAATGACTGCTGGATCCATCACGATCGGGACCGGCACCGACGTGGCTCCACCGACGAGCGAGCGGGGGCCGGCCCTGGTGGCGGGTCTCTGAACACAAGCATGAACGACGAACGGACCGATCACGTCCCGATGGATCACGCGGCCATGTCCGGCGGCCACGGGAGCGACGCCGGCCACGCAGGCCACGACCGGCATGAGGGCCACTCGGTCGCGATGTTCCGCGACAAGTTCTGGCTCAGCCTGGCCCTGACCATCCCGGTTGTGATCTGGAGCCCCGATCCACAGGCCTGGCTGGGCTACACGGCGCCCGTGTTCCCCGGCTCAGATCTCATCCCGCCGATCCTGGGCACGGTCGTGTTCCTGTACGGCGGGCTCGTGTTCCTGCGCGGGGCCCAGGGCGAGCTGGCCGAACGGCAGCCCGGGATGATGACCCTGATCAGCCTCGCGATCGTGGTCGCCTTCGTCACCAGCTGGGCGGGCACGCTCGGGCTGTTCGAGATCGAGATCTGGTGGGAGCTCAGCTCACTGGTCGTGATCATGCTGCTCGGGCACTGGCTCGAGATGCGCTCGATCGCGCAGGCGCAGGGGGCGCTGGCGGCGCTCGCCGAGCTGCTGCCGGACACGGTGGAGCGGGTGACCGGCGAGGAGACCGAGACCGTGGCCCTCGATGCGCTCGCGATCGACGACGTCGTGCTGGTCCGGCCCGGCGGGCGGGTCCCGGTCGACGGGATCGTCGCCGATGGCTCGGCGGACGTCGACGAGTCGATGATCACCGGAGAGTCGCGTGCGGTCGCGAAGGAGCCGGGAGCGAAGGTCGTGGCAGGCACGGTCGCCGCCGGCGGCAGCCTGCGGGTCCGGGTCACCGCGGTGGGCGAGGGCACCGCCCTGTCCGGGATCATGCGCATGGTGGCCGATGCCCAGGCCTCGGCGTCGCGCGCCCAGGCCCTGGCGGACCGGGCGGCCGCGATCCTGTTCTACGTCGCGCTGTCGTCCGCCGCGATCACGTTCGGCTTCTGGTGGCTCGACGGCGACCGGGCGGGAGCGCTGACCCGCATGGCGACCGTGCTCGTCATCGCCTGCCCGCATGCACTGGGACTCGCGATCCCGCTGGTCATCGCCATCAGCACCTCGCTCGGCGCCCGCCACGGCCTCCTCGTCAAGAACCGGATCGCGCTCGAACGAGCGCGCGAGCTCGACATCGTGATCTTCGACAAGACCGGGACACTCACGAAGGGCCAGCCGGCGCTGGCGGCCGTGAGCGGGGTTGACGAGGACGCGACGCTCCGGCTCGCGGCGTCGGTCGAGGCTGATTCGGAGCATCCGCTCGGCCGGGCGATCGTCGCGGGTGCGCGGTCGCGGGGAATCGAGCCGCTCGCGGCCGACGACTTCGAGGCGCTGGCTGGTCGCGGCGCGCGAGCGTCGGTCGAGGGCCGATCGATCTCGGTTGGCGGTCCCGGTCTGCTCGCCGACGCGGGCCTCGAGCCGGATCCGGCCAGCGAGGCCTGGACGCGCGAGGGGCAGACGGTCCTCCACGTCATCGCCGATGGCGGGGTCATCGGGGCGATCGCCGTTGAGGACGAGGTCCGGCCCGAGTCCGCCGAGGCGATAGAGCGGCTCCACGCGATGGGCCTCAAGGTCGCCATGATCACCGGCGATGCGCAGGCCGTCGCCGACTCGGTCGCCCGCAGGCTGGGCATCGACGAGGTGGCGGCGCAGGTCCTGCCGGCCGACAAGGCCGACGCCGTCAAGCGCTTCCAGGCCGGCGGGCGCAAGGTGGCCATGGTCGGCGATGGGGTCAACGATGCTCCGGCGCTCGCGACAGCCGACGTGGGCATCGCCATCGGCGCGGGGACCGACGTCGCGGTCGAATCGGCTGGAATCGTCCTGGTCCGGAGCGACCCGCGGGATGTCGTGGGTGCCATCGAGCTGTCGCGCGCCACCTATTCCAAGATGGTCCAGAACCTCGTCTGGGCCACCGCCTACAACCTGGTGGCGATCCCGGTTGCGGCCGGTGTCCTCGTGCCGTGGGGTTTCGACCTGCCGATGGCCGTGGGTGCCATCGCGATGAGCGCCTCGACGGTGATCGTCGCCGCCAACGCCCAGCTGCTGCGCCGGCTCCGTCTCAGCCGCGATCCCGTCCCAAGCCCCACGGCCGTTGCACAGCCAGCGTGACCATCATCTGAGCATTTCCATCTCTGAAAGGAGAGGACCCATGACCGAACAGCAGACCACCGCGACCGACCCCGTGTGCGGCATGACCGTCGAGGTCGCGAACGCCCGGGCCGCCGGCCTGACGAGCGAGCACGAGGGCACGACCTACTACTTCTGCGGCAAGGGCTGCAAGCTCGACTTCGAGGAGGATCAGGCGAAGTACCTCGATCCCGCGTATCGGCCCTCGATGGAGATGTGAGCATGGGGCCGAGGAGCGGCGGCCACGGTCATCCCGCGCCGACACTTCGGGTCCGGCCCGGCCGGTCGGTTCGCGGCGGCCCGCCGACGAGACTCGCCATGCCGCGCCCCGCCCATCTGTCACTCCGTGTCCTGGCGCTGTTCGGACTCGTCGCGCTCGCTCTCACGGCCTGCTCGAGCGCGACGCCGCCCGCCGTCGGCTACGGCCCGGGCGGGGGCGGCGATGCCCTTGACAAAGGGCGCTTGTCAAGCCCCTTGACCAGGGGTACCCTCGGCAACCGGCGGCCTGTCAAGACTTGACAGGCCGGTAGTTGTTTCCGCCGACCGCGTCCCCCGAGGTCGCCAGGGCGGGACCACGGGACAGGAGCAACGCTTGGCCGTCGGCACGGTTGCCGAGATCAAGGGCCGGCTCCCCGTCGCGGACGTGGTGGGGGAGTCGGTCCAGCTCAGGAAGGCCGGCACGACCCTCAAGGGCCTGTGCCCCTTCCACGGCGAGAAGACCGCCTCGTTCGTCGTGACGCCGGCGCGCGACACGTGGCACTGCTTCGGCTGCGGCAAGCATGGCGACATCTTCACGTTCCTGATGGAGCGGGACGGGCTGTCGTTCCCCGAGGCGCTGCGGGCCCTGGCCGCCCGCGCCGGGATCGAGATCGACGAGCGGACCCGCCGTGAGGACGCCCGCAAGGCACGGCTGCGGGAGGTCCTCGAGTCTGCCATCGCCTTCTACCACGCCGTGCTGCTCCACTCGAAAGGCGGTGCGACCGCGCTCGCCTACCTGCGCGAGCGCGGCTTCACGGACGAGACCATCGAGCGCTACCAGCTCGGCTGGGCGCCCGGGGGCTGGGACACGATGACCCGCCAGCTCGCATCCAAGCGACAGGTGGCACCCGGCGAGCTGGTGGAGGTCGGCCTGGCCAGCCCACGCCAGCGCGGGGGAGGCGTGTACGACCGGTTCCGAGAGCGGGTCATCTTCCCGATCCGGGACAGCAACGGGCACGGAGTGGGCCTAGGCGGCCGGATCCTGGCCAAGGAAGGTGCGTCCGACGACGGTCGTGACCACGGGCCCAAGTACCTGAACTCCCCGGCGACCCCGCTGTTCGACAAGAGCCGGACGCTGTACCTGATCGATCGCGCGAAGTCGGCCATCCGCAAGACGGGCCAGGCCGTGATCGTCGAGGGCTACACCGACGCGCTGATGGCGCACCAGGCAGGCTACGACAACGTGGTCGCCAGCCTGGGCACCGCGCTCACCCCTCAGCAGGTCGCGCTGCTCACCCGGTACGCGAAGCGGATCGCGCTCGCGTACGACGTCGATGCCGCCGGGGAGAAGGCCGGCACGTTCGGCGCCACCGCGCTGGAGGAGCTGATCCGGCAGCTGGCACGGGACGATGCCGGGGTCCAGCTCGATGACGTCCGGGTCGTTCGCCTGCCGGCCGGCAGGGATCCCGACGAGGTCCTGCGTGATGAGCCCGATCGATGGCGCGAGGAGGTCCGGACCGCGCTACCCATCGTGGACCACCTGATCGACGTGCACGCGCGCGCGCACGACCTCAAGACGCCGGGCGGCAAGGCCCGCTTCGTCGATGCGGTGATCCCCGTTCTGCGCAATCTGCCCGCGCTGATGCGTGAGCCGTACCTGCAGCGGATCCAGACACTGTCGGGCATCGACCAGGGTGCGCTGTCGATGGCGCTCCGTGGCGGCGGAGGGCGGCACGCCGAAGGGCGGTTCACCGCCGATGCCGTGATCCGGGCCGCGGACGCGCTCCCCGTCAACGACATCCTGCGCGGCGTGTCGCGGACCGAGCAGGAGCTGCTGCGGCTGGTTCTGCTGGTTCCCGAGTCGCACGATGGCGTGCTCGACGGTCTCGGGCCGGACCGGCTGCCATCGCAGGTCGCTCGCGAGCTATACCGGGCGATCGTCATCGCCCGTGCTCGAGACGACAGCGGCGTCCGACCGCCGTTCGCCCTGGCCGCCGTCCTCGACGGTCTGGACGACGAGAGTCGTGCGCTCGGCCAGGCGCTCGTGTCCCGGTCGGGTCCGGATCCGCGCGAGCTGGGCGACCGGGCGCTCGCGTACGAGACGGAGCGCCTGATCCTCGAGCTCGATGACACCGAGTGGCACGAGCAGAGCAGCTACAACCGCGACGCCATGGCCGAGGCGGAGCGCGACACCGATCACGACCTGATCGAGCGCCTCACCCTCGAACGGCGTCTCCTCAACGAGCAGCGTCGGTCGCTCGACCGTCGCCGTGACCAGACCAGACTTCTCGCCCGCGCGGCCGTCGCCGCCGGCTGAACCACGACCTCACCCGACCCAGCCCGATCGAATCGGAGGACTCGAGACCATGGCCGATCCCCTCGACAAGCAGCTCGTCGAAGCCGTGCTCGCCTCGCATCCCCGGCGCACCCGCCGGGAGCTCGAGGAGGCCAAGCTCGCCACGATGCGTCCTCGCCGCGGTGCGGCAGCGGCCGCCGTCAAGGCCGCCCCCAAGGTTCGGGATGCTGAGGACAGCGACGATCAGGACGAGGACGAGGATCTCGACATCGACGATGCGGACTTCGAGCCCAGCGACGAGGACGAGGACGAGGACGAGGACGAGGGGGCGGACAAGGGCGAGCCGTCCCGGGGCAAGCGGGAGCTGAGCGTCGAGATCGTCGAAGCAGAGGCGGTCCGTGGTGTCCGCGTGCCGCCCGGTGTCGACGCGCCTGCCAAGCTCGACTCCAAGGGGGTCGACGAGCCGTCCGCGGAGGAGCTAGAGGCCCTGTCCGCGGACATCATCGGGATCGACGACCCGGTCCGGATGTACCTCAAGGAGATCGGCAAGGTCGCCCTGCTCACGGCCGAGGAGGAGGTCGTGCTCGCGAAGGCGATCGAGCTCGGCGAGCAGATCATCGTGGAGCCCTGGAAGGCCGTGCTCTCGCTGCACGAGTGGACCCTGCACGACACCGAGCACAAGACGCGCACGACCAAGACGCAGCACCTGCTGCCGTTCGGGCCGGAGACCCACAAGATGGTCGCCGACGCGCTCGCCTGGCCCGACAATGCCGGGCTGTACGTCGCGTCGCCGGACTTCCACCTCATCAAGGCCGGCAAGGACGCCCAATCCGAAGGCACCCTTGCCCTGCTCAAGCAAGGGCGGGCGTTGGTCTCGAGCTACAACCAGAAGCTCGAGGCCGAGTCGTTCCAGGAGCTGCTCGACTGGTCGTTCCTGTCGGTGCACAACGGGGATCTCGACTCGCGCGACAACCCCGGCCTGCGCGCCATCTACGACTGGAGCCGCGACGACATGGCGTTCGCCGCGCTCCAGCGCTGGATCGAGGCCGGCCACGATTCAGACCTGCTGCGGCGGATGGGCTTCGATCCCGAGGTGCCGCCCGAGACGAAGATGCGCGATCGGCGCGGCGAGGTGGTGCGGATCGGCCGCGATGCGCGCGAGCAGCTCACGTCCGCCAACCTGCGCCTGGTGGTCTCGATCGCGAAGAAGTACATCGGCCGCGGGATGTCGTTCCTGGATCTGATCCAGGAGGGGAACATCGGCCTCATCCGAGCCGTCGAGAAGTTCGACTTCGAGAAGGGGTTCAAGTTCTCGACCTACGCCACGTGGTGGATCCGCCAGGCGATCACCCGTGCGATCGCAGACCAGGCGCGGACCATCCGGATCCCGGTCCACATGGTGGAGACGATCAACCGGCTCATCCGCGTCTCGCGGCAGCTGCTTCAGGAGCTCGGCCGCGAGCCCACCGTGGAGGAGATCGCCGAGGCGATGTCCAAGGGCCAGGAGGTCGCGGTCACCCCCGAGAAGGTGCGCGAGATCATCAAGGTGTCGCAGGAGCCCGTATCGCTCGAGACGCCGATCGGGGAGGAGGAAGACTCGCACCTCGGCGACTTCATCGAGGATCGCGGCGCGCTCGCCCCGGCCGAGGCCGCCTCGCATCAGCTGCTGAAGGAGCAGGTCGAGGCGGTGCTCGATTCACTGACCGGCCGCGAGCGCCGCGTGCTGCAGCTGCGGTTCGGTCTCGAGGACGGTCGCGCCCGCACGCTGGAGGAGGTCGGCAAGGAGTTCAACGTCACCCGCGAGCGCATCCGGCAGATCGAGGCGAAGGCGCTGCGCAAGCTGCGCCACCCGTCCCGCTCGCGCAAGCTCAAGGACTACCTGGAGTAGGGAAGCGCCCACCGCGCTCGCCCGCAACACCGCGGCCGCCCACAGCACCGTGCTCGCCCGCAACACCGCGGCCGCCCACAGCACCGTGCTCGCGATCGTTCCAATCAAGCGGAACGACGGTGCGAATCTGACGAGGCTGGCGCGTCCAACTCCATCGGGGTGGCGCCGGCCAGGGCATCCAGCTCAGGGTGATTCCTGCCGCGGAGGCCGACCTCGGTGCCGGCCAGCCATGCTGTGATCGGTCCGTGGCTGTCCGGTTCGATCGAGTAGAGGTACCCGCGTCCATCGATCCTCGACCGAACCATTCGAACGAGGCCCGCCTCGCGCAGCAGCCGAAGCTGCCTGCTGGTGGCCGGGCGGCTCAGCCCGACCTCGTGGGCGATCGCCGAGGGGCGCCGTGGTCGGAGGGCGAGCAGAGCCACGATCCGGCGTCGGGTCTGGTCGGCGAGGAGCGCGATTCCGGGGCCGTTGCGTCTGGGCATGCCGGGATCATGACGACGGCTGCTTCCCTGTCGCTCACCGCCGCCCTCTGTGCGCGGGCACTTCGGGCTCGACCGGCGCCGTCGGGTCGATCGTTCCGCTTGGGTGGAACCATCTCGACATCGAGCCGCAGGCGAACACAGTCGCTCGGGTCGATCGTTCCGCTTGGGTGGAACCATCTCGACATCGGGCCGCAGGCGAACACAGTCGGCGGCGAACGCGCCGTCACCGAAGCCCCTCCGGACCCTCAGTGAGCCAGCCTTGTGTGGATCCGACGGGCGAGGTCGACTACGGCGGCTGCGTCCGCACGCGGCGCGGCCTCGTCGCTCTCGTGCCACGGCACGTCTTCCGCGGTGCCAGGGAAGCGGCAGAGCAGGTGCTCGTGGAAGTGAGACATCCGCTGCCCGATGACCGCCGCGAACACGAACTCGGGCCGGAGCTCGTCGCGCAGCGCCCGTGCCAGGTGGGCTCGGAGCCGACCCAGGTTGCCGGCCTCGACATCGGTCAGATCGTCCAGGTGGGGCGCATGGCGTCGCTCTCGATGATGACGTGACCGAGCGAGGCACCGCCGTCCTGACCCGGAGCCGCATGCCATACCCAGAAGCCGTCGACGCGGGCGACGAGCTCGCCGCCGAGCGGGCCCTCGCCCCGATGCCTGGCGCAGATCGGGCAGTCACCGGCCATCGACTTCCTCCTTCATCCGGGCCTTGCGCTCGCGACGGTGGCCCATTCTCGCCGCCGCCGGCACTTCCCGGGAAACGCCGGTACATTCAGGAGCATGCCGCCGCAGGCCTACGCCCTCGTCACGCTGTTCACGCTCTGTTCGATCGCGCTGGGGATCGTCGCCGTCCGCCTGGTTGCCGCCTTCGGTGGCCCGCGGCGCTGGTCCGCCTTCGTGCTGCCCGTCCTGACCGCGTTCGGCGCCTTCTACCTCATCGGCCACCGTCTGGGCATCTCCGTCGGACCGGAGGTCTCGCTGTTCGGGTTCCAGGTTGCGCTTGTCGGCGATCTCGCGATCGGGTTCGCGGCCGCGTTGGCGACGGCGCTTATCCAGCTGGCCGTCGGCCGGCGCCGGGGCCGGGGGACGGCGGCGTCCGCCTAGCGAAGGTCGGCGGGCACCTCGCCCGGCTCGTCCCCGGTGGCCACCGGCAGGCCGGCTCGCGACCAGTCGCTGTACGAGCCCGGGTACAGGATCGGGTCGGGCAGACCGGCGACGCGCATCGCGAGCGCGTTGTGGCAGGCGGTGATCCCGCTCCCGCACGATGTCACCACCTCGCCGCCGAGGTCGGCGAACCTCGCGCGCAGCGCGTCCGCCGGCAGGAACCGACCATCCGGACCGAGGTTGCCCGCAGTTGGCAGGTTGTGGGCGGTCGGGATGTGCCCCGGCTCCGGGTCGATCGGCTCGACGTCGCCCCGGTAGCGCTCCGGCGCCCGGGCGTCGATCAGGCTGATCCGGCCCAACTGGTCCACGAGGTTCTCTCGGCCGATGGTGCGGGACCACGCATCGCGCAGCCCGAGGCCTGCGGCCGCGAATGCCGGCATGGCATCGGTCAGCGGGCCACCGATCGCCGCCCACGCCTGCATCCCGCCATCGAGCACGTGCACGTCCGGATGCCCCAGGTCGTCGAGCATCCACCACAGTCGCGCGGCGATCCCGCCGCCAGCGTCGTCGTAGGCGACGATCGTGTGCTCGTCGCCGAACCCGAGCTCGCCCATCCGGGTGGCGAAGGTCAGCGGCGAGGGGAGGGGATGGCGGCCCGGCCCGGTCGCGGCGACGAGATCGGCATCCGCATCGATGAACACGGCCCCCGGGAGGTGCGCCACGTCGTAGTCGCGGCGGCCCTTGCCCGGATCGGCCAGCCACCAGCGCACGTCGGCGATCCGTAGTCCCGGTCCCCCGAGTCGCCCGAACAGCGCTTCGGGGGAGATGAGGCTCATGGTCGGGAGTCTACGGGAGCCACCGGGCAAGCTCGGTCGCATCGCGTCGGGTGGTGCCCACCGCATCCCCTCGGCGATCGCATCGCCCCAGGCCGCCTGCTATCCTCTGCCGCGGCGCAGCGATGGCGCCCTCGCACCCGGGCTGAGCGCCCGAGGTGCCCTCGCTCCGGCGTAGCTCAGTGGTAGAGCGGGCGGCTGTTAACCGCTTGGTCGTAGGTTCGAATCCTACCGCCGGAGCCACTCGTATACGGAATCCGACCGGCTAACACCGTCGTCGGTCGCGGCCCTCCAAACGGCCACCGTGAGTGCCCTGATCGCCCCTAGCGCCAGGCGGAACTGAGATAGGCGCGGGTCGGCGCGTTAACGCCCTGGCGCCTACCGAGGGTGCGCGCGAGGATGGTGGCTACCGAGCTATGCGGGGTGGCCAGGGCGGCGATGTTCGTCCCGATCAGGAACGGAGGGGCTACCCCACATCCAATCGGGCCGTCTGGCACTAGGCGAGCGCCGATGGGAATAGTGCTATTGGCATATGAATGACGATGGGCACCATCGAGGCGCTCCCCAGGTGCGAGCGAACACTGCCCGGCTGCTCCACCGGCTCTGGACAGCGCTGCGGCAGGTGGCCTGGGGATTCCTCGTCTTCGACACGTACCACGTCGTGGAGACCGAGGCACGGCGCCAGCAGGACGTGTTCGACCTCTTGATCATGGGCGACATGCTGGGCCTCCCCCTGATGAACACCACGAGTCGGGCTTCGACTCCTGCCCCACGTCGTGGGCAACCTCCCGGGCTTCAAGACGCGGCGCCTGCGCGAGCACGAGGTCCTCGACCACGCGCCGCACATCCACTGAGCGCCGAGCGGTGGAACCGGTCACGCGGCCGCCCGTAGGGCGGATCACGGTACTGGCCGACAACAGCGTCGGCAGCAGGGGCCTGCTTGCCGAGCACGGCCTGGCCCTCTGGATCGAGCTGGGTGATCGGCGGATCCTCTTTGACACGGGTCAGGGCTTCGCCTTGGGACCCAACGCCGACGCGCTCGGCGTCGACCTGTCTGCAACCGGGGCCATCGTGCTCAGCCACGGCCACTATGACCACACGGGTGGCCTGGGCGAGGCGCTCCGCCGGGCCCGGGATCCGCGCCTGTATGCCCACGCGGCCGCCTTCGACGACAAGTACGCCCGCAACCCCGACGGGACGAGCAGGGACATCGGCATGCCGGAGCGCCGCGAGATGCTCGCGCGAACAGCGGCCTCCCTGAGCCTGGTCGACGGCCCGACCGAGGTGGCATCCGGGCTGCACTCCACGGGGCCGGTGCCGCGGGTGACCGAGTTCGAGGACGTGGGCGGGGCGTTCTTCCTAGATCGCGACTGCGCGACGCCGGATCTGCTGCCGGACGACCAGGCGGTCTATGTCGAGACAGCCGGCGGCACCGTCGTGCTGCTGGGCTGCGGCCATGCCGGGATGATCAACACCCTGTGGTACGTCCGGACCCTCACGGGCGACCGCCCGATTCGGGCGGTGATCGGCGGGATGCACCTCCGCACCGCCAGCGACGAGCGGGTGCGCCGGACGATCGTCGAGCTGGAGCGCCTGGGCTGGCCCCGCCTGTATCCCTGCCACTGCACCGGTTTCACCGCATCGGCACGCTTCTGGCAGAGGTTCCCGGACCGGTGCTCGCCGTGTGTCGTCGGCACGATCATCGGCCTCGACGCCGATCCCGCCCTCGCCCAGACTGGAATCCAGGCCCAGCCGGGCCGCCACCCGGCTACGCCGGAGGAGACTGGGATGCGCGGGCCATGAGAACCTCGCTCGACTGCCTCCCCTGCCTCGTGCGTCAGGCGCTCGACTCCGGCAGGCTGGCATCGCCCGACCCGGCGGTCAGCGAGCAGCTCGTGCGCGACGTCCTGGCCCGTCTGGCGGAGAGCGATCTGCGCCTGTCACCGCCGGCGCTCGCGCAGGTCATCCATCGGCGGCTGCGCGAGCTGATCGGCGTAGATGACGTCTACCGGCCAGCGAAGGAACGCCTCAACCGCGTGGCGCTGGGTCTGCGGGAGGAACTGGAAACGGCGCTCGCAGCGGCCGAAGACCCGTTCGATCTCGCCGTCCGGCTGGCCATCGCCGGCAACGTCATCGACCTGGGCGTCAGCGGTGACGTGTCCGAGTCCGATGTGCGCCAGTCCGTTGAGCAGGCACTCCGCGAGCCGGTGCGCGGCCGGGTCGACGATCTGTGCCGGTCCGTCGAGCGGGCCGGCCGCATCCTGTACCTCGCCGATAACGCGGGGGAGCTGGTGTTCGACCGGCTGCTGATCGGGCAGATCGGCCCGGAGCGCGTCACGCTGGCCGTGCGGGGTGCCCCGGTCCTCAACGACGCCACCCTGGAGGACGCGCGAGCGGCCGGGCTCACCGGTATCGTCGAGGTCATCGACAACGGTTCGGATGCGCCGGGCACCATCCTCGAGGACTGCAGCCCGGCGTTTCGCCGCCGGTTCGCCGAGGCCGACCTGGTCCTCGCCAAGGGCCAGGGCAACTTCGAGTCGCTCGTCGATGAGCCCTCGACGATCTACTTCCTGTTCAAGGTGAAGTGCCCCGTGATCGCGGGCCGCGTCGGCCTGCCAGTGGGCTCGCAAGTCGTGACACGCTCCGGCGAGCAGCCCGGTGACGTCCCGGACCACGCCCTGCCTTCGGGCGGTCGAGGTCAGCCAGCACGGCGATCGACCGTTGACCGAGCCGGTCGCCCTCTGGAACTGCCGGCGGTTGCCTACCGGCCGATCGGCGTCATCCACAGCGGGCATCACGACGCGCGCGATGCGCCCGCGCAGCCGGCGTTGGCCAAGGGCTGCCGTGGCACGGCGGTCATCTTTCCCGAGTACGCGAGGGGGCTCCAGGATCTGGAGGAGTTCTCGCACGTTTATCTCGTCTGTCACCTCGACAGGGCAGAGCCGCCACGACTGGTGCTCACGCCGCGTCTCGGCGATGTCGAGCGGGGTGTGTTTGCAACCCGCGCTCCGTGTCGCCCGAACCCCATCGGCCTGAGTCTCGTCGAGCTCCTCGAACGTAAGGGGAACGTTCTCTACCTCGACGGCCTGGACCTCCTCGATGGCACGCCGCTACTCGACATCAAGCCCTACGTCGTAGGGTTTGACCGCATCACGGGGCGCGAAACGGCGGCCCAGACGAGGTCATCGACCAGGCTGCCGGAGCGCGAGGGCGGCACGGGCGACCGTCCTGCTCACGCCGGCGGCAGCCGCTGATGGGTTCATTGGCACGTGCCCAAGCGCCCATCGGAGTGGCCCACCCGCCCCTAGCCCCGCTGCCGACCGTCAGGGGTCCTCCCGCTCCACCATCGCCCGGCGGCGATGTCCGTTGCCCGCGTCGCCGGGCGGCACACGCTTGAGTTCGTCCGGCGGGCCGGGACGATCATCCTGGCTGCCTCGGTGGCGGTATGGGCGCTCGGCACGTATTCGGGTGGCGACTGGACCATAGCCTGCTGGCCATGGCCGGACGGGTCGTCGAGCCGTCCGGCCAGCTGATGGGGATGGATTGGCGGCTCATGGCGGCGACCCTGAGCGGGTTCATCGCCAAGGAGAACGTCATCGCGACCCTGGGCGTTCTCTATGGCGGGAATGCGCAGGCGGGACTCGACGCCACGCTCGCCACCGCGGTCGCACCCGCCAGCGCGCTCGCCTTCCTCGTCGTCCAGATGCTGTTCATCCCCTGCGTCTCGACGGTCGCGGCGATGCGCCAGGAGACCGGGGGCTGGCGCTGGCCGCTCGTCGGGAGCGGACTGCTCCTGGCAATCGCGCTTGCGGCAGGGGTCCGTCCTCCAAAGCGCACGATTGGTTGGCTGGCCATGATGGAACGAGGTGTGTCGGACCAAGGAGGGCTCATGCGGATCGAGCTGACGGCCATCGGTGTGGTGCGAACGGCGGCGACCGATGCCGACGTGCGTGCCGAGACGCCCGACATCGAGGGTGAGCTGGAGGTCTTCGGAGAGTTCGCTCCCGCCCTCGAAGGCATCGACGGCTACTCCCATCTCTTCGTCGTCTGCTACTTCCATCGCCTGCGGCCCGACCAGATCGGTCCGCTCCAGGTCCGGCCCCGGCGACTGATCCGCAGGGGCGTCAGACCCGAGGATCTCCCGCTGCTGGGGGTGTTCGCTCTGGATTCGCCCACCCGTCCCAATCCCATCGGTCTCAGCTTGGTGAGGGTGCTCGGGAGGGCAGGAACAGGCCTGTCGGTCGTGGGCCTGGACTGTTTTGATGGGACCCCGATTCTCGACATCAAGGGGTACCAGCCCGACTACAGACCGTCCGAGTTCTCCGTGCCGGAGTGGTACACGCGATTGGTGGACGAAACCGGGCACGTCTGAAGCGCCGCCACCGGTGGCTGAAGGCTCGGGCTCCTGGCGATCAGTTCATTCGGCACTAGGCGAACGATCGTGAAGGGAGTGCTATTAGCATATGGATGCCGATATGCACCACCCCCATCACCACTATGACAACTACCGGGGCTGGGTCCGGCCGGGAGGCCGGCGTGGTCGCTGGCTCGAGCCCTTTGTGCTCCTCCTGGTCGCCCAAGAGGTGGGGTATGGACGGGCGCTGATCGGCCGGCTCAACGAGCTGTGCCTCGCCCCGGACGGGGTCAACGCGGGGATGGCGTATCGCACCCTGCGCGAACTCGAGGCGGACGGCCTGATGACCTCGCAGTGGGTCGCCGACGACGGGGCGCCGCGGCGCGCCTACCGGCTGACCCAAGCCGGCCGACAGGCCCTCGACGAGTGGATCTCGGTGATGCGGGAGCGCGATCGCCTGGTCGAGACATTCCTCGACCAGGCGGACCGCCTGCCCCCGACCAAAGGAGGTTGACGATGGGTTGCTGGCACGGTGGATACCACGGCTGCGGTCCGTGGCACGGGTGGGGATACGGCCCAGGGTGGTACGACCCGGCCGACTGGGCCGAGGAGGCCGACTGGCCGATCCGGCGGCGCTACCGCCGCTATCGGCGAGTCGAGCGCGAGACCGACACCGACGAGCTTGAGGCGCGCCTTGCGGATCTGCGCGAAGAGGTTCGGCGGGCCGAGGCCGAGCTGGTGAGGGTCCGCGGCGGCGACACGGCCGCCGAGAAGTCCTGAAGAAGGAGGCAGCGATGATCCGAGCGTCGCGGGGTGTCGCCCGGCGCCCGCACCCAGGCACCATCCAGGCGCCGCCATCGCGAGTGGGGGCGACGGCCGTAGGTACCCGGCACGCGCAGCCGCCATCCCCGTCGCCCCTGCCGATCGCGTTCGGTCCGGTCCGCTCGCGACGGCTCGGCTGGAGCCTGGGGATCAACAACGTCCCGCCCAAGACCTGCACCTACTCGTGCGTGTACTGCCAGGCCGGGGCGACCGACCGCGCTCGCTTGGAGCGCGCGGAGTACTTCGCGCCCGAGGTCATCGTCGACGCGGTTGTCGCGCGCCTCGCCGAGTGCCGCGCGACCGACCAGCCAATTGACTACGCGACCTTCGTGCCGGACGGCGAGCCGACCCTGGATCTCCATCTCGGCGAGGCGATCCGCGGCGTCGCCGGCCTCGGTCTCAAGGTCGCCGTCCTTACCAACGGCGGCCTCCTGTGGCGCGACGACGTTCGTGAGGAACTGATGGCCGCCGACCTAGTCTCGGTGAAGGTCGATAGCGTCGACGAGGCAACGTGGCGGCGCGTGAACCGCCCCATCGGCAATCTCCGGCTCGAAACAGTCCTCGACGGAATGCGCAGCTTCGCCGCCGACTACCGCGGTGACCTCGTCACCGAGACGATGCTCGTCGCGGGGATCAACGACGACGACGATGGTGCGTTGATCGAGCAGACGGCGAGATTCATCGGCGCGCTCGAGCCGCTGCGCGCGTATGTCGCCATTCCGACTCGCCCGCCGGCCGAGCCGTGGGTCCGCGCGCCGTCGGTCGATACGGCCCGCCGCGCAGCCGACATCTTCCGTGCGGACGGGCTCCCGGCCGAGCTGCTCGTCGAGGACGATTGTGCCGAGACGTTCTCGCCGTCGAGCGACCCTGCCGCGGGCCTGCTCGGCATCGTCGCCGTCCACCCGATGTCGTTCGCGGACGCCCACGCCTACCTCGACCGCTCTGGCGGCGACTGGTCCGTCGCCCAGCGGCTCCTGGCCGAGGGGCGCGTGGTGGCTGTCCGGCACGGCGGGCGAACCTACCTGCGGACCCGGAGGTGAGGTGCGATGGGCCTACCGGCAACTGACTCACATCCGCTCGCCACTCTGCGAATCGGGGTTCTGGGCAAGGGTGGAAGCGGCAAGAGCACGCTCGTCGTTCTCCTGGCGCGGGCGCTGGTCAAGCGCGGGTACGAGGTCGTCGTCCTCGACGCCGACTCGACGAACGTCGGGCTCCATCGAGCGCTCGGGATCGACGATCCGCCGCGCCCGCTGCTCGAGTACTTCGGCGGCAGCGTGTTCAGCGGCGGGGCAGTCACGTGTCCGGTCGACGACCCCACGGCGCTGCCGGCCCCGGTCGTCGACCTCGCCGCGCTGCCGACCGCCTACGCCCGCCGCAGCTCAGACGGGGTCTGGCTGCTCGTCGCCGGCAAGCTGGCCGAGCTCGGAGCCGGTGCCGGCTGCGATGGCCCGATCGCCAAGATCGCCCGTGACCTCGATGTGCGGGCAGCCGGCCGGGCGGTGGTGCTCGTCGACCTAAAGGCGGGCTTCGAGGACTCGGCACGGGGCGTGCTCGTCCAGCTCGACGCCGCGGTGGCCGTGGTCGACCCGACCGCCGTGGCCGTTCGGATGGCGGTTGCCTTGACGCGCCTTGTGGACGGGATCGGGGCGGGCGCCCTGCCCGCGACCCGCCATCTCGCCGACCCGGCGCTCGTTGCGCTGGCGAACCGGCTTTACACGGAGGCACGCATCCACGACGTCCTCGTCGTCCTGAACCGCATCGCCGATCACGAGACCGAGCGAACCCTCCGCCGGGCGCTCGAAGCGGCGGGCGTGAGCGTGTCTGGTGTCGTCCACGCGGATCCCGGGCTGACGCGCGCCTGGCTGATGGAAGAGGTGCTCGAC
>Ga0315540_10000245_pt1 | contig 29867 bp, 25 predicted proteins | sample SalMarSW160110MG_FD_203677 | JGI IMG/M metagenome (GOLD analysis project Ga0315540, IMG submission 203677) | Salt marsh sediment microbial communities from the Plum Island Ecosystem LTER, Massachusetts, United States - Salt Marsh Sediment SW1601-10 ...
CCCGGGAGGGCCGGCCCTCCCGGCGCCGGGGCACGAGCACGCGGCGCCGGGGTCGGCTCGACCCCGGCGCCGCGGAGAGGCCTCCCGGCCGCCTACGACTGCGTGGTCGGGACCGGGGGCGGCGGCGGGGGTGCGGGGGCCGCGGAACGGGACGTCTGGAAGTCCAGGACGTCGTCGTTGCGCGTCACCGTGACCTTCGACCCGCCGGGGATCTGCCCCCGCAGGATGTACTCGGCGAACGGGTCCTCGAGCAGCCGTTGGATCGCGCGCTTGAGCGGCCGCGCGCCCATCGTCGGGTCGAATCCCCTGTCGATGAGCAGGTCGCTCGCCTCTCTCGAGATCTCGAGCTCGATCTCCTGCGCATTGAGCCGTTCGCTGAACTGGCCCAGGAGGATGTCCACGATGGCCTTCATGTTCTCGCGCGTCAGCGACTGGAACACGACGACGTCGTCGATGCGGTTCAGAAACTCGGGATTGAACGCCCGCTTGAGCTCGTCCTGCACCGTGGCCTTGATCGCCGTGAACTGCTGCGCGCCCTCGGCGTGCTTGAAGCCGAGGCCCTTGCCGCCGGAGAGGATCTGCCGGCCGCCGAGGTTCGACGTCATGATGATGACCGTGTTCTTGAAGTCCACCTTCCGCCGGGAGCTGTCGGTCAGCACGCCGTCGTCGAGGACCTGCAGGAGCACGTTGAACACGTCCGGGTGCGCCTTCTCGACCTCGTCGAGCAGGACGACCGAGTAGGGCTTGCGGCGGACCTTCTCGGTGAGCTGCCCGCCCTCCTCGTAGCCGACGTAGCCGGGAGGTGCGCCGACGAGGCGGGAAACCGAGAACTTCTCCATGTACTCGGACATGTCGATGCGGATGAGCGCGTCCTGGTCGTCGAACAGGTAGGCCGCCAGCGCGCGCGCCAGCTCGGTCTTCCCGACGCCCGTGGGCCCGAGGAAGATGAACGAGCCGATGGGCCGCTTCGGGTCGCGCAGGCCGACGCGGTTGCGGCGCACGGCGCGCGAGACGGCGCTCACGGCCTCGTCCTGGCCGACGACTCGCTTGCGCAGCTCCTCCTCCATCCGCAGCAGCTTCTGGCTCTCCTCCTCCGCGAGCTTCACGACCGGGATGCCGGTCATGATGGACAGCACGGCGGCGATCTGGTCCTCGTCCACCTGCACGGACTGATCGCGCTTCGACTCGGTCCAGGACTTCTTGAGCTCGTTGCGACGCGCCCGCAGGTCCTTCTCGCGGTCGCGCAGGCGCGCGGCCTTCTCGTACTCCTGCCCGCGGATCGCGGCCTCCTTCTCCTTCACGACCTCCTCGAGCTTCTTCTCCAGCTCGTGGATCTCCGAGGGCACCGTGGTCACCGACAGGCGGGCGCGCGCGCACGCCTCGTCGATGACGTCGATCGCCTTGTCCGGGAAGAACCGGTCGTTCATGTAGCGGTCGGCCAGCTTCACCGCCTGGTCGATCGCGCCGTCGGTGATCTTCACCCCGTGGTGCGCCTCGTACTTGTCGCGCAGTCCCAGCAGGATCTGGATCGTGTCGTCGATGCTCGGCTGGTCCACCATGACGGGCTGGAATCGGCGCTCGAGCGCGCCGTCCTTCTCGATGTACTTGCGGTACTCGTCGAGCGTCGTCGCGCCGATGCACTGCAGCTCGCCGCGCGCCAGCGCGGGCTTGAGCATGTTCGAGGCGTCGATCGCCCCCTCGGCGCCGCCGGCGCCGACGATCGTGTGCAGCTCGTCGATGAAGATCACCGTGTCCTTCGACTCGCGGATCTCGTTCATGACCGTCTTGAGCCGCTCCTCGAACTGGCCGCGGTACTTCGTGCCCGCCACGACGGCCGCCAGGTCGAGCGTGACGATGCGCTTGTTCTTGAGGCTCTCGGGCACCTGCGCCGAGACGATGCGCTGGGCGAGGCCCTCGGCGATCGCCGTCTTGCCGACGCCCGGCTCGCCGATGAGCACCGGGTTGTTCTTCTTGCGGCGCGAGAGCACCTGGATGACGCGCTCGATCTCCTTCTCGCGGCCGATGACCGGGTCGAGCTTGCTCTCGCGGGCGAGCTGCGTCAGGTCACGGCCGAACTGGTTGAGGGCCGGCGTCTCGGCGCGCTCCTCGCCGCGCTCCGAGGAGGCCGACGAGGACGGCGTGCCGCCGAGCAGCTTGAGGGTCTCCTCGCGCACGCGCTTGCGGTCGACGCCCAGCTCGAGGAGGACCTTCGCGGCGACGCCCTCGCCCTCCCGGATCAGGCCGAGCAGCAGGTGCTCGGTGCCGACGTAGTTGTGGCCGAGCGAGCGGGCCTCCTCGACGGCCAGCTCGAGCACGCGCTTGGCGCGCGGCGTGAAGGGGATCTCGCCGATCGTCATGGTGCCGCCGGAGGCGCTCACCATGTTCTCGACCTCCTGCCGGATCCGGTCGAGGTCGAGCCCCAGGTTGTTCAGGACGGTCGCCGCGATGCCTTCGCCCTCGCGGATGACGCCCAGCAGGAGGTGCTCGGTCCCGATGTAGTCGTGCTGGAGCCGAGCCGCTTCCTCGCGCGCGAGGTAGATGACCTTGCGAACCCGTTCGGTGAACTTGTCGTGCATGGCGTTTCCGGCCCGGGGCGACCCGCTCCGGGCCTCCTCCTTATCCCTGGGGATTCGCTCCGGCCTCGTGGTCGGCGGCGGCGAGCCGCTCTCGCACGAGTCGGGCGCGGACGATGTTCCGATCGGCGGGCGACAGATCTCCCCCCTGCGAGCGCTGCAGGTGCGCGGGCTGCGTCAGCACCAGCAGTTCGTTGAGCGTGCGCAGCGGGCACAGGCCGGGCAGGCCCATCGCCACGCCGAGCCGCACGGCCGAGCAGAGGTTGATCACCTCGCGGGCGTGGATCGAGCGGCAGTAGCGCAGCGTACCGTACGCGCGCCAGACCTTGTCCTCGATCTGGATCCGGGCGTCGCGCAGCATCCGCTCGCGCGCGCGCTCCTCGGTTTCGATGATCTGGCGGGTCACGCGTTCCAGGCTCTCGATCGAGTCGTGCTCGCTGCGCCCGAGCGTGGTCTGGTTCGAGATCTGGAACAGGTTGCCCATCACCTCGCTGTGCTCGCCGTAGAGTCCGCGCACGTTGAGGCCCACCTGCGTGACGCTCTTGAGCACCTGCTGGATGTCCTCGAGCAGGACGAGCGCCGGGAGGTGGATGAGCACCGACGCGCGCAGGCCGGTGCCGGCGTTCGTCGGGCACGACGTCAGGTAGCCGATCTCCTCGGAGAACGCGAAGTCGAGCGAGACGTCCAGCTCGTCGTCGGCACGGTCCGCCAGCGCCCAGGCCTCCGCCAGCTGGAAGCCGGGCGTCAGCGCCTGGAGGCGCAGGTGGTCCTCCTCGTTGATCATCAGCGACAGCCGCTGGTCGGCCGCGATCAGGATGCCGCGCGGCCGCGCGCCGTCGCCCAGCTCGTGGCTGACGAGGTGGCGCTCCACGAGCACCTGCCGGTCGATCGGCGTGCACTCGCTCATGCGCAGCAAAAGCCCGTCGTGCAGCGAGGGCGACTGCTGGGCCGCGCTCTGGACGCTCGCGAGCACGCCCTGCAGCTGTTCCTCCCGCGCCCGGTGAGTGAACGGCACGTCGCGCAGGTTGCGCGCGAGCCGGATGCGCGTCGAGAGCACCATCTCGGCGTGCGGGCCCTCGCCCAGCAGCCAGGGGCTGGTGGCCTCGAAGAGCTCGTCGAAGTTCCGGGGCATGCTCACGACCGTCCCTCCGGGGCCGAACCGGCCCCGTGCTCGGCCTCGAGCCGGCGGATCTCGTCGCGCAGGGCCGCGGCCTTCTCGAAGTCCTCGCGCTCCACGGCGCTCTGCAGTTCGTCGTGCATCCGCTGGATCTGCCGGGTCCGCACGGCGCCCTCGCCGCCCCGCGACGGGTGCTTGCCGCGGTGGCGCGTGTCGCCGTGGATCCGGCGCAGGAGCGGCCGCAGCTGGAACTGGAACGCCGTGTAGCACTCCCCGCAGCCGAGCCGGCCCGTCTCCTTGAAACTCGAGTAGAGCAGGCCGCAGCGCGGGCACTGCACGTGCCCGACGCGCTCCTCCTCCGTCTGGGTCATGGCGTCCACCATCCCGGCGAGCAGGTCGGCGATCTCGAACTTGTGCTGGCTCGCGGACGCCTGCATGCCCTTCTCCTCCGCGCAGCGCTCGCACACGTGGATCTCCGACATCTTGTTGTCGTGGATCTCCGTGAAGTGCACGGTCGCGGGGTTCTTGCCGCAGATCTGGCAGAGCATGCTCACCTCGGGGTCACCCGGCCGGCGCGAGCCGGCCCTCCTGGAGCCGCATCACCCGGTCGGCACTCGCCGCGAGCCTATCATTGTGGGTCACGACGACAAGCGTTCGATGTTCGCGCTTCGCCAGCGACGACAGGAGTTGGTGAAGTTCGGATGCGTGTGCGGCATCGAGGTTTCCGGTCGGCTCGTCGGCCAGCACGAGCTCCGGTCCGGTCGCGAGAGCGCGCGCCACGGCCACCCTCTGGGCCTCGCCACCCGAGATCTCCGCCGGTCGGTGGAGCCAGCGCTCGCGCAGCCCGGCGGCCTCGAGCACCTCGCGCGCGCGCGCGCGGGCGTCCTCGGGACTCCGGCCGGCCAGCAGCAACGGCATCATCACGTTCTCCTCGACCGTGAACTCCGGCAGCAGGTGGTGGAACTGGAACACGAAACCGATCCGCTCGGCCCGGAGACGGCAGCGCGCCCGCTCGTCGAGCGCCCCGACGTCCACGCCCCCGATCGAGACCGCGCCCTCCGTGGCGTGGTCGAGGGCCCCGAGCACGTTGAGCAGCGTCGTCTTGCCCGAGCCCGAAGCCCCGGTGATTGCCAGAAGCATGCCACGCGGGACCTCGAGTTCGATGCCCCGCAGCACCTCCAGCGGGCCGGTCGGGGACGGGTAGCTCTTGCGGACCCCGCGGGCGACGAGGACGGTGTCATGACTCGTATCTGGCGATTCGACTGCCACTTGGAGCGTTCTCCTCGCGTCGGGACTCAGGACGTCTCCCGGATGGCCTCGATGGGGTCGATCCGGGCGGCCTGCCACGCCGGGTACAGGGCGGCGGCCACGCACAGTACAAGGGCGGCCAGAATGACGGCGGCGAAGTCGCCTCCCTCGGCGCGGACCGGCAGCCGCTCGATGAAGTACACGTCCCCCGGCAGGCGCACGAACGGGTAGCGCTGCAGCAGCGTGATGAGCAGGCCGCCGAGGGCGGTGCCGAGCGCCGTGCCCAGCCCGCCGATGAGCAGGCCCTCGAGCAGGAAGACCCGCAGCACGAGCCCCGGCGCGGCCCCCATCGTCTTCAGCACGCCGATGTCGCGCCGCTTCTCGAGCACGACCATGAAGAGCGTGCTGACGATGTTGAAGGCCGCCACGAGCACGATGAGCGCGAGGATGAGGAACATGACCGTCTTCTCGAGCTTCATCCACGTGAAGAGGTTCCGGTTCAGCTCGATCCAGTTGTTCGCGCGCAGGTCGTCGCGGCCCGTCGCGGCGAGCAGCCGCTTCGACGCCTCGGGGGCATCGAACATGTCGGCGAGCTTGATCTCGATCCCCGTCACGCGGCCGTCGAGATCGAAGAAGTCCTGGGACGCCGCGAGGCTCGTGAAGCCGAAGCTCGAGTCGTAGGTGTAGAGCCCCGAGGTGAAGGTGCCCACGACCCGGAAGGGCCGCAGCTTCGGGGCCCAGCCGAACGCGGACGCGGGGTCACCTCGCAGCGTCGCGAGCAGCACGACGTCGCCGATCCCCGCGCCGACCTCCCCGGCGAGCTCGGAGCCGAGCACGATGCCCGGCTCGCCGCCGAGCGTGTGGTCCGGGATCCCCGGGAGCGCGGGGTGGATGTGGTCGCCGATCGTCGTCACGCCACGCTCCGCCGCGAGGTCCACGCCCTTCACGACGAGGCCGTCGGAGAGCCCGTCGCGGAAGATCATCGCCTTCGCGTAGGTGAACGGCGCCACGCCGACCACGCCCGGCTGGCGGCGCAGCCGCGCGGCGAGGCTGTCGGCGCCCGAGACGCCGCCCGTGTTCGTCCCGAGCAGCACGACGTGCGCGTCGGTACCCGCGATGCGCTTCTGAATCTCGTTCTCGAACCCGTTCATGACCGCGAGAACGGTGATCAGCGCGGTCACCCCGACGGCGACCCCGGCGATGGAGATGCCGGTGAGCAGTCGGACGAAACCGCTTCGCGGCCGGCTGCGCAGGTAGCGCGCCGCGATCCACAGCGGCAGGTTCAGGAGTGCGCCCCCTCCCCTTCGGCGGGCGCTGCCTCGGCGTCGTCCACCGGGCGGCCCTCCTCCGGCCGCAGCTGCGGGAACAGCACGACGTCGCGGATCGAGCGCGAGTCGGTCGCGAGCATGACCAGCCGGTCGATGCCGATGCCCACGCCGCCGGTCGGCGGCATGCCGTACTCGAGGGCCCGCAGGTAGTCCTCGTCGAGTGCCTGCGCCTCCTCGTCGCCCTGCTCGCGCGCCCGCACCTGGGCCTCGAAGGCGCGGCGCTGGGCGTCCGGGTCGTTCTGCTCGCTGAACGCGTTCGCGAGCTCCATGCCCGCCGCGAAGAGTTCGAAGCGCTCCACGACCGCCGGGTTCTTCCGGCTCGCGCGGGCCAGCGGCGAGGTCTCGAACGGGAAGTCCACGAGGAACGTCGCGTCCTGCAGCTCCGGCTGGACGAGCTCGGAGAACAGCTCGTCGAGCATGCCGCCGGCTCCGGTGCCGGGGCGCGGGTGGAGGCTGTGCTTCGCGACGTGGCGGGAGAGCTTCGCTTCGTCGAGGTCGTGCACGCTCTCGCCGAGCTTCTCGCTCACCGCGTCGAGCATGGAGACGCGGGGCCAGGGGGGCGTGAAGTCGATCACCCGGTCCTGGTAGGGCAGCCTCAGCGTCCCGCAGGCCTCCCGCAGCGCCTCGCACACGAGCGCCTCGGTGACCTCCATCATGTCGTGGACGTCGGCGAAGGCCTGGTAGTACTCGAGCAGCGTGAACTCGGGGTTGTGCGAGCGGTCCATGCCCTCGTTGCGGAAGTCGCGGGAGAACTCGTAGACGCGCTCGAGGCCACCGACGATCAGCCGCTTGAGGTAGAGCTCGTTCGAGATCCGCAGGTAGAGGTCGAGGCCGAGCGCGTTGTGCCGGGTCACGAACGGCCGCGCGAATGCGCCGCCGTAAAGCGGCTGCAGGACGGGCGTCTCGACCTCGAGGAAGCCGCGGCCGTCGAGGAACGCGCGGATGCGCGTCGTGATCGCGGCGCGGCGGCGGAAGATCTCGCGCACCTCGAGGTTCACGAACAGGTCGGCGTAGCGCTGCCGGAAGCGCGTCTCGGGATCGGTCAGCCCGTGCCACTTCTCGGGCAGCGGCCGGATGGACTTCGCGAGCAGCTCCAGCGAGTCCGCGCGCACGGTGATCTCGCCGGTCCGCGTGCGGAAGAGCGGGCCCTCGACGCCGATCCAGTCGCCGACGTCGAGCAGCTCGAAGCGCCGGAACTGCTCGCCCATGACGTCGCTCTTGAAGTAGAGCTGGAACCTCCCGGTGCGGTCCACGACGTGCGCGAAGCCCGCCTTGCCGTGGCCGCGCAGCGTCATCACGCGGCCGGCGACGCGCACGCGCTCGCCGTACTCGGTCGTCACGGCGTCGCCGCGGGCGAGCAGGTCCGCCGCGTGGTGGGTGACGTCGAAACGGTAGGCGTAGGGCTCGCAGCCGATCGCGCGCCAGGCGGCGATCTTGGCGCGGCGCTGCTCCATCAGGTTGGCGAGCGACATGGATCCTTCCGGTCACGGTCCGAGCGGGACGCGCGCGGGGCGCGGGAACTCGCGAATCTAGGCAGGCGCCGCGGCAGCGTCAACCGCCCCGCGAGCGATGGCGGCGTCCCGGCCGCTGGCGAGCACGGACCTCGGTCCACGGCCGCGCGCAGGACGGGCTCCACGGGCCGACTAGAAGACCGTGTAGCCCCGGGACGGCTGGTGCAGGTAGAGGTACGCCACCGTCGCCCCGACAATGGCCGAAAGAACGGTGACCCCGACCCACTTCGAGGCTTCGCTTGGCGCGACCTCGCCGTTCGCCTTCCGTTGCGCGGCGTTTTCGCTGACGAGCCACGCGAGGTCGGCGTCCCCGACCGCGGCGAAGGGCCGCGAGGCGAGCGCGGCGAAGCGCGCGTCGCCCGGCCGCTCGACGTGCCGGCTGAGTTCCGTGATGCCCGTGCCCCACGGATGCGCCTCCCGCCGGCGCCACTCGCGCCAGTTCCGCTGCACCGCGACCCACTGCCGCTCGCGCGGGGCCAGCAGGCCGTCCGGGCGTGACGACAGCTCGGCGTACGAGCTGTCCGCCGCGAGCGGCGCGGGCGCCCATTCCTGCCACGTCTTCGCCGGCGCGGCGCCCGCGAGCAGCGCCAGCGCGAACAGGGAGCCGGCCAGCGCCCGCCCGGCGATCACGATCGACTTCGGCCTTCGCCTCATGGCGTTCCTCCCCCCGCTCGCCGTCGGGGGGCGGCCGGTGCGGGAACAGCGGGGAGCATTCGCCCGCCCCGCGGCCCTGTCAATCCGGGAGGCGCGCGCGTCAGAAGGTCGCCGCGTCGTCGCCCTCGTCCGCGGAGCCGTCCACGATCACGTCCGCGGTCGCGCGGGGACGGTGCTCCTCGGCGTAGCGGTCCTCCTCGGGCATCCACTCCTCCACCCAGCGCGCACGGGCGGACTCCCCGTCGCGCGCCAGGCCGCGCGTGAGCCGCAGCTCGCGCGGGCAGTCCACCCACACGCGCAGGTCGTAGAGCGGCGCGAGCTCGCGCCGGCAGCTCGTCACGCCCTCGACCACGACGACGATGCCGGGCTCCACGTCGTGCGTCTCGGCGAGGACGTCCCGGATCCAGTCGTAACGCTCGTACCGGGCCGCCCGCCCGGCGCGCAGCGGCACGAGGACCTGTCCTCGCAGCCGTCGCCAGTCGAACGCCCCGCCGACGGGACCGGTCCCGGGAGGGCCCGCGGGCCGTTGCGCCGAAGGGAGGTAGAAGTCGTCCATCGGGACGATCGCGACCCGCCGGCCGTGCCGCTCCAGCGCCTGCGCGAGCGCGAGCGCGACGGTCGTCTTGCCGGCGCCCCCGGGCCCGTCCACGGCGACGAGCACCGTGCCTGAGCCGCCGCCCGTCTCGAGGGCCCGCCGGATCGCCGCGGCGAGTCCCTCCGGAGCCACGGTCCTTCCCTACCGCCCCGTCGGCGACGGGGACCGGCGGAGGTTCTCGAGCGCCAGCTTGCCCGCGGTCGGGTCCACGGCCACGGGGTAGCGCCCGTCGAAGCACGCGCGGCAGAAGTCGCGGCCGTCCCGCTCGCAGGACAGCAGGCCCTCCATCGAGAGGTATCCGAGCGAGTCCACCCCGAGGTAGTCGCGGATCTCCTCGATGCTCTTGAGCGCCCCGATCAGCTCCCGGCGGCTCGGCGTGTCGATGCCGTAGAAGCAGGGATGCGTCACGGGCGGCGACCCGACGCGGAAGTGCACCTCGCGGGCGCCCGCGCGGCGCAGGAGCCGGACGAGCTTGCGGCTCGTGGTGCCGCGCACGATCGAGTCGTCCACGACCACGACCCGGCACCCCTCGAGCACCTCGCGCACCGGGTTGAACTTGACGCGCACGCCGAAGTCCCGACCCGCCTGCCGGGGCTCGATGAACGTGCGCCCGACGTAGTGGTTGCGGATGAGGCCCAGCTCGTAGCGCAGCCCCGACTCCTCGCTGTAGCCGAGCGCGATCGAGTTGCTCGAGTCGGGCACGGAGATCACGACGTCGGCGTCGGCCGGATGCTCGCGCGCGAGCTGGTGGCCGAGCCGCCGCCGCACCCGGTCCACGCCGTCGCCGAAGACCCGGCTGTCGGGCCGCGAGAAGTAGATGTGCTCGAAGACGCAGTGCTGGAGCGGCTGCGCGGGCGGCATCACCTGGCGGCTCCGCATCCCCCGGGGGTCGAGGGAGACCATCTCGCCGGGCTGCACCTCGCGCAGGAGGTCCGCCCCCACGAGGTCGAGCGCGCACGTCTCGCTCGCGACCACGTAGCCGTCGCCGAGCCGCCCGAGGCACAGGGGCCGGAACCCGTGCGGGTCCCGCAGGGCCAGGACGGCGTCCCGCGTCAGCACGACGAGCGAGTACGCGCCCTGGACCTGCCGCGCGGCCTCGGCGAGCGCGTCCTCGACCGAGTCCACCTGCGAGAGCGCGACGAGGTGCAGGAACACCTCGCTGTCGAGCGTCGTCTGGAAGATCGAGCCCGACTCCTCGAGTCCGTGCCGCAGCTCGCGCGCGTTCGTCAGGTTGCCGTTGTGCCCGAGCGCCAGCTCGCCGCCGCGGTAGACGACGCGCAGCGGCTGCGTGTTCTCGAGGGTCAGCCCGCCCGCGGTCGAGTAGCGGTTGTGGCCGATCGCCATCTGGCCGGACAGCTGCGAGAGTCCCGCGTCGCGGTAGACGTCGGCCACGAGGCCGATGCCCTTGCGGACGTGGAACGTGCCGTCCTCGCCGCACGCGACGACGCCGGTCGCCTCCTGGCCGCGGTGCTGCAGCGCGTGCAGCCCGAGCGCGACCACCTCGGCGGGACGCGGTACGCCGACGGCGCCGAAGACCCCGCACTCCTCGTTCCAGGCCTTCTCGGGCGTCCACGGGTTCACGAGGCTCTCCTTCCCGGCGCGCGCTTCCGGCGCGCCCCCGGCCAGTGGTCCAGCGGCGGCGGCCCGGTCACGACGTCCACTTCCTGTGCGTGGGGATTGCAGAACAGCCCGTGCGCGCGGTCGCGTGCCGTCGCGAGCTCGGCGGCGAGCGCGCCCGCGTCGGCCCCGGGCTCGAAGCCCATCACCCAGGCGGTCCCCTCCCGCACTTCGATGCGGCCTCCGGCCTCGTGGCGCCACCAGCGTTCGGCGGCCGGGCGGCGGTCCCCACCCCGCTCGACCACGAGCGCGACGGCCTCGCCCGGTCCGACCGGCGACGGCGCCGCGTCGTCGAGCCGCACCCGGCAGGTCTCCTTGCTCGGATTGTAGAACCGGGTCGAGCGATGGAGCAGGTCCTCGATCTCCGCCGGGTCCGGCAGCGCCCCGCGCAGCTCGAACACGCGGTAGCGCCGCAGGGACCGCAGGCCCTTCGCCGCCGCGAGGTTCGCCCGCGCCACCGCGCCCGCGCTCGCGGCCTCGGGATCCTCGGCCTTCAGCGCCACCCAGGCGTGGGCCACGGCCTTCGCCGCGGGCGCGCTCACGCGTCCTCCAGGTGGGCGGCGAGGCCCGCGAAGAGGCCGACCCCCGGCGCGTCGGCGAGGGCGGTCGCGTCGCCCCGCGCGAGCGCCTCGCGCTGGCGGCGCCCCCACTCGCCCCCCGTGGTCCGTGCGATCGCGCCGAGGTCCAGCACCCGCTCGGGGTGCGGCATCAGCGCGAGCACCGTGCCGCGCGCGTCGCACACGCCCGCCGCCGCCTCCTCGGCGCCGTTGGGGTTGTCGGGGAAGCTCTCGGCCGGGTCGCCGTCGGGGCGCGCGTACCGCAGCGGCACCTGCCCGGCCGCCGCGAGCTTCGCCATCGCGCCGCGCCGGCCCGAGACGAACCGGCCCTCGCCGTGGGCCACCGGCATCGGCAGCAGCGCGCCCGGCTCGAGGTGCCGCGTGAACGCGCACGGCGAGCGCTCGACCCGGCAGGTCACCCAGCGTGTGTAGTAGCCGTCCCGCGCGGGCATGCGGTTGCGGGCGAGGGCGAGGCGGACCTCGCCGCCTCCGGGCACGAGCCCCGCCTCGACCAGCACCTGCGCGCCGTTGCAGATGCCGAGGACCGGCCGGCCGGCCGCGGCGCGCGCGGCGAGCACCTCGACCAGCGGGTCCTTGGCCGCCAGCACGCCCGCGCGCACCCGGTCCTGGTAGGAGAACCCGCCCGGCAGCACGTAGGCGTCGAAGGCCTCGAGTTCGCGCGCCGGGCGCGTCCAGCGGAACACCTCGGCGGCCAGCCCCGCGCGCTCGAGCGCGCGCACGGACTCGGCCTCGCAGTTCACGCCGGGGAACTGCACCACCGCCACGCGGGCCGCGCTCACACGCCCTCCTCGTTCCACCGCCGCCGCAGCGCCGAGCCCGCGGCGTCGCGCAGCTCGGCCATGGTCCAGTTCAGCTGCCCGGCGCCGGGCGTCAGCACGCGCAGGAGCGGCTTCGCCGACACCGTCCCGATCGGCCACGCCACCAGTCCGTGCTCGCGCGCGGCCCGCGAGAGCCGCGGCAGCCGGTCGAAGCCCACCTCGTAGACGATCGCCGGGCGCTCCGAGAAGAGCGCCACCGCGGGCTCGACCTCGAACGACTCCACGTTCACCTCGGCGCCGAGGCCCGGCCCCTCCCGCGCGGCCATCGCCATCTCGGCAACGGTCGCCGCGAGCCCGCCGTCGGAGACGTCGTGGGCCGCGACGGCCCAGCGGCCCTCGGCCGCCGCCACGGCGAACGCCTGCAGCCGCGCCTCGTGCTCGAGTCCCAGGGCCGGGGGCGGCCCGCCGCGCTCGCGCAGGATCTCGCGGCGGTAGGCGGAGCCCTCGAGGCCGTCGCGGGGCTCGCCCACCAGCACGAGCACGTTGCCGGCCTCCTGCAGCCCCAGCCCGAGCGCGGCGGTCACGTCGGCCATCACGCCCGCACACATCACGATCGGCGACGGCGGGATCGCGCGGGTGCCGCTCTGGTTGTGAAGGCTCACGTTGCCGCTCACGAACGGCAGCGGGGCCCCGGCGGACGCCAGGCCCCCGAGCGCGCGCGCCGCGGCCGCGAGGCCGTCGATCGAGGCGGCGAGGTCGCCCATCACCTCCGCGTCCTCGGGATGGCCGAAGTTCAGGCAGTCGGTGAGCGCCCATGGCCGCGCGCCGGTCACCGCGCAGTTGCGCGCGGCCTCCGCGACGGCGTGCCGGGCGCCCAGGTCGGGGTCGCCGGCGCACCAGAACGGGTTGCCCGCCACAGCGAACGCGAGGCCCGTCGGGCGGTCCGGGCGCACACGCAGGATCGCCGCGTCGCCCTCGCCCGGGCGCAGCCACGTGCGCCCCTGCACCTCGGAGTCGTAGTGGCGCCAGAGGTACTCGCGCGAGCCGACGTGGTCGCCCTTCAACAGCGCGAGCAGCGCGCCGCGCAGGTCGGCGGCGCGGCGGCGCGAGCGCGCGGGCGGCCGGCGCACTCGGACGCGCTCGGGCCGCTCGACCCTCCGGCCCGTCGTGATGGCCTCGACGTCGCAGTCCACGAGCGTCTCGCCGCGCCACGTGACGAGGTAACGCGAGCCCGGCTCGGCGCGCCCGATCACGCGGGCGCCCGCCCCGGGGTGCACCTGCGCGAGCGCGAATTCCTCGTTGTAGAGCGACAGCAGCTCGCCGGCGAAGCCCTCGGGGACGACCCAGCAGTAGCGCTCCTGCGTCTCGGCGCAGAGCAGCACCTCGGGCGGCAGCGCGCGCTCGACCCGGTGCGCGTCGTCCAGGACGATGGTCGCACCGCAGCCGCCCGCGGCCGCCAGCTCGCTCGTCGCGCAGGCGATCCCGCCCGCGCCCAGGTCCTTGAAACCGCACGGGAGGCCCCTCGCGCGCGCACGGCGGAACGCCTCGTACGTCGCCACGTTCAGCACGCGCTTGAGGAACGGGTCCGGGAGCTGCACGGCGCCGCGCTGGTCGCCCTCTCCCAGCTCGCCCGAGGCGAACGCCGCGCCGCCGAAGCCACTCTCGTCGGTCGGCTTTCCCACGAGCACGAATGTCCACGGTCCGGGGCCCTGCGGCACGCGCGAGCGCAGCACGCCGTCCGCCGGGGCGAGCCCGACCGCCATCGCGTTGACGAGGCAGTTCGAGTCGTAGCCCGCGTCGAAGATCGTGTCGCCGCCCAGGTTCGGCACGCCGAGCGCGTTGCCGTAGCCGGCGATCCCCTCGACGACGCCGCGCATCACGTCGCGCGCATGCACCCCGCTCTTCGGGTCGCCGAAGCGCAGCGAGTCGAGCACGCCCACGACCTCGGCGCCCATGCAGACGATGTCGCGTACGATCCCGCCGATGCCGGTCGCCGCGCCCTCGACGGGCAGCACCTGGCTCGGGTGGTTGTGGCTCTCGTGGCCGAGCACGAGCACGAGGTCGTCGCACGGCGCGGGCAACGCGACGACGCCGGCGTCCTCGCCCGGGCCGATCACGACCTGCGGGGCCTCGGTCGGCAGGCGCCCGAGCAGGCGGCGCGTGGACTTGTAGGAGCAGTGCTCGCTCCAGAGGATGCCGAACAGAACCGCCTCGGCCCAGCGCGGAGGCCGCCCGAGCCGCCGGCCGAGCAGCACGACCTCGTCGGGGTCGAGCACGACCCCGCGCGCGCGCAGCCGGGCGGACACCGCGGCCGGGTCGGCCGCTTCCTCCGCGGTCCAGGCGGCGGTCGTGGCGGCGGGGGCGACGGTCATGTGAGGGGCTCCTCCGCGCGGGCGAAGATCGCGTCCACGCTCCTCAGGTAGTGGTCGAGTTCGAAGCACGCGTCGAGCTCCGCCGCCCCGAGCGCCGACGACACCTCGGGGTCGCGCCCGAGGGACTCGCGGAACGACGGCCCGCCGTCGGCGGCGGCCAGCGCGTGGCGCTGGACGATCCGGTACGCGTCGTCGCGCGCGAGGCCGGCCCCGGTCAGGGCGAGCAGCACGCGCTGCGAATGGACGAGACCGCCGCCCTGGTCGAGGTTCGCGCGCATGCGGTCCGGGTGGACGCGCAGTCCCTCGAGCACGCCGGCGAGGTCCACGGCCATGAAGTCCAGCACGAGGAACGCGTCGGGCACGATCACGCGCTCGACCGAGGAGTGGCTGATGTCGCGCTCGTGCCAGAGCGCCTGGTTCTCGAGCGCCGCCTGCGCGTAGCCGCGCAGCAGCCGCGCGAGCCCGCAGACGCGCTCGCAGCGCACGGGGTTGCGCTTGTGCGGCATGGCCGACGAGCCCTTCTGCCTCTCGCCGAACGGCTCCTCGGCCTCGCGCACCTCCGTGCGCATCAGGTGGCGGATCTCGAGGGCGATCTTGTCGAGCGTCCCCCCCGCCACGGCCAGCGCGCACAGGAGCCCCGCGTGGCGGTCGCGCTGCACGACCTGGTTCGCGACGGGCTCGGGCTGCAGCCCCAGCGAGGCGAGCGCAGCCTCCTCGACCGCCGCATCGAGGTGGGCGAGCGTGCCCATCGCGCCGCTGAACTTGCCGACCGCGCAGTCCTCGAGCCCGGCCTGCACGCGGTCGAGCGTGCGCCCGAGCTCCTCGCACCAGAGCAGCGCCTTGAGCCCGAAGGTGATCGGTTCGGCGTGCACGCCGTGGCTGCGGCCCACCATCGGAGTCTTCCGGTGGGCCTGCGCGAGGTTCCACGCCGCCCGGCGCAGGCGCGCCAGCGCCGGCACGAGCACGCGGCCGGCCTCCTGCACCTGGAGCGCCAGCGCCGTGTCCACGAGGTCGGAGGACGTCAATCCCGCGTGCAGGTGGCGTGCCTCGTCGTCCCCCACGCTCTCGGCGACCATCGAGAGGAACGCGATCACGTCGTGGTGGACCTCGGCCTCGATCGCGAGCATGCGGCCGAAGTCGAGCTTCGCGCGGCCACGGATCCGGCCGGCGGTCCCGGCCGGCACCTCGCCGCGCCGCTCGCGCGCCTCCGTCGCGGCCAGCTCGACGCGGAGCCACAGGTCGAGCCGGTGCGCGTCGCTCCAGACCGCCGCCATCTCCGGACGCGCGTAGCGATCGATCATGTCAGTGCGGGGCCTCCTCGAGCGGGACGCGCAGGGTCAGCGGTTTGCCGTCGCGCTCCACGTCGAGCACGAGATCGTCGCCCACCTGGGCGCCGTAGATGCTCGCCTGGATGTCGTCCACCGTGTTCGTGCGGCGCCCGTTCACGCGCCGGATGTGGTCGCCGACCCGCACGCCCACCCGTGCGGCGGGCCCGGACGGGTCCACGCGGGTCACGACCAGCCCGCTCGCGTCCGGCCAGCCGAGGCGCCGGGCGATCAGCTCGGTCACCGGTTGCACCTGCAGGCCGGGCCACGCCTGCCGGACGCGGCCGTATTTGCGGATCTCGTGGAGCAGCTTCTTGGCCATGTTGATCGGGATTGCGAACCCCAGCCCGATGGAGCCGCCGCCCTGGGTGAAGATGAACGTGTTGATCCCGATCACCTGGCCGTCCCCGTTCACGAGCGCGCCGCCGCTGTTGCCCGGATTGATGGCGGCGTCGGTCTGGATCATGTTCTTGTAGACGCCGGTCGAGTTGTCCGAGGCTTCGCTCTTGATGTCGCGCCGGGTCGCACTGACCACGCCGGCGGTGACCGAAGGCTGGGTGTCCTCGATCAGCATGCCGAACGGGTTGCCGATCGCGATGGCCCATTCCCCGACCAGGAGCGAGTCGCTGTCGCCGAGCGGCGCGACGGGCAGCTTCGTGCCTTCGATCTTGAGCACGGCGAGGTCGTAGACCGGCGAGTCGCCCAGCACCTTCGCGTCGAAGCTCCGCCCGTCGGGCAGGGTGACCCTGATCTCGTCGGCGTCGCGGATGACGTGCGAGTTCGTGAGCACGATCCCCGAGGCGTCCACGATGACCCCGGAGCCCAGGCTCGGCACCCTCTGGCGGTACTCGGTGCGCGGGAAGAACCGGTCGAAGAACTCGTCGCGCATCATGCCGCCGAACGGGTCCGCGCGGACGACGCGCGTCTGCACGACGCTCACGGAGACGACCGCGGGGCTCACGCGCTCGGCCGCCGTCACGATCGCCGAGCGCCGCGAATCCCCGATGTCGCCTGCGCGCGACGGGGAGGCGATCAGCAGCAGCGGCAGCGCGAGCATGAGGGTTCCGAGCCATTGGCGGGTCACGCGGCGAGGCCCTCCTCTCCCTCGTACCCCACGGCTTCGAGGCAGAGCCCCCGTGCCGGCGCGGTCGCGCCCGCGCGCGAGCGCGCGCGGGACTCGAGCACCTCGGCGACATGGCCGGCCGGGTCGGGCAGCGCCGACGCCCGCAGCAGCGTGCCGACCAGGTTTCGCACCATGTGGTAGAGGAAGTGATCGGCCCGGACGTCGAACCGCCATCCGCCCTCGCAGCGCTCCCAGCGCGCCATCGTGATCGCGCACTCGGGGTTGGCGGGCGAGCTGCCGGCCGCCTCGAACGCGGCGCAGTCATGGCGCCCGAGGAGCGGCGCCGCCGCGCGGTTCAGCGCGTCGCCGTCGAGCGGCTTGAGCGGACACCACGCGAAGCGACCGAGCAGGACGTCCTCCCGCTCGAGCAGCCGGTAGGCGTAGCGCCGCGAACGGGCCGAGTGCCGGGCGTGGAAGTCCTCGCCGGTCTCGCGGGCCTCGACGATGCGCAGGTCGGGCGGCAGCTCGCGGCCGCCCAGCGCCGCGACGGCACCCGCCGGAAGGGTCGTGGCCGCCCGGAAGGAGGCCACCTGCCCGCGCGCGTGCACGCCCGCGTCGGTGCGCCCGGCCCCGTTCACGACCAGGCCTTCCACGCCCAGCGCCGCTCCGAGCGCGCGTTCGAGCTCGCCCTGCACGGTGCGCTGGCCGGGCTGGCGCTGCCAGCCGTGGAAGTCCGTGCCGTCGTAGGCGACCGTGAGCCGGAACGAACGTCCGCTCATCGCGCCCCCGCGTGCGCGCCGATCCGGCGCTCGGCGATCTGCACCGCGTTGAGCGCCGCCCCTTTCCGCAGGTTGTCCGAGACCACGAAGAACGCGAGCGTGTCCGGGTCCGTGAGGTCGGTGCGCGCGCGCCCGACGACGACCGGGTCCCGACCCGCGACGTCGAGCGGCATCGGGTAGCGCAGCGCCGCCGGGTCGTCGGCCACCTCGAGGCCCGGGAACGCCGCCCAGGCCGCGCGGGCCGCGGCCGGGTCCACCGGCCGGTCGAACGTCGCGTGCAACGCCGCGGAGTGCCCGATCCGCACGGGCACGCGCACGGCCGTCACGCTCACGGGCAGCCCGGGAAGGTCGAGGATCTTGCGCGTCTCCCAGACCACCTTCATCTCCTCGCGCGTGTAGCCGTTCTCGAGGAACGAGTCGATGTGCGGGATGCAGTTGAGGGCGAACGGCGGCCGCCCGCCGGCGAGCGGCGGCGGCGGCGCGCCGTCGGCGGCGGCGCGCAGGCCCGACTCGAGATCGCGGAGCGCGCCGCTGCCCGCGCCGGAGACGGACTGGTAGGTGGCGACGACGAGGCGCCGGAGCCGGCCGAGCGGCTCGAGGGCCTTGAGCGCGAGGACCACGGGCGCCGCCGAGCAGTTCGGGTTCGCGACCAGCGTCGGGCGCGCGTCGAGCAGGTGCCCGTTGACCTCCGGGACGACGAGCGGAACGGCGTCGTCGTAGCGGTAGGCGCTGCTGTTGTCGATCACGCACGCGCCGGCGGCCTGCGCGATCGGCGCCCACTCGCGGGCGACCGCGTTCTTGACCGCGAACAGGGCGATCTCGACGCCGCGGAACGCGTCCGCGGTGACGGGCTCGACGGGGACTTCGGCGCCGCGGAAGCGCAGCGTGCGGCTGCCGGGACGCGGGCTGGCGAGGAGTCGGACGCGGTCCAGCGGGAAGGCGCGCTGCTCGAGCACTTCGAGCATCGTCCGGCCGACGAGGCCGGAGGCTCCGAGGATGGCGACCGTGCGACTCAAGGGTTCCTCCTGGTGCTCCGCGTCACGGCGCGGACGGGTCCGGGAGCTTCCACGTGGACCTGCGGCAGGACCTGCTTCGGAGCTCGACCGTGCGCAGGCGGAACGGCGAAGGCCGCAATCTAGTGGGGCTCCACGCCAGTGTCAACGCTCGCGCCGCGCGCCGGAGTCCCGTTCGGGGCGCCGCGTCACCGCGAGCACCGCGACCGCCAGCAGCGCCAGCACGCCCGGCCAGTCCCCCCAGCGCGTCCAGAGGGTCTCCCGGCGCCGCGCGGGCGGAACCGGCGCGACCAGTTCCGCCGTCTCGAAGACCGGCAGCCGCGCCGTGACGCGCCCGTCCGGCCCGATGATCTCGGTCCGGCCGGTGTTCGCGCAGCGGAGGAACGGCACCCCGTTCTCGACGGCCCGGAACTGCGCCATCGTGGCGTGCTGGTCGATCGCCGAGCTGTTGCCGAACCACTCGTCGTTCGTGACGTTCACGATCATCCGCGAGCCGGCGCGCACGTCCTCGCGCGCGAGGTCGGGGAAGATGGACTCGAAGCAGATCAGGCAGGAGAACGGGCCCGCCGGCCCGGGGAACAGCACGGTGGACCTGCCGGGCACCCATTCGGCCTGGCCGAGGTCCCACTTCCCCAGCGCGGGGAAGATCCACTCGAACGGCATGCGCTCGCCGAACGGCACGAGGTGCCGCTTCGCGTAGCGCGGCGACAGCGAGCCGTCGGTCTTCCAGAGTCCCGCCGCGTTGTACGGCAGCGGCGAGCCGTCGGGACCGCGGCTCGCGTCGGCGTAGCCCGTGAACACCGGGACGCCGCGGCTCGCGGCCCACTCCGAGACCATCAGCGACTGCTCGGGCTGCAGCCGCAGGTAGCTTCCGGTCGCGGTCTCGGGCCACACGACGAGCTTCGGCCGGCGCGCGGGGCTGCGGGCGAGCGCGGAGTCCGAGAGCGCGAGAAACGTCCGCAGGATCTCGATCTGGTGCGTGCCCGCCCACTTCAGCTCGCCCGGAACGTTGCCCTGGACGAGCGCGACGACCGGCGCGTCCTCCGGCACCGGGGCCCCAGGACCGCGCAGCATCGCGCCGGTCAGCAGGCCGCCCCCGAGCAGCGCGACGAAGGCCGCGGCGCCCGCGCGCGAGCGTTCGGCCCGGGCGTGCTCGGCGAGCGCGTTCAGCGCCAGCACCCACAGCGTCACGAGCGTCACGCCGCCGGCCGCCGCCAGGCCGATGGAGGGCAGCGCGTGCTGCGTGTACCCGGGCTGGAACCACGGGAAGCCCAGCTCGCCCGAGCCGCGCAGCTCCTCCACCACGAGCATCACCGGCACGAACGTCCAGCGCGCCGCGAGGCCGCTGCGTCGCGCGAGCACGCCGGCGAGCAGCGTCGCGAGCGCCCAGAAGTTCGCGAGGTACGCGGAGGCCGCCACCCAGCCCACGTACTTGAGCCAAGGGATCGTCATCGCGACGTCCGTCAGCAGCGCGATCCAGTGCGTGCCCGTGAGGAAGAACGCGAACCCGCCGATCCACCCGAGCGCGTAGAGCGAGCGCTTCGACGCGCCGGCCGACACCCTCCGCTCGAGCGCCGCGAGCATCGGCACGAGCGCGACCCACGCGAGGGGGCCGAGCGGCAGGCGGGGGAACGCCGCGCCGAGCGCCAGCCCCGACGCGACCGCCAGCAGCGCTTCGCGGCCGCCCCGCCCCGGCGGGACCGGACGGCCCGCAGGGACGGGCTCCACGGTCAGCCGACCTTCACTTCCCGGCCGATCTCCGCGCTCTCGTAGACCGCGTCCATGAGCCGCATGACCGTCAGGATCTCGTCGGCGCAGCCCATCGGCCTGCGGTCCGAGCGCAGGGCGTCGGCGAAGTGCGAAACCTGCGCCTCCATGGACTGCCGGTACTGGTTCTTCGGGGTCTCGAGCGCCGGCGTCACGTTCACGAGCGTGCCGTGCATGCCCTTGTGGACACGGAACGGGTTCAGCAGCGCGGCGCCCCCGGACCCGAACAGGTTCAGGTACGCGAAGTCCTTTTCCATGAGCAGGCCCCAGGTCAGCTCGAGCGTCAGGGCCGAGCCGCCGGCGAGCCGGAAGAACGCCGTCGCGCTGTCCTCGACCTCGCCCTTGCGCGTGCGGTGGACGCTCGCCGTGACCGACTCGACCTTCGGCTGTCCGAGCACCCACAGCGCCAGGTCGAGCATGTGGAATCCGAGGTCGAGCACGACGCCGCCGCCCGACTCGCGCTTCTGCCGGCGCCATTCGTCGGAGTCCCACTCGGTCTTCTGCCGCAGCCAGCCGGCCTTCGCGAGGAACACCTCGCCGAGGTCGCCCTTCTCGACGAACTTCCGCAGCAGCTGCGCGTCGGGCCGGAAGCGGTGCTGGACGGCGCACATGAGGGTGCGATCGGCCTTCTTCGCCGCCTTCGCCATCGCCGCGGCCTCTTCGCCGCTGCGCGCGAGCGGCCGCTCGCAGAGCACGTGCTTGCCCGCCTCGAGCGCCGCGATCGCCATGGGGGCGTGCAGGAAGTTCGGCGTGCAGATGTCCACGGCGTCCAGGTCGTCGATCTCGAGCAGCGCGTCGATGCGCCCGGCGCTCATCGGGATGCCGAACTTCTGCGCGACGCGCGCCGCCTTCTCGGGATCGCGGTCCACCAGACCGACCAGCTCGAGGCCTTCGACCTTGAGCAGCGCGGGAATGTGGTTGACCTGCGCCATCCCGCCGACGCCGATCAGCCCGATCTTGAGGTTCTTCCTGGCCACGCGACCTCCTGTTGTCGTGGACGCCGGCTCCGGGCGCCGCCGCGCGCGGCCCGTCGCGGGTCGCGCGCGACGGCCGACGCTAGTCAGCGCCCCAGCCAGCGTCAAGCGGGTCGGCCCCGAGCCCGAAGCGCCGCAGCTTCTTGAGCAGCCCCTGGCGGGACAGGCCCAGCGCGCGCGCCGCCGCGGTCTTGTTCCCGTGCGTGCGGCGCAGTGTCTCGCGCAGCCGTCGCTCCTCGAGCGCGCGCGTCTCCGCGTGCAGTCCCGCACCCTCGGCCACGGCCTCGGGCACGGCCGACTCCGGCCAGTGCGCGGCACCCACGGTCTCGCGCGCGCCGGCCACGCGAACGGCGAACGCGCACGCGTTCCCCAGCTCGCGCACGTTCCCCGGCCACGGGTAGCGCAGCATCCACTCCGCGAGCGCGGGCTCGATCGCGGGCGGCTCGCGGCCCTCGCGCGCGGCCGCCTCGCGCAGGAAGTGCCGCGCGAGCAGCAGCACGTCGCGTCCACGCTCGCGCAGCGCCGGCAGCCGCAGCCGGACCGCGTTCAGGCGGAACAGCAGGTCCGAACGGAACGCGCCGGCGGTCACGGACGACTCGAGCGCGCGATGGGTCGCCGAGACGACCCGCACGTCCACGCGGCGCAGCCGCGTGTCCCCGACGCGCCGGGCCTCCCCTTCCTGGAGCACGCGCAGCAGCTTCGTCTGGAGCAGCGGGCTCGCGTCCCCGATCTCGTCGAGGAACAGCGTGCCCCGCTCGGCCGCGTCGAACAGCCCCGCGCGGTCGCTCACCGCCCCGGTGAACGCGCCCCGCGCGTGCCCGAACAGCTCGCTCTCGATCAGGCTGTCCGGCGTGGCGCCGCAGTTGTGCGCCACGAACCCGTGGCTCCTCCGGGGGCTCAGCGCGTGCAGCGCGCGCGCCACCAGCTCCTTGCCCGTTCCCGTCTCGCCCTGCAGCAGCACCGGCAGCCCGCTCGCCGCCACCGCGGGCAGCTTCGCCACCAGGTCCCGCCACGCGGGCGCGTCCCCCACCAGCTCCGGCGCCGTCTCGGCCGCGGCCTCGACCGCGCGCTCGCGTCCCCGCTCCATCGTCCACCTCCACGTCCACCACCACCGCGGGGGCTTCGCTTCGGATCAGGGGGCCTGCCACTCCACGCCGCGCGCACCGGCCTCGATCCGGCCGATCGTCCACGCGGTCTCGCCCGCCTCGCGCAGCGCGGCGACGACGGGCTCCGATTCCTCCGGCGCCGTCACGACGACCAGGCCGATGCCGAGGTTGAGCGCAGCGCGCGCGTCGTCCTCCGGCACGCCGCCCGCGGCCACGATCCAGTCGAACACCGCGGGCCGCGGCCAGGCGCCCGCGTGCACGATCGCGTGCCGGCCCTCGGGCAGCACGCGCACGAGGTTTCCGGCGATCCCGCCGCCGGTCACGTGCGCCATCGCCCGCACGCGGCCCGCCGCGGCGAGCGGCAGGAGCGCGCGGCCGTACCAGCGGTGCGGCTGCAGCAGCGCCTCGATCACGCTCTCGCCCGAGCCACCGGGCAGCCTGGCCCCCGGCGCGAGGCCGCTCGAGGCGAGCACGCGCCGCGCGAGCGAGTAGCCGTTCGTGTGCAGGCCCGTTCCGGCGAGGCCCAGCAGGACGTCGCCCGGGCGCACGCGCGAGCCGTCGAGGACCGCCTCCGGGTCCACGGCGCCGATCAGGCAGCCGGCCACGTCCACGACGCCCGGCCGGTAGGTGTCCGGCATCTCGGCGGTCTCGCCACCGAGCAGCACCGCCCCCACCTCGCGGCAGGCCCGGGCGAGCCCGCGCACCGCGGCGAGCACGACCGCGGGCTCGAGGCGCGCCTGCGCCACGTAGTCGAGGAACGCGACGGGACGCGCGCCGTGGACGAGCAGGTCGTTCGCGCCGTGGTACACGAGGTCCGCCGCCGCGTCGTCGACGCGGCCCGCCTCGATCGCGAGGTGCAGCTTCGTGCCGACGCCGTCCATGGTCGCGGCCACGAGCGGCCCGCCCCCGGGCCAGTCCATGACGCCTGCGAAGCCGCCCACGAGCGGGCGCACGCCGCCCGACCACGTCGAACGGATCTCGCGGACGACCTCGTCCTTGATCGGGTCGGAGCGCGAGAGGTCGACGCCGGCGTCCCGGTAGCGCATCAGCCGCCCGCCCGAGTGCGCAGCCGGAGCAGCTGCAGGTCTTCGCTGCTCGGGCTCGGGACGAGCGGGAACTGGCCGTTGCGGTGCAGCCGCAGGAGGCAGCGCACCACCTGGGAGTCGAACTGCGTGCCCGCGCCCCGCTCGAGTTCGCGCAACGCCGCCTCGAGCGGCAGCGCCCGGCGGTACGGACGGTCCGAGGTCATCGCGTCGAATGCGTCGGCGACGTTCAGGATACGCGCCCCCACGGGCACGTCCTCGGAGCGCAGCCCGAACGGGTAGCCCTGGCCGTCCGGGCGCTCATGGTGCGACCGCACGATCTCGGAGGCGCGCTTGAGCGCGCGCACCTTCGCGACGATCTCGGCGCCGGCCGCGGGGTGCGAGCGCAGCGTCCGCTGTTCCTCGTGCGAGAGCGAGCCGGGCTTCTGCAGGATGTGCTGGTGCTGCGGGCCGATCTTGCCGAGGTCGTGGACGAACGCGGCGTACTCGATCTCGTCCACCTCGCTCTCACCCCGCCCCAGCCCGCGCGCGAGCCGCACGGCGTACTCCGCCACGCGAACGCTGTGGTGCCGCGTGTAGGGATCGACCTCCTCGAGCACCTCGGTCAGCGCCCGCACGAACTCCTTGAGGTCGCTCCGCAGCTCGAGGTGGGACTGGAACGCGTGGCGCGAGACCAGGAACGGGAGGCCGAAGAGCACGATCCCCCACGGCCCGGCCGTCTGCCACGCCACCATGACGAGCGCCCCGAGCGCGAGGAACGACAGGTGGTGGAGCAGCCCCTCCTGGAAGTTGCGCTGCCAGATCCGCCACGGGTTCGGCCCGGCCGTCAGGCCGATGACGATGGAGACGCAGGTGGAGTTGATCGCGAAGTAGACCGCGCCGGCGGCGAGCAGGGCGAAGCCGTCGCCGGGGAACCGCAGCGCGCCGTAGTGCCCGCCCAGAGCGGTGAACGTCGTCGCGGTCGCCCAGTAGCCCAGCGTGAAGATCGCCACGTTGTGCGAGATGCGGACGAGCGGCTTGCGCATGACCAGCCCGTGCGCGACCAGCGTCGCGGCGGCGTCGAGGAGCGACGTCCAGAACGGGCCCGAGACGAGCAGCAGCGGCAGGCTGAAGACGGTGCTTGCCGTCACGTAGCCGCCGCCCGGCAGCGTCACCGGCGCCAGCTCGCTTCCGAGCAGCAGCAGGAAGCCGCCGGCGAGGAACCACGGGGAGGGTTCGAACGCGGGCCTCGGCGCGAAGGCGAACAGCGCCGCCGCGCCCGCGAGAACGCTGGCGTAGTAGAGATGAAAGAGGACCGGGTGCCGGTCGATCGGCGTGTCGCTCACGATGGGTTCCGCCGCGGGGGCCGCGGGGGTGGTGCGGATGGGGTGGAGACCGACCTTCGTCACGAGTGGAAGGACATCAGGTGTTCAGCCAGAGGCGGCTACCAGCCCGCCTTTCCGAACAGCTCGAGAATGTCGACGAGCAGATCCATTCAGACCCACCTCCTCCATTAGTAGGGTTCCGGGGCTTGCTCCCCGGATCGGGGGTCCGCTTCGCTCGGTTTGGAGCTGCTCCGCTTCGCTCGTTCCTCCCGTGGGACTGTCGGTCTCCGGCCTGCCACGCGCCGTGACGGAGCCGCGGCGCGACTTCGATTGCGGCTCAGCTGCTCATGGGGCGAAGGACGTACTCGGTGGGCTCCTTCACGCGGAGCCCCGCGACGACGCGGTTCAGCGCGTCGAGCGTCGCGAGCACGACGGCCTGCGGCGTATCCTGCTCGATCGGGCACGTGCCCGTCAGCAACTTTTCCTGCCGGTGCGCCACGAACGACAGCGCGACGACGGCGATCCGATGGCGCCCAAACGTCTCGAATTCCACGCCCTGGACGTTCAGGGCGACCGGGTCGGTCAGGAACTCCTGCACCGCGGCGGCCGCGGCCTGGGCGACCAGCCGGTGGGCCTCGTCACGGGCGCTCCAGCCCGCGGCACTGCCGATCCGCGGCAGCCCCCGCCAGCGGAGCTCGACCTGGGCCTGTGTCCGGGGGCCCGAAACGAACAGGTTCACGCCCTCGAACTGGATGCGCTCCGCCGTCGGCGCCGGCTCGGGCTCCGACTCGGCCAGGGGCTCGGCTTCGGCCGCCCCGGGGAGATCTCCGGGCCCGACCGGCTCCTCGAGCGCCACGGCGACCGTCGGGGGTGACTCCGAGAGCGGCGCGACCGAGACCACGCGGTGGTCGATGTTCACCCCGAGGTCGACGCGCAGCACCGTCTGCACGTCGCGGGAGATGAGCTTCCCGTGGCGTTCCGAACGCGTCACGACGTGGATCTCGCGGATCTCGTTCCCTTCCACGCGCACGCTCACCCCCTCCACGTCGCGAAGGCGGCGGATGGCGGATTCGGCGCGGGCGGCAAGTGTGGATTCGTTCGCGGTCATGGAATGAAGTGGACTCCGTTCCCCCTCGACGGACGGCACGGGCCGCAGGTTACCACGATGCTTCAGGGGCGGCCACGGAAGTTTCTGCCCGGAGCGGGGTTCCGGCTCCGCCGTTCGCGACTCAACTCCCGAAAATCGGGAACAGGTCGTAGTGGACCATGCCGTGGAGGGCCTTCACGCGGCCCTCGATCTCGGCGGCGTCCGTCTCGATCAGCCGGGCGGGGCTGAACGACTCGATCGCCAGCGATGCCATGGCGGTCCCGGCGGCCATCGCCTGGCGAAGCGCCTCGCCGTCGCCGCGGCCGGAGCGGGCGAGCAGTCCCAGGAAGCCACCCGCAAACGAGTCGCCGGCCCCCGTCGGGTCCGTGAGCGCCAGGACCGGGTAGGCGGGCGTGATGAACCGCTCCTCGCGCGACTGGTACAGCGCCCCGTGTTCGCCCTTCTTGATGATCACGGCGTTCGCCCCCTCGGCGAGCAGCTTGTCGGCCGCGCGGGCGAGATGCGTCTCGCCGGCGAGCGCGCGGGCCTCCTCTTCGTTCAGCAGCGCCACGTCCACGCGGCGCAGGACCTCGAACACGCGGTCGGGTTTGCGGGCGATCCAGTAGTTCATCGTGTCCGAGAGCACGAGGCGCGGGCGTCGCACCTGGTCGAGCACCTCGAGCTGCAGTTCGGGGTCGATGTTCGCGAGGAACACGTAGGGCGCGCGGCGGTGCTTCGCGTCGAGCTTCGGGTGGAAGTCGGCGAAGACGTTGAGCTGCGTCTCGAGGGTGTGCGCATGGGCGAGCTCGGCCATGTACTCGCCGCGCCAGCGGAACGTGCGACCCGGGGCGGTCTCGAGGCCCGACAGGTCCACGCCCCGGTCCTCGAGGCGCAGCCGGTGCTCCTTCGGGAAGTCCTCGCCCACGACGGCGCAGACGGCGACCGGCGCGAAGTGGCTGGCCGAGAACGAGAAGTAGGACGCCGAGCCGCCCAGCGCGTCCACGGCCTGGCCGTAGGGCGTGCGGATCGAGTCGAGCGCCACCGAGCCGACGACGAGGATGCGGTTCTCGGGGCTCACGATGCGGCCTCCGCCTCGCGCTCGAGCCGCTCGGGCGCGGAGACGCCCATCAGCGCGAGGCCGTTGCGCAACACCTGCCGGAGCGCCGCGGCGACGCGCAGGCGGTGGCGGGACAGCGCCGGGTCGTCGCCCAGCACGCGGCAGTGGTGGTAGTAGCGGTGGAACTCGGCCGAGAGCTCGATGAGGTAGGCCGGGAGCCGGTGCGGCTCGCGTGCCGCGGCCGCCCCGCGCACGACCTCGGGGAACGTCGAGAGCTTGCGCACGAGCACGACCTCCTCGGGCGCGCTGAGCGGACGGGCCGGGCCCGTCTCCGCGCGCAGCCCGCGCTCGATCCCCTCGCGCTCGAGCGAGCAGCAGCGCGCATGCGCGTACTGCACGTAGAACGCCGGATTCGTGTCGTTGTGGCGTTTGGCCTTTTCCATGTCGAATTTCAGGTGCGCGCTCGAGGAGAGCTGCAGGAAGAAGAACCGGGCGCAGTCGGCCCCGACCTCGTCCACCAGGTCGGCGAGCGTCTCGAACTGCCCGAGGCGCTTGCTCATCTTCACTTCGGCCTCGCCCTGCAAGAGCTTGACGTACTGGACGATCTGGACCTTCAGGAAATCGTCCTCCAGGCCCAGCGCCTTGAGTGCCGCGGTGAGGGTGGCCACGTAGGCGTGGTGGTCGGGCCCCCACAGGTTGATCGCCCGGCGGAAGCCCCGGGCGCGCTTGTCCCGATGGTACGCGATGTCCGGCAGCAGGTAGGTCGGCCGCCCGTCCGCGCGCACGATCACACGGTCCATGTCGTCGCCGCGGTCGTGGGTGCGCAGCCAGGTCGCCTCGGCGTCGCCCGAGGCGGCCCCCTCTTCGGCCTCGACCCGCGCGGCCGCCGCCTCGCTGACGCCCTGCGGCTTGACCGCGCGATAGGTCACCCCGCGCGCCTCAAGCGCGCGCAGGGTCCCGTCCACGGCTCCCGAATCGTGCAGCGTGGACTCGCGGAACCAACGGTCGAAGACCACGCCGTAGCGCGCGAGGTCGCGCTTCTGCCAGGCGAGCATCCGCTCGAGCGCCTGGTCGCGGAACCAGCTGTCCCCGTCCGGGGCGTCCAGCGCGGCGCGGGCCTCCGCCTCGGGGAGGCCGTCCGCCAGCGTGGCGAGGTACTCGCCCTGGTAGCCGCCCTCGGGGATCGTGCCGTCGCCGCCGATGCGCGCGCGGAAGCGGGCCTTCAGCGAGGCCCCGAGCAGGTCCACCTGGTTGCCCGCGTCGTTGACGTAGAACTCGCTCGCCGCCTCCCAGCCCGCGGCGCCCAGCAGCGCGACGAGCGAGGCGCCGACGGCGGCCGCCCGCGCGCTGACGATGTTCATGGGCCCGGTCGGGTTCGCGCTCACGAACTCGACGAGGATGCGCTCGCCGCCGCCGAAATCCGACCGCCCGAACGCCTCGCCGGCCTCGACCACGCGGACGGGGAGCGAGGCGAGGAACGTGTCGCGGTAGCGCAGGTTCAGGAAGCCCGCCCCGGCGACCTCGGGCGCGTCCGTCACCCCCTCGCCTTCGGGCCAGTGGCGCACGATCGCCTCGGCGATCGCGCGCGGGGCGAGGCCGGCTTCCTTCGCGACGAGCAGGCAGAAGTTCGTCGTCCAGTCGCCGTGCGCCGGGTCCCGCGGCACCGCGAAATCCAGGCGCGCGAGCCGCTCGGGCGTCGCCAGGCCGGCCGCCTCCAGCGCGCGCGTGAACGCCGCCTTCAGCTCATTCCACACCAAGGTCCACGCTCCGGGCGTCGCCCCACAGCCGCTCGAGCAGGTAGTACTCGCGCGTCTTCTCGTGGAACACGTGGACCACGACGTCCACGTAATCGAGCAGGACCCAGCGGCGCCCCTCCCGGCCTTCGACGTGCCAGGGCCGCGCGCCCGCGGCCTTGAGCTTCTCCTCGACCGCCTCCGCGATGGCCTTCACCTGCGGCTCGCTCGAGCCGGAGCAGATCAGGAACCAGTCCGCGACGCCGTCGAGGTCCCGCAGGTCGAGGCCGACGAGGTCGGCGGCCTTCTTGGACGCCGCGGCCTCCGCCGCGACCCGCAGCAGCTCCGGGCCGGGCACGCCGGGCGACACGCGCGCGCGCGCGGCTCTTGTCTCGGGTCCGGGCGTCGGCGACGTCACGATCAGTGCACGCGGTGGACGGCGTAGTCGATGGCCGCGTCGAGGGCGCGGCGGGCGGCCGAGGGCGTCTCTCCCGCGAGGAGCGTGCGCGCCTCGTCGGCGAGCGCCCGGGCGCGGGAGCGCGAGTACTCGAAGCCCCCCGCACGCTCGATCAGGGCCCGGAGCTGCTTCCACTGCCCCGGCGTCCACTTCTTGCGGGAGGCGAGCGCCTGCAGCCGGCGCCGGTCCGCCGCCCCCGCCTGCCGGAGCGCGGCGATGAGCGGGAGCGTGACCTTGCCCTCGGCAAGGTCGTAGCCGACGGGCTTGCCGGTGACCTCGGACTCGCCCAGGTAGTCGAAGAGATCGTCCACGATCTGGAACGCGACGCCGACGGCCTCGCCGAAGCGCCGGTAGCGCGCGCGCCGGGACGCCGAGCGCCCCCCGCCGTTCAGCGCCGCCCCGATCTCGGTCGCCGCGCCGATCAGCGAACCCGTCTTGGCCCGGATCAGCTCCTCGTAGTCGGCCTCGGAGACGTCCAGGTCGAAGGCGTGCTGGAACTCCAGCGCCTCGCCGCAGGACATCTCCGTCACGACCCGAGCGAGGACCCCCATCGCGTCGTTCAGCCGGTGCTCCACCAGCAGGGACATGGACTGGGCGTAGAGGTAGTCCCCCATGATGATCGCCATCTCGTCCGTCCACAGCCCGTTCACGGTCGGCATGCCCCGCCGCAGGTGGCTGCGGTCCACCGAGTCGTCGTGGATGAGGGCCGCCGCGTGGACGAGCTCGACCACGGTCGCGCACACGACCGCGTCCTTCCCGAGCGGGCCGTGGAGGCGGGCCGTCAGCAGGAGGAGCGTCGGTCGGAACT
>Ga0315540_10000246_pt1 | contig 29801 bp, 28 predicted proteins | sample SalMarSW160110MG_FD_203677 | JGI IMG/M metagenome (GOLD analysis project Ga0315540, IMG submission 203677) | Salt marsh sediment microbial communities from the Plum Island Ecosystem LTER, Massachusetts, United States - Salt Marsh Sediment SW1601-10 ...
AGAGAACAACTCACTCCAGGGGACGCCGCGATGAGCAACGTAAGTACGCAAAGCGGCGTGCTGAGCGGCGCCCCTGAGTTCGGACGTTAAGCCGCAGCATTATGGACATACGCGCCTACCAAGCGAGCGATGAAGGCGCGGTTGTATCTCTCTGGGAGGAGTGTGGCCTGACGCGGCCTTGGAACGATCCTCACAAAGACATTGCACGCAAGCTCACAATCCAGCCGGACCTATTCTTGGTGGGGACACTTGAAGGCCAGTTGATTGCAACCGTTATGGCCGGATACGAAGGTCATCGCGGATGGGTGAACTACCTCGCAGTTGCGCAAAAGGCCCGCGGGCGGGGATTCGGACGTGCTTTGATGGAGAGCGTCGAGCGATTGTTGCTGAACCTCGGATGTCCGAAGTTGAATATCCAGGTCCGCTCATCGAACGCAGATGTACTCGCGTTCTATCGAGCCATAGGCTATGCGCCGGAAGAAATGGTTAGTCTGGGCAAGAGGCTTATTCATGACGATCCGACTGCGGCTTAACATGGCAGTGGTGCGGACGGGCGGAAGCTTCACGCCGTCACTCAACGCCGTGCGCGCCCGCCGCACACTTCCACGTTAGGCGGCCACATGACGGGCGGAACGGAGGGATCGATGTCCATTCAGCATCAAGGTGGATGCGTATGCGGATTCGTACCTTACGTAACCACCGGCGCGCCACTTCGAGTAACTGTCTGCCATTGCACTTGGTGCCAAAGGCGCACCGGCACGGCCTTCGCGGTCGTGGCGGCTTTCGACGAGAAAAGGGTCGAAATCCATGGTGCCCAACACTGCGCTGTTGACCGACGCCTTTCACCCCGCGCTGCGCACAGCGCCGCTAAACGCGAACATAAGGTGGCAGTAGTCGCCTCCTCTGCCATTGACCGAGCCTAACCGAGGCCAACACGATTGGGAGGGAACGTGAACTGGTTCATTACTGCACTCAAGAAGTACGCAGTCTTTTCCGGGCGGTCCCGTCGTAGCGAATACTGGTACTTCATACTGTTCTATTTGATCATCTACATCGCACTCGCTTTAATTGACGGTGTTACTGGAAGCATTGACGCAAAGTCCGGCATTGGCCTGCTTACTGGCATCTTCGGGCTCGCGTTGCTGATACCTTCTCTCTCTGTAAGCGTCCGAAGACTCCACGATACCGATCGTAGCGGCTGGTGGCTCCTCATTGGATTCATCCCACTGATTGGCGCAATCGTACTCATCGTGTTCTTCGCTCAAGACAGTGGAGCTGGAACAAACCGCTTCGGTTCAAATCCAAAGGCAGCCACCTAACCCTTTCATCGAGGCGCCTCATGTCAAACGTTGTACCGTTCGGCAAGCGGTTCGAAGGAAGAGTCTATGTTTGAAAGGCAATGCTGGTGGATCACAGGTGCTTCGTCGGGAATCGGCGCAGGCCTTGCGCGCGCGCTGGCAGCGCGGGGCGCAAGCCTCATCCTGTCCGGTCGGAATGTCGCCGCACTCGAAGCCGTGGCTCGGGACTGCCGGAACGCACTCGTGCTTCCGTTCGAAGCAACTGATTTTGCTCTGATACCAGGAATCGTCGAACGCGCATGGTCGTGGAAGGGTCGGGTCGAAGGGCTCGTCAACAATGCAGGGATTTCACAACGCTCGCTGGCGATCGAGACCGTTTTCGCGGTTTACCAGACGATGATCGAGGTCGACCTGCTTGCGCCGATCGCACTGACGCAGGCGCTGTTACCCAGGATGGTTCGTGCCGGAGGAGGCCGAATTGTGGCGATTTCGAGTGTGGCCGGCATTGCCGGCGTACCGCTGCGTTCGGCGTATTGTGCGGCCAAGCATGGCTTGATCGGCTATCACGATTCGGTGCGCGCTGAAAACGAGCATCTCGGCATCCAGGTCCATATCGTGGCCCCAGGATCGGTCAGGACGAACGTGTCGAAGAACGCGATCACCGCCAATGGCTCGAAGCGAGGGGTGAGCGACGAGGCGATCGACAACGGCATGTTGCCAGAGGTAGCGGCGCAGGCGATCCTGGCGGCGATCGAAGCGGGCAAGCGCGAGTTCGTGCTGGCGACGGGGCAGGAGTATGACATCGCCGCTCTGCGCCGTCATGATCCCGAGGCTTTGTTCGACCTAATGTCGGCCGCCGTTCGCGACGGATATGCCAGGAAAATGGCGGCTGACTCGGGCAAGGGCTGAGTCGATCAGACTGCTCATAACGGGTGGCATTATCCTGATGGCAATGCAGCGGAGACCAGAATGATCGATAGCGTTGAGGCACTGCGCACGCTTTACACGGAGCCGAAGGGGCGCTCGCTCTCTAAGGAGCTGCGGCGGCTGGATGAGCATTGCGTGCGCTTCGTTTCGCTCGCGCCGCTGGTGGTGGTGGCGACGACGGGGGCGGACGGGAGGATGGATTGTTCGCCGCGCGGCGGGGAGCCCGGCTTCGTCAAGGCGGCCGACGCGCATACGCTGCTGATTCCGGACTCGCCGGGGAATAACCGGCTCGATTCGATGACGAATATTCTCGCCACCGGGCGGATCGGGCTGTTGTTCCTGGTGCCGGGGGTGGACGAGACGCTGCGGGTGAACGGTCGCGCGCGGCTGGCGGACGAGGCGCAGGTGCTTGCGCATTTCGCGGGCGCGGCGCGCGCGCCGAAGCTGGCGATCGAGGTGGCGGTGGAGGAAGCGTATCTGCACTGCGCCAAGGCGCTGATGCGCTCGAAGCTGTGGGCGCCCGAGAGCAGGAACGAGCGCTCGGTGCTGCCGTCGATGGGCAGGATGCTGAACGACCAGACCGGCACGGCCGGGCCGGCCGAGACGCAGGAGGAGATGGTCGCCCGCTACCTGCCCGAGCTCTAGCCGCGGCTGCCGCCGCGGGCGCGCGAATCATCCGTAACGAACCGGGTCCTCGAGTCACTACGGTTGGTGCGGTCGACGATTTCGACTCGCAAACGAACCGAAGCTGTCTCCCGACTGACAAAAGGACCCACGCATGCAAAACGCCTCCGCTTTCGTCCTCACCGCGTTCATCGCCTGGACGCTGTTCCTGCTGATCGTGATGGAAGTGCTGCGAACGCGCTATCTGGCCACCCGGACGGTCGCCGCGAACGAGTTCAGGCCGGACAATTCGAATCTTCCCGCCTACATGCAGCGCCTGGCGCGGGCGCACGCCAACTGCGTCGAGTGCTTTCCGATCGTCGGCGGGCTGCTGGTGGTGGCGCTGCTGACGCACCACACCGGCGTCACGGACGCGCTTGCGCCGACGGTGCTCGTCGCCCGGCTGGTGCAGTCCTCGATCCATGCCGCCTCGACCAGCGTGCTTGCCTCGTGGCTGCGCTTCATCGCCTTCGCGGTGCAGATGGCGATCGCCGTCTATTGGCTGTTCGGGCTGTTTGCACAGGTGTAGCCTCGGCGTTCCTGCGCAGAGGAGGAAGCTGAGATGAAACTCGACGTGAGGGCTTTCGCGATCACCTGCTCGCTGGTGTGGGGCTTCGGGCTGTTCTTCCTCACCTGGTGGATGATCATGTTCGACGGCGCGAGCGGCGAAGCGACGCTGATCGGGCGCCTGTACCGCGGCTACACGATTTCTCCCATGGGCAGCGTGATCGGGCTGGTGTGGGCGCTCGCCGACGGCTTCGTCGGCGGGCTGGTGTTTGCATGGCTTTACAACCGGATCGCCGGGCGGTCCGCGGCACGGCCGCTTTCGTGACAAGCGTCCACTGCGGGAGGGGCGCCGCAGTGTAATCTCCCACCCGGGAACGGGTTGGAGGGGAACGCATGCGGCGGTCGTTACCGCTTGGCGCGCAGATCAATCTGCTGCTGCTGCTGGTCATCGTGCCGTTCCTCGGCACGCTGGCCTATCAGTACTGGAGCGACGTAACACTGGCGCGCGAGAACACCGGCGAGCGGCTGCGGCTGGTCGCGCGCGCGGTGGCCGCCGATGCGAATTCCGACCTCGCCGACGCGCAGGACTCGCTCGGGCTCGTGGCGCGCCGCCCGCTGATCCGGGCGGTCGACCCGGCCCGCTGCGACCCCTTCCTCGCCCAGTTCGCCCAGCTTCACCCCGGCTGGGCCAACGTCGGCGTGGTGAACCCGGCGGGACGGCTGGTGTGCAGCGCCGAGCGCTACCGCGGCAGCAAGCTGTTCACGATCGTCGACCGCAGCCTGTTTTTCGACCAGGCCCTGCGCAGCGGGCGGCCGCTCGTCAGCCGCCCGTTCGTCGGGCCGCTGTCGAAGCGCTGGGTGGTCGTCATGGCGCAGCCGATCCACGACGACGCCGGCGCGGTGAGCGGACTGCTGATCGCCGCCCTCGACCTCGCCAGGCTGCGCCTGCCGCGCGCCGGGCTTGGCCTCGAAGACAGCGACACGATCGACGTGTTCGATCTTTCCGGCACGGTGATCATGCGCTCGACCGACCCGGAGCGCTGGATCGGCAAGTCGCTCGCCGGCGCCAGCCCCGCGGTGGACGCGATCCGGGCGCGCGCGGGCGACGGCATGTTGAGCGCGGCGGGCCCGGACGGGTCGCGCGGCGTGTACGGCTACGCCACGATCGAGCGCACCGGCTGGCGGGTCGCGGTCGGCAGGTCGCTCGAGGCGGTGTACGCGCAGGCCAACGCGAGCGGGCGGCGCCGGGCGGCGATCGGGCTGCTGGCGGCGATCGCGGCGATCGGCGCGGGCCTGTTCTTCGCCGCGCGCATGCGCCGCTCGATCGGCCGCGTCACCGAAGCGGTGGACACCATCCGACGCGGTGACTTCAAGGTGCGCCTGCCGCAGGAGGGGCCGGCCGAGATCGCCCGCCTGGCGGCGGGCTTCAACCGCATGCTCGACATCCGGATCCGCGCGGTGGCCGGGCTGCGCAGGGCGAACCGCACCCTCGGTATGCTGGGCGAGTGCAACAAGGCGATGATCCGGGCGCAAAGCGAGCCGGAGCTGCTCGAGCGGATGTGCCGCATCGCGGTCGACCTGGGCGGCTACAGCCTGGCATGGGTCGGCTACGCGGAGGACGGCCCGGACAAGCGGGTGCGCGAAGTCGCCCACGCGGGCCCGGACGGCGGCTACGTGAGCGGCATCGTGGTGAGCTGGGGCGACGACGCCGCGGGCCGCGGACCCTGCGGGCGCGCGATCCGCGACCGCCGGCCGGCGATTGTGCGCGACACCGGCGCCGACCCGAGCTTCGCGCCCTGGAAGGAGGCCGCCAACACCTACGAGTTCAGGGTCTGCGCCTGCTTCCCGCTGGTCGCCGGCGGCCGGGCGATCGGCGCGCTCAACCTTTACTCGCGCTATCCCGACGCCTTCGGCGAAGAGGACGTCAAGCTGCTGGGCGAGCTCGCCGACGACCTCGCCTACGGCATTCACGCGCTGCGCAGCCAGACCGACCGCGCCCGCATGGTGGCCGAGCAGGGCATCCTGCTCGACAGCACGGCGGTGGGCATCGCGTTCATCAAGGAGGACCGGGTCGTACGCAGCAACCAGGGCTACGCGGCGATGTTCGGCTACGGGCGAGACGAGATTGGCGGCGTGCCGACCCGCGAACTGCACGTCTCCGGCGCCGCCTTCGAAGAGGCCGCCGCCGAAGTGAAGCGCCGCATCGCCGAGAGCGGCCGCTACGCCGGAGAGCGCCAGTACCGCCGCCGCGACGGCGGCCTGTTCTGGGTCTCGTACGAAATCACTCCGCTCCACCCCCCCGAGGTCGACCGCGGCGTGATCTGGACCGGCTACGACATCACGCTGGCCAAGCACGCCGAGAGCGCGCTGCGCGAAAGCGAGGCGCGCCTGCGCGTCACGCTCGAGGCGACCCGGGTCGGCATCTGGGACTGGGACATTCGCAGCGGCGTCTGGCACGCCAACCCCACCTACTTCACCATGCTCGGCTACGAGCCCGACTCCGGGCCCCAGACGCGCGAGATATGGGGCCCGCGCCGGCACCCGGACGACCGCGACCTGGTGCACGACGCCTTCGACGCCATACTCGGGCTGGGGCGCGACTTCGAGGTCGAGTTCCGCGTGCGCCACGCCGACGGCTCCTGGCGCTGGGTGGCGAACATCGGCCGGGCGGTCGAGTTCGACCAGCGCGGGCGCGCGTCGCGCATGCTCGGGCTGCAGATCGACATCACCGAGCGCAAGGAAGCCCAGCTCGCGCTCGCGCGGAGCGAGGAGCTGCTGCGCCAGCTCGCGGGCAACATCCCCGAGGCATTCTGGGTGCGCGAGGCGGATTCGGAGCGCATCCTGTACGCGAGTCCCGGGTGGCACGCGATCACCGGCGCGCCGCCCCTTACCAGCCTGCAGGACGTGTGGAAGATCGTGCATCCGGACGATCTCGAGCGGGTGCAGGCCGAGGTGCGCGCGGCCTGGGCCGGCGGCCTCGACCAGGAGTACCGCTTCCTGCGCGCCGACGGCGAGCTGCGCTGGCTGCGGGTGCGCAGCTTCCCGATCCGGGGCACGGGCGGCGATTCGGGGCGGGTCGCCGTGGTGGCCGAGGACGTGACGGAAAAAAAGGCCGGCGAGCAGCGGCTGCTGCAGCTCGCGCACTACGACCACCTGACCGATCTGCCCAACCGGGCCTACTTCTCCGAGGCGCTCGAGCGCATCCTCGGCCAGGCGCGGCGCGGCGGCTGGACCGTCGGGGTGCTGTTCATCGACCTGGACCGCTTCAAGGGCGTGAACGACACGCTCGGCCACGCCGCCGGCGACGAGCTGCTGCAGCAGGTGGCGGGCAGGCTGCTGCGTTGCGTGCGCGTGCGCGACGTGGTGGGGCGCCTCGGCGGCGACGAGTACGCCCTGATCCTGCCCGCGCTCGATCGTCCCGAGCACGCGGGCTCGGTGGCGGCGAAGATCCTGGAGTCGTTCGCGCGGCCGTTCGAGATCGGCGGGCGCGAGCTGTTCGTCACCCCGAGCCTCGGCATCACGCTGTTTCCCGCCGACGGCGCCGAGGCCGGGGAGCTGCTGCGCAACGCCGACGCCGCGATGTACCGCGCCAAGGAAGAAGGGCGCAACACCTACCGCTACTACACCGCGCAGATGAACCGCCTCGCGGCCGAGAAGCTCGAGCTGGAGGGGCTGCTGCGGCACGCGCTCGAGCGCGGCGAGCTGCTGCTGCACTACCAACCCAAGCTCGACCTCGCCTCGGGCCGGGTCAGTGGCCTCGAAGCCCTGCTGCGCTGGCAGCGGCCGGGCGTCGGCCTGGTCGCGCCGGGGGAGTTCATCCCGCTCTTGGAGGAGACCGGGCTGATCGTTCCGGTGGGCGACTGGGTGGTGGCCGAGGCCTGCCGCCAGCTCAAGGCCTGGCGGGCCGAGGGCGCGCCGACGGTGCCGATCGCGGTCAACCTGTCGGCGCGGCAGTTCCGCGAGAAGGACCTCGCCGAGCGGCTCGTGCACGCCACGCGCGCGCACGAGGTCGCGCCGGGCGAACTCGAGCTCGAGATCACCGAGAGCGCGCTGATGTCGCACGACGCCGACGTCGTGGCGGCGCTCGGCGCGCTGCGCGCGGCCGGCATGCGCATCGCGCTGGACGACTTCGGCACCGGCTACTCGAGCCTGAGCTACCTGAAGCGCTTCCCGATCGACGCGCTGAAGATCGACCAGTCCTTCGTCAGTGGGGTGCTAAGCGACCCGAACGACGCCGCGATCGCGCTGTCGGTGATCGGGATCGGGCGCAGCCTGGGGCTGAGGGTCATCGCCGAGGGCGTCGAGAGCGAGGCGCAGTTCGAGTTCCTGCGCGCCAACCGCTGCGACGAGGCCCAGGGCTACCTGATCGCCCGCCCCGCCGGCGCCGAGGAAATCGCCGGGTTCATGCGCCGGCGGCGGCGCGGGTAGTTTCGGTCAGCCTGCCGTCGTCCAGGTGGTAGACGGTGTCGAAGCCCTCGATCATGCGGTGGTCGTGGGTCACGGTGATCACCGCCGAGTCGCGCTCGCGCGCGATCTTGCGCAGCAGCGCCATCACCCTGGTGCCGCGCTCGGTGTCGAGCGCGGCGGTGGGCTCGTCGGCCAGCACCAGGCGCGGCTCGTTGGCCAGCGCGCGGCCGATCGCCACCCGCTGCTGCTCGCCGCCCGAGAGGTTGGCCGGCAGGGAGTCGGCGCGGTGGGCGATCTCTAGGTAGCCGAGCAGCTCCCTGGCGCGCCGCGCGGCGTCGCGGCGGCCGGCGCCGTTGAGGTACAGCACCAGCGCGACGTTCTCCTGCACGGTCAGGAACGGGATCAGGTTGTGCTGCTGGAAGATGAAGCCGATGTTCTGGCGCCGGAAGGCGCGCTCGTCGATGCCGGTGGGACCGTCGTTGTAGATCTCGCGCCCGTTGACGACGATGCGCCCGGTGGTCGGCTCGAGGATCAGGCTGATCGCGAGCAGCAGGGTGCTCTTGCCCGAGCCGCTGGGACCGAGCAGCGCCGCGAGCTCGCCGCGCTCGACGTTGAAGCTGGTCGGCTTGAGCGCCTGCACCGCGAGCTCGCCCTGGCCGAAGGTCTTGGAGACGTTGTCGATTTCGAGCACCGCCATCTCAGCCCCCGAGCGCGAGCTGAGGCGGGGTGCGCAGCGCGTGCCAGATCGCCATCAGGCTGGCGATCACGCCGCCGACCAGGATCACGGCGAAGGTGATCGCGGTCTCGCCGGGCAGGAAGGTCAGCGTGCGCGGGAACACCGGCACGATCAGCTCGCGCAGCCCGTAGGCGACGGCGAAGCTGGCGAGGGTGAGCGAGAGCGACTGCTCGAGGATGAGGCGCACGATGACCCAGTTCGGCGCTCCGATCAGCTTGAGGGTCGCGATCGAGCGGATCTTCTCGATCGTCAGCACGTACACGATCAGCGCCATGATCACGATCGAGACCAATACCAGCAGGGCGCGAAACAAGCCCAGCACCGCCGACATCTTGCGCAGCCGGCCCTCGAGCATCAACGTGCGCTCCTGGGCGCCGGTGTAGACGTTGAAGTAGAGCCAGTCACGGATGTGCGCGGCGACCGCGCCGGCGTCGGCGCCGGGCGCGAGGCGCACCAGCACCGCGTTGATCGTGTCGCCCTCGGCGGACAGCAGCGGCAGCAGCCGCTCGGCCTGCGCGGCGGTGTAGCCGGCGCTCTCGAGGCGCTTGAGGTTCGCCGCGCGCGCCGCGACGAGCGCGCGGTTGTCCTTCTGGAACTGCACCGCCTGCGCGTCGGGCAGCGACAGGTAGACCAGCGGGTTGCCGCCGGCGTCGACCGCGCCGTGCGTGACGCCGACCACGCTGTAGGCGTGGGTTCCGAGCGTCACTTTCGCGCCCAGCGCCAGGCCGAGCTTCTCGTCCGCCAGCATCTCGTAATGCGCCGCCTCGATCGCGCGCCCGCGCACGATGCGGCCCGGCCCGCCCAGGCCGCCGAAGACGTCGTAGCCGATGATCGTGAACTGCTGGCTCGCGCCGTCGATCTCGCGCTGGGCGGTGTAGAGCACCAGCGGGCTCGCCCGCGCGACGCCGGGAGTGGCGGCGACGCTCTTGTAGCTGTCGCGCGGCATGCGCGAGGGCTCGTTGAAGGGCCCGCCGCGGTCGCGCTCGACCACCCACAGGTCGGTGGCGGTGTTGTCGATCAGCCAGACGCCGTCGGCGATGTTGCCCTGGTAGATGCCGTTCATCACCAGCACGATCGCCAGCAGCATCGACACGCCCGCGATGGTGGCGACGAACTTGCCGAGGTGGCGCCGGATGTCCTTTAGGGCGAGATCCATCGCGGCTACGGGGTTCGCACGCGCACGCCGGCCTTGACCCCCGCGGCCGGCGCCACCACGCGCTCGCCCGCGGCGAGGCCCTTGCGCACGATGACGAACTTCGCGTCGGCGCTCGCGGTTTCGACCGGCCGGAACACGGTGCGCCCGCCGCTCAGCACCAGTACGCCCCGGCGCCCCGCGCGGTCGCGCAGCAGCGCGCCGAGCGGCACGACGATTCCGCTGTCCTCGCCGGCGAGGATCGTGACCTCGGCCTCCTGGTCGATCGCGAAGCGCCGCGGCGGCGAGTCGAACGCGACGTCGACCTCGAGCTCGCGGGTGGCGGCGTCCGACAGGTGCGCGATGCGCGCGACTTTTCCGGGGCGCGTTTCGCCGGTGCGCAGCCGGATGCTCGCCGGCTGGCCGACCCTGACCCGGCCGACCACCGATTCGTCCACGTGCACCTCGATCCAGAGCGCGGCCGGGTCGGCGAGGCGGAACATCGGGCTGCCCGGCACCACCGTGTCGCCCGCCTCGGTCGCACGCAGGATGACGACGCCGTCGATCGGCGCCTCGATGCGGGCGTGCGACAGCAGGACCTCGGTATAGCTCAGATCGTGCGTGCCGGAATGCTGCTCGGCTTCGCGCGCGGCGAGCGCCTGGCGCGCGTTGTCGAGGTTGGCCCGCGCCGCGTCCAGCGCCGCCTCGGAGGTTTCCAGCGCGGAATGCGAGACGAACCCCGAGCGCTTGAGCTCGGCATCGCGGCGCTGCTTGCTGCGCGCCAGATCGAGGTCGGCCTGCGCCTTCGCCACCGCTGCCCGCGCCGCCTTGATGTTGCGCGCCAGGACTTCCTGCTGTGCGCCGGCCGCGCCGCGGCGCTCCACCAGGTCGCGGTCGTCGAGTAGCGCGAGCAACTGGCCGCGCTTGACCGCGTCGCCGACGTCGGCGTCGACCTCCTTCACGCTGGCGGTGATGCGCGAGCTGACCGTCACCGGAGCGCGCGCCTGCAGCGCGCCGGGGCCGGTGACGCGCACGGCGACGCGGCCCTGCACCGCCTCGACCGTGGTCACCGGGACCGCGCGCCAGAACCGGAGGTAGGCCACGGCGCCGACCGCCACAAGCGCGAGCGCGGACACTGCGGCAAGGATGATTTTGCGATTGCTCATGGAAATTCTCTAGTGAAGCTTGCGCCGGGCGAGGCAGTTCGGACTTAACATAGGTCAAACGTCCGCTGCACTTGCTAGCCTAGGGTTTTGACATGACGAGCCCAAACGGAATCAGCCCCAGCGCCGACCGCGCCTATTTCGCCGCCTTCCTCGACCTGCGCGGCAGGCCCGGCGTGGTGGTCGGCGGCGGGCCGGTGGCGGCGCAGAAGGCCGAGGCGCTGCTGCGCTCGGGCGCGCGGCTCACCGTAATCGCGCCCGAGCTGTGCGCGCGGCTCACCGAGCTGACCCTGGTCGGCGCGCTGCGCCACGAAGCGAGGCGCTTCCAGCCCGGCGACCTGGTGGGGGCCGAGATCGTGATCGCCGCGACCGATGACCCGGCGATCAACGATTCGGTCTCGAACGCGGCCAGGTCCCTTCACATCCCGGTCAACGTCGCCGACGACGCCCAGCTGTCGACCTTCATCATGCCCTCGGTGGTCGACCGCCCGCCGCTGCAGATCGCGATCTCTACCGCGGGGGCATCGCCGGTGCTGGCGCGCAAGCTACGCGCGATGATCGAGGCACTGGTGCCGTTCGCCTTCGGGCGGCTCGCCGTGCTTGCGGCGCACTTTCGCGCCGCCTCCAGGCGCCGCTACGCCGACGCCATGGCGCGGCGCCGCTTCTGGGAGGACGTGATCGACGGCCCGGTCGGCGAGATGGTGCTCTCGGGGCGGGAGGAGCAGGCTGCCGCGAGCCTGCAGCAAATGCTTTCCCCGGGGAAAGCCGTCCAGGCTGCGCAGGGGATGGTCTATCTGGTGGGCGGCGGGCCTGGCAACCCGGACCTGCTCACGCTGCGCGCGCTACACGTGATGCAGCGCGCCGACGTGGTGCTGTACGACCACCTGGTGGCGCCGGCGATCGTCGACCTGGCGCGGCGTGAGGCGGAACGCGTGTACGTCGGCAAGCAGCGCGACTGGCACGCCCTGCGCCAGGAGGAGATCAACGCGCTCATGCTGCGCCTGGCGAAGGAAGGCAAGCGCGTGCTGCGCCTGAAAGGCGGCGACCCGTACATCTTCGGCCGCGGCGGCGAGGAGATCGAGACCCTGGCCGCGAACGGCATTCCGTTCGAGGTGGTGCCGGGCATCACCGCGGCGAGCGGCAGCGCGACCTACGCCGGCATCCCGCTCACCCACCGCGACTACGCGCACTCCTGCGTGTTCGTCACCGGGCACCTGAAGGACGGCAGCCTCGACCTCAACTGGGACGTGCTCGCGCGCCCGCTGCAAACGGTGGTGATCTACATGGGCGTGCGCGGCCTGCCGCAGCTATGCGAACAGCTCGTCGCGCATGGCATGCCCGCGGCCACCCCCGCGGCGCTGATCGAGCGCGCGACGCTGCCCAGCCAGCGCGTGGTATCGGGCACGCTCGAGACCCTGCCCGCGCTCGCCGCACGCGAGAACCTGCGCCCGCCGGCGCTTGCCATCGTCGGCGAGGTGGTGAAGCTGAGGGACAAGCTGGGCTGGTACCGCCCCGGCGCGCTCGATCAGGAAGCGCCCGCCGACCACTCGAACGTCGCGCGCACGTAATCCTCGCGCCGCCGCAGCAGGCGCAGCCCGCGCAGGTCGCGCGTCGTGCCGCCGGCCGAAAGCTCGTACACGCGGCCTTCCTTCCAGCCCTCGGGCGCGAGCAGCATGTTGGCCGCCTGCGAGCCGTGCGCGCCATCCGAGACGATGATCGCGCGCACCCGGTTGAAGTCGAACTGGCGCGCCGCCTCGCCGCTGTAGACCGCTTCCTCGCCGCGCTCGATGTGCGCCTGCAGCTGCACCGCCTGCGGCGCACGGCTCAGCACGTAGAGCGTGACGTGCAGCGCGTGGTCCGCGTCGGCGTGCACCGAGCGGATGATGGCCGGCCACCACGCCTGCTCGCCCGGCGCGAGGATGCCGATCACCTCGCCGCAGCGTATCCATTCGGGCGCGCCCTTGGGCACGTCGACGCCCAGCTCGTTGCCGCCTGAGTTGCGCAGGCGCCAGGTTTCCGGCGGCTGAGGCCCGCCGTCACCGTCCTCGACCAGCGAAAGCTCCAACGCGCCGGCGCCTTCCTGCGAAAGCTGGCGCCAGACCTGCGCGTAGCCGTGCACGACCTGCAACTCGCCGTCCGCCGGCGTGCGCACGGGCTCCTTGTAGGGCCGCTTCGGGCTCCAGAACGCGAGCAGGTGCTGAACCGCGGAGATCTGCGCGTAGGACGGGAGGTCTTTGCCGAAGGGCCTGTCCTCGCGCCCCGGCTCGAGCTGCTTGTAGAGCCGGTACAGCGCGTCCAGGCCGGCGCCGGCGCCGAAGCAGCGTGCGTCGGAGGCCAGGCCCGGCGGCCGGCTCTCGGTCCGCATGGGCAGGTGCTCGCCCGAAGGATCGAAGCAGAACACGTTGTCCAGCACGCGCGGGGGGCGAAGCGTGAAATCCGCGCCGACCTGATCGCACACCCGGTCGGCGACCTCGATTTCCGCCGGCGCCAGCATCTCCGGCGCGCCCGCCAGCAGCATCAGCAGCCGCAGCAGCTCCTGCGTCGCGCTGCTCGCCAGGTGCTGGGCGGTGTGCACGCGCACCGGCGTGTCGGCGCAGCCGGCCTGCTCGGCCCGGGCGTGGACCGTGTACGCCAGCCGCCACGCGGCGGTCGGAACCGCGAGGTAGCGCAGCAGGTGCGCCTTGGCCAGCATGCGGGTCGCATTCAGCGCCCGCGCCGCGGCGGCCGGGCCGAGCGGGCCGTGCGCGGCGATGGCCAGTCCGTGCGACAGCGCCTTCAGGTAGTCGACCAGCGCGATCCAGTTCGCCTCGCGCCCGCGCTGCGCCTCGACCGGCGGGGCGAAGAACTGCGCCAGCAGCATGTCGGCGTGGCGCTGGCCGGCTTCCTGCGCCAGGGCGAAGATCTCGACCCGCGCGCGCGCGTCCGGCACCTTGCTCTCGGCCAACGCCTCGAGCCAGCCGCGCAGGTCGTTCAGCGCGATCAGCGGATCGGCGTCGCACATCTCCGCCAGCAGCTTCTTCGCCGCCGCGGGATCGCGCAGCGGCTCCTCGGAGCCGGCGCCTTCGTGTTTCATCCACTCGAGCATGGGGCCTAAAGGTCGCGGTCGATCAGGGGCGGCGTTTCCGCCCCCGGCAGTGCCTCGACATCCTTCAGCTTACGCTCGATCTGGCGCGTTCGCGTCTCGGCGGCGTCGATCGAGTTGGCCACCGTCTGCAACTGGCGCTTGGTGTTCGCCAGCACCTCGCCGAAGCGGCCGAACTCGCTCTTGACTGCGCCCAGCACCTGCCACACCTCGGACGAGCGCTTTTCGATCGCCAGCGTCCTGAATCCCATCTGCAGGCTGTTGAGCAGCGCCGAGAGCGTGGTCGGGCCGCACAGCGTGACGCGGTAGTCGCGCTGCAGCGCCTCGAACAGGCCGGGCCGGCGCAGCACCTCGGCGTACAGGCCCTCGAACGGCAGGTAGAGCAGGCCGAAGTCGGTGGTCGCCGGCGGCGCGAGGTACTTGTCGGCGATCGTCTTCGCCTCGAGCCGGATGCGCGCTTCGAGCGCCTTGGCGGCGGCCTCGACCGCGACCGGGTCGGCCGCGTCCTGCGCCTCCTGCAGCCGCTGGTAGTCCTCGGTCGGGAACTTGGCGTCGAGCGGCAGCCACACCGTGCTCTCGCTGTCGCGCCCGGGCAGCTTGATCGCGAACTCGACCCGGTCTCTCGAGTCCGGTTTGGTCGCGACGTTGGTCTCGTACTGCTCGGGCGTGAGGATCTGCTCCAGCAGCGCGGCGAGCTGCACCTCGCCCATCACGCCGCGGTTCTTGACGTTGGAGAGCACCTTCTTCAGGTCGCCGACGCCGGCCGCGAGCGACTGCATCTCGCCCAGCCCCTTGTGCACCAGCTCGAGGCGCTCGGAGACCTGCTTGAAGGATTCCGACAGCCGCTGCTCGAGCGTCGCGTGCAGCTTCTCGTCCACCGTGCGACGCATCTGCTCGAGCTTGTCGGCGTTCTCGATCCGGATCTTCTCCAGGCTCTGCCCGACCGTGCTGCGCAGCGTCTCGAACTGCTGGTTCTGCAGCCCCGCGACCGAGGCGATCTGGGTCGACATGCCCTGGCCGAAAGTGGCCAGGCTCTTCGAGAGCTCGTCGCGCGCCTCGCGCGCGGAGCCGCGCTCGCGCGCGAGCAGCACCCCCAGCAGCACCACTGCCGTGGCGGCGGCGACCAGCGTGAGCACCAGCAGGATCTCGTTCATTCCTGCCCCGGCATGTCGCCCTGCTTGTTGCGCATCCAGTCCGCGGTGGCGAAGAACTGCTGCATCAGCCAGGCGCGCAACTCGGGCGGCTCGACCTCGCTCTGCTCCAGCGCGCGGCCCATGCAGGCGAGCCAGGCGTCGCGCTCGGCCTTGCCGATTGCGTACGGCAGGTGGCGCGCGCGCAGCATCGGGTTGCCGATCTTCTCCTGGTAAAGCGGCGGCCCACCGAGGTAGCCGGAAAGGAACATGAACAGCTTGTCGCGCGAGCCGGCGAGATCGTCGGGGTGCAGCTTGCGCACCGCGTGGTACTCGGGCTCCGCGTCCATCAGCGCGTAGAAGCGCTCGACCAGGCGGAACAGCGCGCGCTCGCCGCCGAGCAGCTCGAAAGGCGTCGGGTCCCGCACTGGCTCGCTCGAGTTCATACGGGATTCTACCGTCCCGTAAGCGTGTCAGCGCACCGACAAAGGTGCGCGCCCGGATGCATCATCTCGGGATGAAAAACATCACATTCGCCGCGACCATCATTGCAATCGCGATGGCACTGAGCGCGCCGTTCGCGCTTGCCCAGACCAACCCCGCACCCGACGCGTCGCCGCCGGTCGCAGCGCCGAGCGAGTACCAGATGGGGCCCGGCATGATGACCAACCAGTACCAGGCCCAGCGCCAAGGGCGGCCGCAAGATCAAGCGCAAGGTCAAAACCAGGGCTCCGGCTACGGGCCCGGCATGATGAGCGGCTACGGCTACGGCTTCGGCTGGATGGGCAGCTACGGCGGCATGTGGCTGCTGGCCCTTCTCGTCGTCGCGCTGATCGGCGCCGGTGCATGGATCCTGACGCAGAAGAAGAAGTAAAAACGGGGTCAGAGTCGATTTATTTCGGTACCGGCAATGCCGGTCAACCCCGGGGCGCGGTCGGTCGTTGCTCGGATCGAACGGACCCGAAAACCGCCCATGCCACGCCGCACACGGATTTCGCTCGCCGGTTTGCCGCTGCATCTCATCCAGCGCGGCAACAACCGGTCGGAATGCTTCTTCGCGGTCGAGGACTTCCGCGCCTACCTGCACTGGCTGCGCCGCTATACCGAGGGGCTCGGCGTGCGCCTGCATGCCTACGTGCTGATGACCAACCACGTGCACCTCCTGCTCACCCCGGAGCGCCCGGAACAGGCCTCGCGCCTGATGCAGGCGCTCGGACGGCGTTACGTGCGCTACGTCAACGAAAAGTACGGACGCAGCGGCACGCTCTGGGAGGGGCGCTTTCGCGCCTGCGGCGTGCACGCCGAGGACTATCTCCTCTCGTGCATGCGCTATATCGAGCTCAATCCGGTACGGGCGGGGCTCACCGCTTCGCCCGAGCTGTACCGCTGGTCGAGCTATCGGCACAACGGCCAGGGCGTCGACGATCCGCTGCTCGGCGAGCACGCGCTCTACGCCGCACTGGGATGCGACGCGGCAGCGCGGCAGGCGGCGTACCGCGAGCTATTTCGCGGCCAGCTGGACGAAGCCACCGTCGCCGAGATCCGTGTGGCGACCCACAAAGGTCACCTGCTCGCCGCGGAAGGCATTCGCCGGCAGGCCGAAGCTTCACTCGGACGGCCGCTCGGACCCGCACCGCGCGGGCGTCCGCCGCGGAAAAATAAATCGACTCTGACCCCGATTATTTAGATGGACTCGCGCAGGGTGAGGGCCGGCGTGGCGCGCAGGACTTTCCTCGAAGACAGCCAGGCGTTGAGCGACAGAAGCGCGAGGCCGGCGAGCGGGCCGGCGATCAGCAGCATGGGGCTGGGCGGCAGGTCGAGGTCGAACACGCGCTGCGCAAGCAGCTGGCCGATCGCGGCCGCGCCGGCGGTGGCGAGGACGCCGGCGACCAGACCCATGGCGAGGAACTCGACCCGCTGGCTGCCGGCGACCTGGGCGCGCGAGGCGCCGTAGACGCGCATCACCGCCGCTTCGCGCCGACGCTCGTCTTCGGTCGAGATGAGCGCCGAGTAGAGAACGAGCAGGCCCGCGCCGAGGGCGAACAGGAACACGAACTGGACCGCGTTGATGAGCTGGTCAATCACGCCCTGCGCCTGGCGCACCGCGGCGCCGACGTCGACCACGGTCAGGTTGGGGAACTGCTGCGTGAGCGCCTGCATCGCGCGCTCCTCGCCGGCGGCGACGCGGAACGCGGTGATGTAGCTGGTCGGCATCGATTCGAGCAGCGCCGGCGGTGCGATGACGAAGAAGTTGACCTTCATCGAGTCCCAGCGCAGCTTGCGCAGCGAGGTGACGCGGCCGGTGAAGGACTCGCCGCCCGCAGTGAAGGTGAGCGCGTCGCCCAGTTTCCAGCCCAGCGTGCCGGCGATGCCCTGCTCGACCGAGAGCTGGTGCGGGTCGGCGCCCTTGCGCCACCAGCTGCCCGCGGCGAGCTGGTTGTGGCCCGGCATCTCGTCGGCGTAGGACAGGTTGAACTCGCGCTCGACCAGGCGCTTGGCGCGCTCGTCGCGGTAGTCCTCGGCCGCGACCGGCTTGCCGTTCACCGCAACCAGCCGCCCGCGCACCATGGGATAGATCTCCGGCACGCCGATGCCGCGCGCGGTGAAGTACGACTTCAGCGGCGCGAGCTGGTCGGGCTGGATGCCGAGCACGAAGCGGTTCGGCGCATCGGGCGGCGCGGCGCGGCGCCAGGCGTCCACCAGGTCGTTGCGGGTGAAGCTGAGCAGCAGCACCGCGGTCAGGCCGAGCGCGAGGCTCGCGACCTGGATCGCGTTGCCGCGCGCGTGGCGCTTGAGGTTCGCCAGGCCGTAGCGCAATGCGCTGCTGTTGGCGCCGACCAGGCGCGCCACCGGCGCGCTCGCCGCCGCGCGCAGCGCGACCCAGGCGGCGGCGTAGAACACCGCGACCGCGACGCCGAAGCCGCCCACCACGTAGACGCCCAGGCGCAGGTCGCCGGCCTGCCACACCAGCAGCGCCGCGAGCACGCCAAGGCCCAGCGCGTACACCGCCAGCGTGCCGCGCCGTGCCGGTCCCGACTCGCGCCGGATGACGCGCAGCGCGGGGACGTTCTTGAGCTGCACCAGCGGCGGCAGCGCGAAGCCGAGCAGCAGCACCAGGCCGACCAGGAAGCCCTGCGCCGCGGGCAGCGGCGTCGGCGCCGGCAGCGCGGCCTGCAACAGGCCCGCGAGCGCGCCGGCGAGCGCCTCCTGCGCCGCGTAGCCGGCCAGGCAGCCGACCGCGCAGGCGGCAAGCCCGAGCGCGAGGAACTCGCCGCCGTAGAGCGCGAGCAGCCGGTTCTGCGTCGCGCCCAGGCAGCGCATCACCGCGCAGCCGTCGAGGTGGCGCTCGACGAAGCGGCGCGTGCCGAGCGCGATCGCGACGCCCGCCAAGATCGCCGCCAGCAGCGCGGTCAGGCCGAGGAAGCGCTGCGCGCGGTCGATCGAGGCGCGCACCTGCGGCCGCCCGCTCTGCAGGTCATCGACGTGCTGGCCGCGCTCGAGCCGCGGCCGCACGAACTTCTCGAACGCGCGGATCTTCTCCGGCGGGCCCGCGGCGTAGAGGTAGTAATGCACCCGGCTGCCGGTCTGCACCAGCCCGGTGGCGGTCACGTCGGCCAGGTTCAGCATCAGGCGCGGCGCGATGTTGAAGAAGTTCGCCCCGCGCTCGGGCTCGAGCGTGAGCACCGCCGCGACCTTGAGCTCGCTGCGCCCGAGCCGGATCATGCTCCCGACCGGCGCGCCGAGCGCGCCGACCAGCTGCTCGTCGAGCCACACGCTGCCCGGCGCCGGGCCGCTGGCCGCGGGCGCATCCGGCGCGCCGGGCGCGGGCGCGATGCGCAGCGTGCCGCGCAGCGGGTAGTTGCGGCTCACCGCCTTGACGCCCGCGAGCTTGCTGCGCTGCTTGTCGCCCTCGCCGGCGGAGGCCATGCTGATGAAATTGAGCGCCTCGGCGCGCGCCAGTCCGCTCGCGCTGATTTGCGCGCCGATCGCCTTGTCCCAGGGATGGTCCGAGGCCAGCACCAGGTCGGCCCCGAGCAGCTGGTGCGCGTCGCGCACCAGCGCCTGGCCGACCCGGTCGGCGAAGAACGCGACGCTGGTCACGCTCGCCACCGCGACCACCAGCGCCGCGGCGAGCACCTGCAGCTCCCCCGCGCGCCAGTCGCGCGCGAGCATGCGCAGCGATAGCCTCACGGCGCGATCTTCCCGGCTTCGAGCCGCACCGTGCGGTCGCAGCGCGCGGCGAGGTTCTCGTCGTGGGTCACCATCACCAGCGTGGTGCCCGCGGCGCGGTTGAGGTCGAACAGCAGCGCGATCACCTCGCGCCCGGCTTCCGCGTCGAGGCTGCCGGTGGGCTCATCGGCTAGCAGCAGCTTGGGCTGCGCAACAAAGGCGCGCGCCAGCGCGACGCGCTGCTGCTCGCCGCCCGAGAGGTGCTTGGGCGCGTGCTGCAGGCGCTCGGCGAGGCCCACGCGCGCGAGCACCTCGCGCGCCGCCTGCTCGGCGTCGTGCCGGCCGGCCAGCTCGAGCGGCAGCATCACGTTCTCCAGCGCCGACAGCGCCGGCAGGAGCTGAAAGGACTGGAACACGAAGCCGACCGTGCGCCCGCGCAGCTCGGCGCGCGCGTCTTCGTCGAGCGCGAACAGGTTTGCGCCCTCGAGCTCGACCGTGCCGGCGCTCGGCGTGTCGAGCCCGGCGAGGATCGCGAGCAGGGTCGACTTGCCCGAGCCCGACGCGCCGACGATGGCGAGCGCCTCGCCGGAGTCGACCGTGAGATCGATGTCGCGCAAAATGACGAGGTCGCGGTCGCCGCTCCTTACCGTCTTGCCGATGCCACGCGCAATCAAGGCTTTGCTGTTGATCATCATCTTTTTCCTGGCGGCCACTCCGGCGGCGGCGGGGGGAAGAACCATCCTGGTGTATGGCGACAGCCTGTCGGCGGCCTACGGCATCCCGCGCGATCGCGGCTGGGTGGCGCTGCTCGAAAAGCGGCTCGCGGCCGAGGGCTACGATTATAGCGTCGCCAACGCGAGCATCTCCGGTGAGATCACCAGTGGTGGACTGGCGCGGATCGGGAAAGTTCTGGCGCAGACCCGGCCGGCGGTGGTGATCCTCGAGCTGGGCGCCAACGACGGGCTGCGCGGGCTGCCGGTGGCCGAAATGAAGAACAACCTGGCGGCGATGATCGCGCGCGCGAAAAAGGCCGGCGCGCGGGTGCTGCTCATCGGCATGCGCATGCCGCCCAACTACGGTCCGGACTACACCGAAGCCTTCGCCGCCGCCTACGCCGAGCTCGCGCGGCGCGAGCGCGTCGCGCTGGTGCCGTTCCTGCTCGAGGGCATCGCCGCGCAGCCGGGCCTGTTCCAGGCCGACGGGATGCATCCGAACGAGGCCGGAGAGCCGCTTCTACTGGATAATATCTGGCCCCGACTCCGGCCCCTGCTCGTGAAATGAAGAAGAAAGAGCACGACGACGAACTGCCGCCGCTGTACGAAGTCGATGTGTTGCCGGTCGAGCGGCGACTGAACCATCCCGACCGGCGCGCCGCGGCCGCGCTGCGCAAGGCCGCCAAGCGGCGCAAGAGCAGGAAGGAGCTCGCCTTCGAGCGCCGCCGCCACCCTGGACGGCGCGCGACCGACCCCAAGCCTCAGATCAAGAAGAAGTCCTAGACGACGCTGACGCGCGCCGGGCCCTCGGCCAGGCGGCCGATCCGGCGCGCTTCGGAAAAGCCTTCTCCGGCGAACGCGTCGAGCACGCGCCGCTCGTCCTCGGGCGCGCAGGCCACCAGCAGCCCGCCGCTGGTCTGCGGGTCGGTGACGAGCTTTTTCACCCATTCCGGCGCGCCGGCGGGCAGCGCCACATCCGCGCCGTAGCCGCTCCAGTTGCGCTCCGAGGCGCCGGTCGCGACGCCTTTCTTGACCCACTCGAGCGCGGCGCCGATCACCGGCAGCGAGTCGAGCTCGATCTCGGCCGCCAGGCGCGAGCCGCGGCAGATCTCAAGCAGGTGCCCGGCCAGGCCGAAGCCGGTGATGTCGGTCAGCGCGTGGACGCCCGGCATCTCCGCCAGCGCGACGCCCGGAGTGTTGAGCCGGGTGGTGAAGTCGATCATCTGCGCGTAGCCGGCATCGTCGAGCTGGCCCTTTTTCAGCACCGCCGACAGGATGCCCACCCCGAGCGGCTTGCCCAGGATCAGCACGTCGCCCGCGCGGGCGGCGTTGTTGCGCTTGACCTTGTCCGGGTGCATGAGGCCGAGCGCCACCAGGCCGTAGATCGGCTCCAGGGTGTCGATCGAGTGTCCGCCCGCGATCGGCACCCCGGCCGCGGCGCAGACCGCCTCGCCACCGGCGAGGATTTTGCGGATCACCTCGAGCGGCAGCTTGTCGAGCGGCATGCCGACCAGCGCCAGGGTGAAAATCGGGCGCGCGCCCATGGCGTAGATGTCCGACAGCGCGTTGGTCGCGGCGATGCGGCCGAAGTCGAACGGGTCGTCGACGATCGGGGTGAAGAAGTCGGTGGTCGCGACCAGCGCCTGCGCGTCGTTGAGGCGGTACACCGCGGCGTCGTCCGAGCTCTCAGTGCCGACCAGCAGCTCGGCGGGCAGGCCGCGGATCGGCGCCTCGGCCAGGATCTGCGACAGCACCGCGGGCGCGATCTTGCACCCGCAGCCGCCGCCGTGGCTGAAGGCGGTGAGACGGATCCGATCGGGCGCGTTCATGACGGTAGAATTCTACTCGATGAAACCGACCTCGCACGCGGTGGCGATCGGGACGCTCGCACCCGGCGCCTTCGACGCGGTAATCGACGTGCGCTCGCCGGCCGAGTACGCCGAAGACCACGTTCCGGGCGCGGTCTCATGCCCGGTGCTGGACGACGAGGAGCGCGCGCGCATCGGCACGCTGTACAAGCAGGTCGCGCCGTTCCAGGCCAAAAAGCTCGGCGCCGCGCTGGTGGCGCGCAACATCGCGCGCCACCTCGAGACCGCGTTCGCGCACAACGAGCGCGGCTGGCGCCCGCTGGTGTACTGCTGGCGCGGCGGCAAGCGCTCGGGCGCGATGGCGCACGTGCTGCGCGAAATCGGCTGGCACGCGAAGACGCTCGAGGGCGGCTACCGCGCCTACCGCCGCCACGTGGTCGAGCGGCTCGCCGAGCTGCCCCGCGCTTTGACCTTTCGCGTCGTTCACGGCGCCACCGGCAGCGGCAAGAGCCGGCTGCTGCGCGCGCTCGCCGGCGCCGGCGCGCAGGTGCTCGACCTGGAGCAGCTCGCCGCGCACCGCGGCTCGGTGCTGGGCGGACTGCCGGACCGGCCGCAGCCGTCGCAGAAATGGTTCGAAAGCCTGCTGCTGCAGGAGCTCGCCGCGCTCGACGCCGCACGGCCGGTCTACGTCGAAGGTGAAAGCCGCCGCATCGGCCAGGTGCAGGTGCCCGAGGCGCTGATCGAGTCGATGCGCGCCGCCGAGTGCCTGATGCTGGAGGCCGACACGCACACGCGCGTGGCGCTGCTGATGGACGAGTACCGGCACTTCTTCGCCGATCGCGCCGCGCTCGAGGCGCAGCTCGACTGCCTCGCCGGCCTGCACGGCCGCGAGCGGGTGGCCGAGTGGAAGGCGCTCGCCGCGCGCGGCGCGTGGGCCGAGCTGGTTTCGCGCCTGCTCGCCGAGCACTACGACCCCGCTTACCGCCGCTCGGCGCTACGCAACTTCGCGCGCCTGCCGCAGGCGCAGACGCTGCACGTGCCCTCCCCCTCCGAGGACGCGTTCGCAACGCTTGCGCGCGCGATCTCTAGTTGATTGATTGGAGACTACTGCGTGGAAGATTCGTCGAACTACACGCCGCCGAAAATCTGGTCCTGGAAAAAGGGCAACGGCGGCCGCTTTGCGAACATCAACCGTCCGGTCGCCGGCGCGACGCACGACAAGGACCTGCCGCTGGGCCGCCATCCGCTGCAGCTCTATTCGCTCGCCACGCCCAACGGCGTCAAGGTCACGGTCATGCTGGAAGAGCTGCTGGCGCTGGGCCACGCGGGCGCGGAGTACGACGCCTGGCTGATCCGCATCAACGAGGGCGACCAGTTCGGCAGCGGCTTCGTCGCGCTCAATCCGAACTCCAAGATCCCGGCCCTGCTCGACCGCAGCGGGCCGAAGCCGATCCGGGTGTTCGAGTCCGGCGCGATCCTGATGTACCTGGCGGAAAAGTTCGGCGCCTTTGTTCCGACCGGCAGCGCGGCGCGCGCCGAGTGCCTGTCGTGGCTGTTCTGGCAGATGGGCAGCGCGCCCTTCCTCGGCGGCGGTTTCGGCCACTTCTACGCCTACGCGCCGAGCAAGATCGAATACGCGATCGATCGCTACGCGATGGAGGTCAAGCGCCAGATGGACGTGCTCGACCGGCGCCTCGCCGAGAGCCCCTATCTGGCGGGTGACGACTACACCATCGCCGACATCGCGACCTGGCCCTGGTACGGCGCGCTCGCCAAGGGGCTGCTCTACTCGGCGGGCGAATTCCTGCAGGTCCAGGAGTACTCCCACGTGCTGCGCTGGACCGATCAGATCGCCCAGCGTCCGGCGGTAAAGCGCGGGCGCATGGTGAACCGCGTCTCGGGCGATCCGTCCAGCCAGCTGCACGAGCGCCACGATGCGGGCGACTTCGATACCAGGACGCAGGACAAGCTGAAATGATCACGCTTTACGACTGCGCCACGGCGCCGAGTCCGCGCCGCGCGCGCATCCTGCTCGCGGAAAAAGGCGTCGAGTACGAAACGATCCAGGTGGACCTGAGGAACGGTGAGCATCTCGGCGAGGCCTACCGCAAGATCAATCCGCAATGCACCGTGCCGGCGCTGCGCACCGATGAGGGGCTGCTGCTGACCGACAACGCGGCGATCACGGCCTACCTCGAGGCGCGCTTTCCGCAACCGCCGCTGCTGGGCACCACGCCGCAGGAAAAGGGCGAGATCGCGAGCTGGAACTGGCGCGTCGAGTTCGAGGGCCTGCTCGCGATCGCCGAGGCGATGCGAAACAGCGCGCCGGCGATGGCCAATCGCGCGCTGACCGGCCCGGTGAACTATCCGCAGATCCCCGAGCTCGCGCAGCGCGGCCTGGCCAGGGTCGAGCAGTTCTTCGTCGTGCTGAACGAGCGTCTGGCCGGGCGCGACCACATCGCCGCAGATCGTTTCAGCATCGCCGACATCACCGCAGTGGTGGCGGTCGACTTCGCGCGCGTGGTGAAGGTCAAGCCCGGCGAGCAGCACCCGCACCTGCAGCGCTGGCGCGCGGCGCTGGCCGAGCGGCCGTCGATGTCTTCCCGCCAATAACAACTCCAGGAACCGAATCGTGACCAACCGTACCCAACTCCTGCTCTGGACCGACTCCAGCGCCGCCTATGTCGATGCGATCAAGGCCGCCGGCCTGGCCGAGCGCGTCACAATCGATACGCTCGCGCGCAAGGACAAGCCGTCGCCCGAGCAGCTCGCGCGCACCGAGGCGCTGATGGCCTACGTTGTTCCGCCCGGCGTGCTGCCGGCGATGCCGAAGCTGCGCTGGGCCCAGGTCATGACCGCCGGGGTCGAGCACTGGCTCGCCATGCCCGACCTGCCGCCGAATCTGACGCTCACCTGCGCGCGCGGCACGCACCGCGAAGCGATGCCGGAGAACATCATCGGCGCGCTGCTGTACGTCGCCAAGCCCTACGCGCTGGCGGTCGAGAACCAGAAGCAGCGCAAGTGGGTGCAGCAACCCGCGCAGCCGCTGACCGGCAAGACACTCGGCATCCTCGGGCTGGGCGCGATCGGCCAGGACGTCGCCCGCATCGCCGCCGCGCTCGGCCTGCGCGTGATCGGCACCCGGCGCCGGCCGCAACCGATGGCCGACGTGGCCGAGGTCCTGCCGCCCGAGCGCACGCCCGAGGTGCTGGCCCAATCGGACTTCGTGCTGCTGCTGCTGCCCTCGACGCCGCAGACGGACAACATCATCGACGCCGAGCGCCTGGCGATGATGAAACCGAGCGCCTGGCTGCTGAATTTCGGCCGCGGCCATCTGATCGTGGACGACGACCTGATCGCCGCGGTCAAGGCGAAAAAGATCGTCGGCGCGATGCTCGACGTCTACCGCCAGGAACCGCTGCCCGCCGAGCACCCCTTCTGGGGCACCGAGGGCATCATCGTCCTGCCCCACATCGGCGGCCCGCACCCGCAGCGCGACAGCTTCGTCGCGCGTCTGTTGGTCGATAACCTGCGCCGCTTCCTCGACGGCAAACCGCTCAAGGAAATCGTCGACCGCGAAGCGGGATATTGACGCGACCGATCGTTCGACCGGGCGATTGGTTTGAACACGGGTTGCACATGCCACGCTACGACGCCCTCCTCTTCGACCTCCTCACCGCGCTGATCGATTCCTGGTCGCTGTGGAACCGGGTCGCAAATTCGGAGGCCGCCGGCCGCGCCTGGCGCGCCGAGTACCTGCGGCTGACCTACGGCTGCGGCGCCTATCGTCCATACGAGACCCTGGTGCGCGAGGCCGCGCTCGCAAGCGGCCTGAGCGCCGCGCACGCCGAACAGCTCGACGCGCAATGGGACGCACTGCAGCCCTGGGAGGATGCGGTCGCGCTGCTCTCGGCGCTCGCGCCGCACTATCGCCTGGGCGTAGTGACCAACTGCTCGGAGCGCCTCGGCCGGCGCGCGGCGGCGCGCCTGCAGGTGCCGTTCGACGTGATCGTCACCTCTGAGCGCGCCGGCTACTACAAGCCCGATCCGGCCCCGTACCGGCTCGCGTTGCAGGACCTCGGCCTGCCGGCCGCGCGCGTGCTGTTCGTCGCCGGGTCGGGCTACGACCTGTTCGGCACTGCGGCGGTTGGTATGCCGACGCTCTGGCATAACCGCGTCGGCCTCGCGATGCCCGAAGGCGCGCCGCCTCCGGCGGCGCAGTCACGCACGCTGCGGCCGATGGTCGAGGACCACCTCAGGACGGAGACCACCCGCCCGTGAACGCACCCACCACCCTGACCAACCTCGCCGGCCTCGACACGCCGGCCCTGCTGCTCGAACGCGGCAAGCTCGAAGCCAACGCGGCGCGCATGCGCACGCACATTGCCGCGCTCGGCCCGCAGTTGCGTCTGCACGTGAAGACCGCCAAGTGCCTCGAGGTCGCGCGCATCGTCCAGGGCGACTCGCCCGGCCCGATCACGGTCTCGACGCTCAAGGAAGCCGAGGAATTCGCAGCGCACGGCTGGCGCGACATCCTGTACGGCGTGGCGATCGCGCCGGGCAAGCTCGGCCGCGCACTCGAACTGGCGCACCGGGGCGTGGACCTGAAGATCGTGCTCGACAGCATGGCGACCGCGCAGGCGCTCGCGGCGATGCTCCGCCCAGACGATCCTGCCCTCCCGGTGCTGGTCGAGATCGACTGCGACGGCCACCGCGCCGGGCTCAAGCCCGCCGACCCGCGCATCGTCGAGATCGCGCGCACGCTCGCTGCCACCCGCGCGCCGGTGCGCGGCGTCATGACCCACGCCGGCGAGTCGTACAACTGCCGCAGCCTGGAGGCGATCCGCGCCTGCGCGCGCGCCGAGCGCGACGCGGTCGTGCACGCGGCCGCGCTGTTGCGCGAGGCCGGCTTCGAGGCGCCGATCGTCAGCGTCGGCTCCACGCCCACCGCCACCTTTGCCGAGGACCTCACGGGCGTGTCCGAAGTACGCGCCGGAGTATTCGTATTCTTCGACCTCGTCATGGCCGGCATCGGCGTGTGTCGAGTCGAGGACATCGCGCTCTCGGTGCTTGCCACCGTCATCGGCCACCAACACGACAAGGGCTGGATCCTCGTGGATGCAGGCTGGATGGCGATGTCGCGCGACCGCGGCACCGCGAAGCAGCCGGTCGACCAGGGCTACGGCCTGGTTTGCGATGCCGCGGGCCGTCCGATCCCCGGGCTGAACGTGTCCGATGCGAGCCAGGAGCACGGCATCATCACCACGCACCGGCTGGCCGATCCGTCGACGATGCCGGACCTACCAGTGGGCACGCTGCTGCGCATCCTGCCGAACCACGCCTGCGCGACCGCGGCGCAGTACGGCGCGTACCGCGTACTCGACGGCGCCGACCGCGTCGAGGCGGTCTGGGAGCGATTCTCAGGTTGGTAACGCGGCGCTGCTGGGCACGATCGGGCAAGTTCGGGCAAAGGCCGCATCTGGCCGGTGGCGGTCATTCGAGCGCTGACTCGCGGGGTTTGTCGATAGACTGCGCCTTCACACAACCTTCTCGGAGATCCGCAATGCCCGTCGATGACTCTCGCACCTCGCTTCAAATTCGTTCGCTGGTGCGCAGCAACGGTGATCTCGAGCTTTCGCTTGCGAGCATCCCGATCCCGGAGCCCGCGCCCGACGAAGTGCTCGTGCGCATCGAAGCCGCGCCCATCAATCCGTCGGACCTCGGACTGTTGTTCGGCGCCGCCGACATGAGCAACGCAAGGTTCTCCGGCTCCGGCGCGAATCCCGTGGTAACGGCATCCATTCCCGAGAAGCTGATGAAGGCCATGGCCGGCCGGGTGGACCAGTCGATGCCCGTCGGCAACGAAGGCGCGGGCGTGGTCGTGAAGGCGGGCGCGAACCCCGGGGCGCAGGCACTGACGGGAAAGACGGTAGCCATCATCGGTGGGGCGACGTATTCGCAGTACCGGTGCGTGAAGGCAGCGCTGTGCATGGTGCTGCCCGAAGGCACGACGCCGGCCGAAGGCGCGTCGTGCTTCGTCAATCCGCTCACCGCGCTGGGCATGGTCGAGACGATGCGGCGCGAGGGCCACAGCGCGCTCGTGCACACTGCTGCGGCGTCCAATCTCGGGCAGATGCTCAACAGAATCTGCATCAAGGATGGCATCGCGCTGGTGAACATCGTCCGCAAGCAGGAGCAGGAGGACATCCTGCGCGGCATCGGCGCGAAGCATGTGTGCAACGCCAGTTCGCCTGCGTTCATGCAGGGCCTGACGGACGCGCTGGTGGCCACCGGCGCCACGATCGCCTTCGATGCCACCGGCGGAGGCAAACTGGCCGGGCAGATCCTGAGCTGCATGGAGGCGGCCTTGAACAAGATCGCCAAGGAGTACAGCCGCTACGGATCGACGACACACAAGCAGGTCTATATCTATGGGCGGCTGGACATCAACCCGACCGAGTTGAGCGGCAACTTCGGTATGGCTTGGGGCGTGGGCGGCTGGCTGTTGACTCCGTTCCTGCAGAAGATCGGGCCCGCGGCGGCGCAGAAGCTGCGCGAGCGCGTGTTGGCCGAACTGAAGACCACATTCGCCAGCCGCTACGCGAAGACCGTGTCCCTGGCCGAAGCGCTGCAAGCGGACGCGATCTCCGCCTACGGCAGGCGTTCCACCGGCGAGAAGTACCTCATCAACCCGAGCAAAGGGCTGGCGGCGTAGCCGGCGTTCCGGGGCAGTGGGGCCCCTGGGCTCCAACGCCGGCCCCGGAGAATGACCGCTTCCGACCCACTGCGGCCGCTAAGGTCCTTCAAAGCAAAGTCAGCAACACAGCGCAAGCCGACCCTCACGAACGGCAGGTATCTGGAACCTCAATCGCAATCGTTTGCCTGCGACTGGGTCACGGCCACACAGACATGGATGACTGCGCGCTCAACGCGCGGGAGATAGAGATCCTTGCACTGCAACTGCGTCCTTGGTGAAACCCAGGTCTTTCAGGGTTGCGGCCACGGCTTGCGTCAAGGGAGTATGCGGCTCTGCACCCAAGAGCGCCACGAGCTTGCGGTTGTCCAGCGCATGCGCCGTGTCCCACAGATAGCGCATCTCCAAGAGCGCGGCCAAGGTCGGCACGAACAGAGCACCGATGCGGATGACAGGCCAAGGCAACCGGCCGTACCGCACACGTTCACCGGGTTTTACCCAGCCCTGTGCTTGCGCGATGGGTTCAATCGTATCCAACCACTCCTGGCCGGTAATGCTCTGGCCTGCAAAGTGGAAGATTTCGAATGGCTTGAGCGTGTCGCGGTGTGCGGCCACTTGTGCAAAGGTTCTGGCCAGATCCGGCAGGTAAGCCCAGGCCGTGGCCACGTCTTTGTGACCAGGGTAGGTGAGCTTGCCGTTTTGAATTTCCTTAACAATGGACTGGTCAAACCATGTACCTTTGCCACTGCCGAAAAAATCTCCCGCGCGGATGACGATGGCGGGCACACCACTGCGGCGTATCTGCTCTTCCATGGCGATGCGGATGCGCCCCTTGACGGTCTTGGCCGTTTGCGGCGTGTCTTCCGTCAAGACAGCGGGCATGTCCGCACCGAAGTTGTAGATGTTGCCCATGAACATCAGCGTGGCGTCGAGCGCACGGGTAATGTTGATGGCGGCACCAGTCATGGGCAGTGCCTGTGTTTTCCAAGCCTTGTCGGTGTACGCCGGGTTCAGGGCATGGACCACTACGCTAGCACCTTGGGCGGCACGGGCTACTGCGGCGGTGTCTTGCAACTCAGCCGTTACCCACTCAATTCGACTGTCATTGGCGGCCTCAGCGGGCACGTGTGCGCCGGGACGCATCAGGCCCTGCACGCGCCAGCCAGCGTCGGCAAATGCACGGGCCGCTGCCAGGCCGAAACGTCCGCGAGCGCCCAAAATCAATACGGTGGATTTCATCCTGTAACTCCCTCTGAATGGCAACGAGTGTTGCGATGGGGTGAATTGTAAAAACAACGTGTATGCTTCACAATTGCATAAATATTCATACCTGGAATTCAAATATGCATACCTCTGCATGACAACCAGCGC
>Ga0315540_10000247_pt1 | contig 29744 bp, 26 predicted proteins | sample SalMarSW160110MG_FD_203677 | JGI IMG/M metagenome (GOLD analysis project Ga0315540, IMG submission 203677) | Salt marsh sediment microbial communities from the Plum Island Ecosystem LTER, Massachusetts, United States - Salt Marsh Sediment SW1601-10 ...
ATTGACACCACGGACGGCAGCGATCCAGGGTGAGCAACGCCTGATGCCCACTCTGCCCGGCGATCTGCCGAATGGCCGCGATCAGCTCAGGCGGAACGATCGTTGGGACCGAGCCGCAGCCCGCCGTCGGTTGCGAGTTCGCCGGCGGCCGCGGGCCGCCATCCGCCACCCACCGCCGGAACCCGACGCCGCCAGCCGTCGCGGAGGCGGGCGGCGATCGTCTGCCACCCGGGCACACCGCTGGTGCCATCAGCCATCTCGGTGCTCGCGCCGCCAACTGCACACGCCGCCGTCACGGCATCCTCGGGTGACCAGCCGTTGAGCAGCGCGTACAGGAATCCGGCGATCGTCGAGTCGCCGGCCCCGATCGTGCCGGCAACCCGCGTCTCGAACACGGTCGAGTGGAGCTCCCGCTCGATCCAGCCGGCACCGAGCCGACGCAGCTTCGCCGGCACCGCCGCGATCCTGGGGCCGGCTGCCGAGCGGACGTACAAGCCGTGCTCTCCCAGCTTGAGGCCTGCGATCCCAACGCCCAGGTCGAGCAGCTCGCGGACGATGGCGGCGACCGACTCGAGGTCCGGCCCGCCAGGATCGCGTCGAACCCGGCGCCCCAGCAGCTGGACGGCCTCGTCGATGCTGGGCAGGAACACGTCCACGTCGGGCAGCACCCGGCTCAGCAGCGCGGGCCACCGGACCCCCTGCGCGCCCGGCCCGAAGGTCACGTGGGCGAGGTCGAGCGAGGTGGCCAGGCCGTGGCTGTGGGCACGGGTCATGAGCTGCGCCAGCTCCCGGCCGTCATCGGCCACCATCGCCGCCATCAGCGTCGGATAGCCCACGTGCAGCAGCGCGGACGATGCGAGCAGCGGCTCGGGCACATCGTCCGCCACGAACGTGTCGTTGACGCCGGGGAAGTGGCTGATCGCGCGATCCTGCCCGGGTCGATTGAGCACGATGCTGTATGACCCGGCCGCTCCGGCGATCCGGCGGAGGTGCGTCTGGCTCGCGGGGACCGTCTCCCGGATGAGCCGGACCAGCGCGGTGGCGGCCACGTCGTCGCCGACCCGGGCGACGAGCGTGGTTCGGGCGCCCAGCCGGTGAAGCGCGATGCCCGTATTCCCAACGCAGCCGCCCACGCCGAACAACGCCGGTCCGATCATGTCGAGCGACCCGGGTCGCCAAGCTCGGGCGGCGACGCCCGGCGGGAGGCTGGGGATGATGTCGAGGCAGACGTGCCCGGCGACCATGACGCCCGCCGATGGGGAGGCGTCGGGCTCCGGCGAGGTGGCCTGCGCCGAGGGCGCCGACTCCGTGGTCGGTTCGATCACCCGACCATCGTAGATCGCCCATCCACGATGGCCCTGCTCGACCACGGTGTTCCCGGGCGCCTCCCTCAGCGTCGCTCGCGGACGTCCACGCTCATGTCGAGGTGGGCACGGAGGCTGATCATCGCCTCGGCCCATGTCGCGATCGCGGTGGCCCAGGCATCGAGGCCGCCGGGCGCGTCGAGCGGAAACGGACCGTCCTTGAGCATCACCCGGCTGCCGTAGCCGACCGGTACCACCGACACCGTGACCGTCGTGACCAGCCGCTCGTCCGGCGGCCACGGCCGGCGGAAGCGGAAGGTCTGGTTGGGGTGGACCTCGATGACGTCCCACCAGGTGCGGGTCCCGGGCCAGACGAGCGTCGTTCTGGCCCCGACCGCGAGACTTCCTTCGAGGTGTTCGGGAAGCCAGCGTGCCAGCTCCTCGGGATCAGTCCAGGCGCGGAATGCGCGCTCCGGGGGCGCGTCAAGGCGCCGCTCCATCCGGACCCACCGCTCCGGCTCGCTCCCCGGCGCCAATCGTGCTTCCTGATCGCCCATCACGGCGGACCTCCGACATGGCTCTCTCGGGCTGGCGGTTCGACCGCCGTGACCACCCTGCCATATCCATAGCAAGGGTTGCACAGGCCGGCAGACCCGACCTCGGGCCGGGGGTCCTGGCTACCCAGCCCCGTCCTTTCCCGGCCCCAGCAGGCCCAGCGCCTCGAGCTCTCTCCGCAGCTGCGCAGCATTGACGAACTGGATCGCGGTGAAGCCCAGCCTCGCTGCGGCCTCGACGTTCGCCGGCTGGTCGTCGATGAACACGCTCTGCCGCGGCACCAGGCCGAAGCGGTCGATCAGGTGCTGGAAGATCCGAGGATCGGGCTTGACCACCCCGAGCTCGCCGGAGATGACGACGCCGTCGAACCAGTCGAGGAATGGGAACCGGTCGTGCGTGAGTGGAAACGTCTCGGCCGACCAGTTGCTGAGCGCGTAGACCGGAACACCGGCGGCGTGGACGTCGGCGAGCACCTGGACGGCCTCGTCAATGGCGCCCGCGAGCATCTCGGGCCAACGCGTGTGGAACGCTTCGATGAGCTCGCGCCGCTCGGGGTGCGCCTCGATGAGCAGGGCGACCGCCTCGGCAAACGGGCGCCCGGCGTCCTGCTGGAGGTTCCATTCCGCGGTCGTGACCTCGGCCAGGAAGCGCTCCATCTCGTCGAGGTCGTCGAACAGCTGCCGGTAGAGGTGGCGCGGATCCCAGTCGATGAGGACGCCGCCCAGATCGAACACGACGGCCGACGCGGAGCGCGGCCCGGAGGACGGGTGCATGAGTCCATTCCAGCACGGATCACGCTGTGGGGCCGGCGAGGGACCCGCCCGTGCCGGTCGCCCGCGTCGAGTCGGGGCCGGCAGCGGCGCGTGGCGTGACGGTTGCGTCGCGTCGTGCCGTTGGCGCACCATGCACGCTCCGGTCATCGGAGAGACTGGCTCGTGGGCACCGCGTCGAGGCACTTGAGGAGGGGTCGATGGACCGAGTGACGCCAGCGACCCGCGACGACCGCGTGTTCACGGCCACGCGCCTGCTCGCGTTCGTCATCGTCCCAATCCTGACCGTGGCGTGGGCCATGCTCTGGATCTCTCCGGATCGATCGGGCGACCTGTTCGCCTGGCCGGTCAAGCCGCCGATGACGGCGATGATGCTGGGCGCGACCTATCTCGGCGGTGCCTGGTTCTTCGGTCGGGTCGTCGTCGCCCGCGCCTGGCACACCGTAACCCTCGGGTTCCTGCCCGTCACCGCGTTCGCCGCCATCCTCGGCCTGGCCACCATCCTGCACTGGGACAAGTTCACCGCCGGGCACCCTTCGTTCATCCTGTGGGCGATCCTCTACCTCTCGCTGCCGTTCCTGATCCCGCTCGTCTGGCGGCGCAACGCCCACCGGGATCCGGGACCGCTCGTCGCTGCAGGCTGGCGCGTCCACGGTCCGACCCGGTGGATCGTCGGCGGGCTGGGCGCTCTGCTGGCTACGGTGAGCGTGGTCCTGGTCATCGCGCCCGACGTCCTCATCGCGACCTGGCCGTGGGTCCTCACGCCTCTCACCGGACGCGTTCTCGGGGCGATGTTCGCGTTGTCGGGCATCGTCGGCATCGAGATCGCGATCGACCGGCGGCCGGTCGCCGCGCGTGCCATCGTCCAGGCTCAGGCCATCGCGATCGTCGGGATCCTCGCGGGTCTGGCCCGAGCGTCGGGCGACGTCCGCTGGGACGCGCCCGGTGCCTGGCTGTTCGCCGGCGGCATGGTCGTCGTCCTGCTCGCGAACGCGTTCGCCGCCTACGGCGGCGCGGGCCGAAACCCTGCCGATGCGGCCGTCGTGTCCGGAGAGGAGAATCCGGGGACTCCCATCGAGGCGGACGTTCTCGAGCGCGCCTAGGTTGGGGTCAAGCGCTGTCCGGAGCGAGGCCGGCTCGATCGGCGTGCAACGGCTGGCGAGCGACATCAACCCGTGGGCGGATGTATCCCGTGGCGGGTACCCGATGCGGGCACCGGGCATGATGGGCGCATGCGGATACGTGACTTCGGCGTCGAGCAGTGGATGAATCGGTGGGAGACCCGGTGCCGGTACAACCTGGCCGAGACCTGCGTCGCCTCGCTGACGGTGCAGGAGCTGCTCGAGCTCGCCGGTACCACGCCCGCCGCCCTGGCATCGGAGCTTGCCCCGATCCGCCTTACGTACGGAGCCATCGAGGGGTCGGAGCGGCTCCGGACCGCGATCGCCGGGCTCTATGAGACCGTCTCGCCCGACGGCGTCCTGGTGGCCCACGGCGCCATCGGCGCCAACGCCCTGGCCTACCAGGCGCTCGTCGAACCCGGCGACGTCGTGATCTCGCTCGTTCCCACCTACCAGCAGCACACGGCAATCCCCGAGAGCCTCGGAGCCGAGGTCCGCGAGCTTCGTCTGCGTGAGGAAGACGGCTGGCTCCCTGACCTCGACGAGCTGCGGCGCCTGGCGGATCGGGGTGTGAAGATCATCGCCCTGGTCAACCCGAACAACCCGACCGGATCGCTGCTCGACGAGGCGCGCTTCGCGGAGATCGTCGCCGTCGCTCGCAGGCAAGGGGCATGGATCATCGCCGACGAGGTCTACCGGGGGCTGGACCAGGACGGAGACGGCACATCGCCATCGTTCGTCGACCGCTACGAGCGCACCATCGGCGTCGGCAGCATGTCCAAGGCCTTCTCGCTGGCCGGCCTCCGGCTCGGCTGGATCGTGGCACCGGCCGTGGCGCGCACGGCGGTCACCCGCCACCGCGACTACTCGGTGATCAGCGTCGGGCTGGTGGACGACGTCCTGGCCGCGATCGCACTCGAAGCCAGGGAGGCGGTGCTCGCGAGGAGCCGGGCGATCGTCCGCGAGAACCTTGCGATCCTCGACGACTGGGTAGCCGGTCAGCGCGCCGTGGCCTACGTGCGGCCGGCGTCCGGGACCACCGCGCTGCTGCGCCACGCCGTCGATCTGCCGTCCGAGGACCTGTGCGTCCGCCTGCTGGAGGCGGAGGGCGTCATGCTCACGCCGGGCAGCGCGCTGGACATGGACGGGTATCTGCGCATCGGCTATGCGAACCACGCCTCGGTGCTTCGGGCAGGGTTGGGGCGGACCTCCGCGTTCCTCGAGACGCTTTCCGCCTGACCCGCAGACCTCCGCCTCGACGTGCGCGTTTCCTGGAGCACAATGCCCGTCCCGGCGGTCGTCTGCGTGCCAGGCCCATATGGAGCAACCGATGTCACATCCTGACCCCAACGGGCCCGCCGCCACGCAACCCTGGCGCGTCGGCGATCAGCTCTGGAACCCCGTCACCCGCGAGCGCGCCGTGATCCTCGAGATGCCCATCGACAATCCGACGGGCCGCGCCCGTGCGGAGATGACCGCGCTGGTGGGGTCGCGCGTCCTGGGCGAGCACCTCCATCCCGGGCTGATCGAGCGGTTCACGGTGCTCGAGGGCGAGCTCACGGTCCGCCTCGACGGGAAGACCACCAAGCTTCACGAGAGCGGGACGTCCGAGGTTCGCTCGGGCCACTGGCACGACTGGTGGAATGCCTCCGATCGAGACGCCCGGGTGATCGTCGAGGTCGAGCCGGGCGCCCGGTTCGCACACATGCTGGAGACGCTGTTCGGACTTGCGCAGGCGGGGCACGTCGATGCAAAGGGCATGCCGAACCTGCTCCAGATGTTGCTCATCGGCCGCGAGTTCTTCGACACCGTCCAGTTCAAGTCCCCGCCGCCCGCCATGCAGAAGCTGGTGTTCGCGGCGATGGCGCCCCTCGCCCATGCGTTGGGCTACCGCGCGACGTATCCGCAGCTGTCGCGTTCGCTGCTGATGCCTGCGGCGAGCGCCGGACCGGCGGGTCCCGGCGAGCAACCGGCCCAGGAGGGCGCCGAGGCTTCGCCCCCCACTTGACGATGGTCGACATCCTGTCGCGCTACGACGAGCAGGTGCGGCGGCACCCCCAGGGGGACGGCGTCGAGCTCGCCGATCGGGTCACCCGCTTCGTCACCGACGCCTGGCGCGGCGTCGTGTGGAGCGATCTCGACGAGACCAACGCGGATGCGGTCATCGCACAGGAGATCGAGCGTTTCGCCGGGCTCGGTGAGTGGGAGTGGAAGCACTACTCCTTCGACACGCCGCCCGATCTTGGAGACCGGCTGCGCTCGGCGGGGTTCGTTCCCGAGGACGAAGAGACGCTGCTGTTCGCCGATGTCACGAACCTCCCCCTCGATGGCCCACGACCCGCCGGCGTCGACCTGCGCGCGGTCGAGGACGAGCCGGGCGTGGAGCTGCTCGTGCGGGTTCACGACGAGGTGTTCGGGGGCGACAACCAGGCCTACGGCCGGTGGCTGCTTGGCGAGCTGGAGAGCGGCCGGGAGCAGGCGGTCGTCGCCCTGGCAGGGGATCGGCCGATCGGCGGTGGCCGGATCGAACTCTACGACGGCACGGAGTTCGCGGGCCTCTACGGCGGCGGCACGGTGGCCGAGTGGCGCCACCGGGGCATCTTCCGCGCCATCGTCGCCCACCGCGCGGCCCTGGCCTCGGCCCGCGGCTTTCGCTACCTCCAGGTCGACGCGTCGGACGACAGCCGGCCCATCCTGCAGCGCCTGGGCTTCGTGCGTCTGGGCACGACCACGCCGTTCATCCGTCTCTGAGGGGACGACCTACCCGGCTCGGTGGACCGATCCGACCGGGTGCCCAGAGCTACTCGCCGCGATTCCGCTTCGCTTCGATCAGGGCCTCATCGGCCTTCGCCGTGAGCTCGTCGATCGTCTCGTTCGCCGTGAGCGAGGCCAGCCCGGCCGTGATCCCGACGCCGGTGGCGCTGCGCAGCGACTGATCGATGACACTGATCCGGTGCCGCACCTCGCCCGTGTCGATCGACCCGATCCCGCAGATGAACTCGTCGCCGCCGAACCGGATGATCGGGTCGTACGAGCGCAGATTTGCCCGCATCGTTGCCACCAGCGTCCGTAGCACGCGATCCCCGGCCGCGTGCCCGTCCCGGTCGTTCACCCCTTTCAGCCCGTCGACGTCGATGAAGGCGATGACGAAGCTGCCATCGGCGCGCCGTGCCCGGTCGATCTCGTTCCTGAGCGCGAGCCGCCCCATCTCGCGCCGGAAGGCTCCTGTCAGGGCGTCGAGGTAGGCATGCTGGAGCTGGGCCTCGAGCCGGGCCTGTTCGACCGCCGTGTCGTTGCCCGCTTCAGGCGTGCCATCCCGTTCGGCGGTGAGGCGCGAGCCCGTGATCTGGTCACGCTCGATGGCGGCCCGATCCCGTGCGTTGGCGATCTGGTCACGCTCGACGGCGGCCCGATCCCGTGCGTTGGCGATCTGGTCACGCTCGATTGCGGCCCTCTCGCGCGCCCGCGTGTCCTCCGCGTGTCCCGGAGCCTCCGCGTGCCCCGGAGTCTCCGCGTGCCCCGGAGTCCCGTCCTGCCGCCCTGCGGCCGCCGTGAGCTTCGCCTCGGCCCGATCGGCTCGCTCCGCTGCGGTCCTGTGCCTGGCTTCCGCGATCTCCGCGCGCTGTGCGGCCGCCGTGAACGTGGCCTCAGCCTTCTCGACCCGCTCGACGGCCGCCCTGTAGCTGGCCTCGGCGATCTCCGCGCGCTGTGCGGCCGCCACGTATCCGGCCTCGACGAGCTCGGCACGCTCGGCCGCTGCCGCGTACCTGGCCTCGGCCGCCGCCGCCAGCTCTGTGAACCTGTCGAGCCCGTCGGCCGCCGCCGCGTACCTCGCTTCCGCTCGCTCGGCACGCTCCTCCCGGGCCACCTCGCTGCGGGACCCAGTCAGGGTCGTCGCGGTCGCTTCGAGATCGTCCGCCGCCGGGTCAATCCCCGGTATCGGTTCGACGGCCGGGCCTCCGGCCAACGCGTCCGCAATCACGTCGGCCTGGGCGGCCTTCTGTGCCTCCCGTGCCTCCGCCTTCTTCCTCTTGCGCAGTTTCACGGAGCCCTCGTTCATCCGGATGGATGCCGCACCGCGCAGATGCACTCTCTCGCGCGGTTGGCAATGTGGTAAGTATTGCGCCCAGGCAGGCCTCCGAGGGCCCAAATCGGTGCATTGGACGCACCGCGTGGTGCCGGGACGCGCCGGTTTCGTCGTCGCCCGCGTGTCGGAAGGATCGCATCGGCTGCTCGGACGCCCTGGGGCCGCGGGCGTCGCACTCATGCGACGGGCCCGAGCCATCATGCGGCGCGCATGAACCACACAACAGCGATCGCGGCGCCTTCCGGACCCAGGCCCCGGATCGCGGCGCCCAGGCCGGTGTGACGGGCAGCTGGCTGGACACCATGTGTCAGGCTGGAATGAGCAGATGTCACGAGGCCCACGGCCCATGGGGTCGGCGATTGCCCCGGCAGCGCGACCGGAGGCGGGGAGGGAACCTTTGAAGATCGGCCTATACATCCGCCTGCTCGGACGGCCCGGCACGGAGCCTCCGCCCCCGTCCTGGCGATCTGTGCGAGACCAGGCGCTCGCTGCCGAAGCCGCCGGCTTCGACCTCGTGGTGCTCGAGGACGGGCTGCTCTACCCGGACGAGGGTGGGTCGATCGGCCTCTGGGAGAGCGTGTCGATGGTGGCGGCCGTCGCGGCGGCGACCTCGACGATCGGCGTCGGCCATGCCGTCATGAACAGCCCGTACCGACCGCCGGCCCTCGTGGCCAAGATCGCCACGACGCTCGACGAGATCGCCGGCGGTCGCTACACGTTCGGGATCGGCCTCGGCAACACGCCCGACGACTACCCGCTGTTCGGGATCGACGCGGATCCTCGCTACTCTCGGTTCGCCGAGGCGATCCAGATCATCCACGGGCTGTTGCGCGAGGGCCGCGTCGACTTCGACGGCACGTACTACCGGGCGAGAGGAGCGGAGCTCGTGCTTCGAGGCCCACGGCCGGTCGGCCCGCCCATCGTCATCGCCGCCGGGAAGCCCCGGGCCATGCGCCTGGTCGCGCGCTACGCCGATGAGTGGAACTGGTGGATCGGAGAGCGGGACGGGACCCTGAAGCTCCGCGAGCTGGTTGCCGAGATGGAACAGGCGTGCGAGGAGGTTGGGCGTGACCCCGCGACGCTGCGACGCTCCCTGGACCTGTTCTCGGTAGCGGTCCCGGGAGTTCCGGAGCCTCCGGCAGGCGGCAACGAGCTACAGATCAGCGGCCCGCCGGCATCGATCGCGGACACGCTCCTCGCCTATCGTGAGCTCGGCTTTGCAGAGGTCCGGCTCGACCTGCGCGCGCCGGCCGACACGCCTCGCACCGACGCGATTGCGTGGATGGAAGAGGTCGTCTCGCGAGTCCATGCCTGATCCTCCGGCGTCGGCGCGCTGTGGTCCGCTCGGCGGAAGCGAACACGTGCCGGCCGCCTCGCCGGCGACGGATCAGCCGAGCTGGCCAGTCCGCTCCGCGGCCGCTGCGGCTTCGTAACGGGAGAGGGCCCCGAGCTTGGCCATCGCATTCGAAACGTGAACGCTGGCGGTCTTCTCGCTGATGAACAGGCGATCACCGATCTCGCGGTTGGTGTGACCCTCCGCGACGAGTCGCAGGACATCGCGCTCGCGCGCGGTCAACAGCGAACGGGCGACCTCTGTTGCCGGAGGGCCCGCGGATTCGTCCGCCGGTACGGCAGCCTCCGGCCCGAGCGCGATCTTGGCGTGGCGGGCGACCGTCTCGATCTCGTCCCGAAGGGGCACGGCCCCAAGCGTGATCGTCGCCGCGTACGCCCCACGCAGGAGACGTGCGACCTCGTCTCGATCAGCATCCAGCGCGAGGAGCACCTCAGCGAGCCGGAGCTCCGCGTGTGCGGTCCCGTACGGATGCGAGAGCGCACGCCACTGGCGTGCGGCGCTGCTCCAAGTCGCGGGGTCAAACCGTTCCTCGAGCCGCAGGATCTCACCTTCCGCCGTGGCGAGCGTGGCCTCGCAGAACCTGCCGGCTCCGCCGTCTGCCCGCGCTTCGTCCACGATCTCCCGCAGCTGATCGAGCCAATGGTGGCCGAGCCTGCTCGCCTCGCCTGCCTCGGTCAGGCGGCGACGTCGGCGTGCCGCGGCCGCGTGATCTGCGGCGGCCCCGATCCCGGTGCCGAGGAGTAGCCACACCGGAGCGACGAGCTCCGAGCTCCGGCGCTGGGTCTCGGCTTCATCGATGCCGGCCAGAACGCCGTCGAAATTGCCTGCGGCACGCTCGACGAAGATCTCCGTCTCGAGTCTCCACAGCGGGCTGTTCCACAGGTCGGACGTGCTCAGTGCCCCGCGTGCGGCGTCGAGGTGGCCGCGGATGGACTCGACCTTCGCGATCACCGTCCACATGCCCAGGTATCGATGCTCACCGACCGTTCGCGCGAGCCGCTCGGCGTCATGGAGGCGACCCAGCTCGAGTGCCGCGTGGGCTTCGTTTGCCAAGTGCCACCGGGCGAGTCGGCGCTCGACGCCGTACCGAATCGCCGCCCGTCCGGCATCGGCAGCGACCCGCGCGCTGTCCTCGAAACGCCCCACGTGCCACAGCGCCCAGCAAGCCGAGATCGCCGACTCCAATAGACTGTAAGTGCCATCGAATCCCGGTGACAGCCCGGCAGCGGCGTCGACCAGCGCCTCGGCCCGGCCGGCCCGGCCTGCGGTTGCCAGTCCGGCCGCGGCGTCGCGTGCGGCCACGGCCCAAACGAACTCGTCCTCGAGGGTCCTGGCGCTCGCCATTGCCCGCTCATCCAACTCGACGCACTCGCGCAGGTGCCCAGTAGACCAGCGCTCGTCGGACACGACGAGGAGCGCATACACCTGGAGCCTCGATGGCTGGAGTCCATCGACCAGGCCATGCAGTCGCCTGGCGGTGGCCCACGCGGTGTCGAACGCCTCGGCAGCGAACGCGACCTGGTAGATGTCGATCAGGAGCGCGGCGAGACGCTCGGGCGAAGCGGACGCTTCGAGCTCCTCGAGCGCTGCCTTCGCGTATGCCAGGGCTGGGCCCGTGACCCCGGAGCCGGCCCCCACCTGCCCGGCAACGGCGAGCAGTTCGCCGTGGCTGATCCCGGCGCATGGCTCGGCATCAGCGACGTGGGGCCACAGCTCGAGGGCGTGTTCGGCATGCTCGAGCGCCTCGCGGAACGCGCTCGATTCGGCGAGGGCCCCGACGGCGCGGACCGCCGCCGCGAGCGCCCGTGGCTGATCACCCGCGTGGTAGGTGTGGATCGCGAGGTCTGCCATCAGTGCAGGCTCAGGTCCTGTTGAGCCTTCCAGCGCGTGGGCGAGATGGTCCGCCAACCTCGCATGGAGACGGACGCGCTCGGCGGGCAGCAGCTCCTCGTATGCCGCCTCGCGAAGGAGCGCGTGGCGGAACGCATACGTCGGCCCGCCCGTACCATCGGAGGACATGAGGACGCGGGCGTCGATCGCGCCGCGGAGCGCGGGGAGGAGTGCGGTCTCGTCGAGACCCGCGACGGCGGCGAGCCGATCGAAGGTGAACGAACCGCCGATCACCGCCGCAGCCCGAACGAGGGAAACCGATCCGTCCGGAACGGCGGCCAGGCTCATCGCGACGATGTCGCGGACAGACCCGGGGAGGGTGCCGTCGGCCGCGTCCGTGGCGAGGAGCTCCTCGACGTAGAACGGCAACCCGTCGGACCGCTCAACCACGCGGTCGACGATCTCAGCCGGCGGTTGGTGCCCGAGGATCGCGGTCGCCTGCTCGACGATCTCCAGGCGATCGAACGGGGCCACGTCGAGCCGCTCAACCCGGGGCGATCGCTCAAGCTCCGAGAGCAGCCGCATCAGCGGGTGTCGCCGATGCAGCTCGTCGCTTCGAATGGTGGCCACGATCAGGAGGCGTTCGTCGCGGACGTTGCGGAGCAGGAAGCGCAGCAGATCCCGGGTCGAGCCGTCCGCCCAGTGGAGGTCCTCGAGCACCAGCAGCACCGGCGACACCGCGGACAGTCGCCCGATGACGTCGATGACCGCATCGAAGAGGCTGGCCTGTCGGCGCGCCTGATCCGGGGGATCGACCGGCTGGGCATCAGCGGGCGCCACCTTGCGAAGATCGGGGACAAGCCCGGCGAGGGCCTGCTCGGACGAACCGAAGACAGCCGCAACGGCTGCTTTGGACTCGCGACCCAGGTCCCTGACGAGAGCCTTCAGCGCCTCGGCGAATGGCGCGAACGGGAGCCCGCCACCGCCCAGATCGAGGCAGCCGCCGGCGAGCGTTCGAGCGCCAGTCGCGTGTGCCCGGGTTGAGAACTCGGCGATCAGGCGGCTCTTGCCGACGCCCGCCTCACCCGCAACGAGGACGAGCGACGGCCGACCGGAGGCGGCCGCTTCGAGCGCCGCCTGCAGGCGCTCGAGCTCGGGCCGCCGGCCCACGAAGATCGGACTGCTGGTACGCCGACTCACGCGCTCCATCATGGGTACCGCGTCCATGCCGGACAAGGGGGACGGGAGAGCCGGACGATCGGCCGGCCGCGCCGCGGGGAGCCCGATCACGGGTCCATGGCCAGGATCGGCGCGTGGCGTGCCTGGGGTCCGCCGGCGCCGTACGCGCGATGAGTAGGGACCCGACCGGGGCCCCCACTCATCGAACGGGAGTGGACTCCGGCTGTAGAGAGTCCGGATTGGCGCGATCCGTGCTGCACTGCCGTCGCTCCTGCCAGCACGAACGGGTGGGTCACCCGTCCTGGCCCTCGATGGGCGCGACCTGGTGCGGCACGCCGCTGTCGACGAGGGAGGGGAGCGGGTCGATCCGGGGAGCCGGGAGGAAGGTGTCCGGGCCCTCGATGGGCGCGACCTGGTGCGGCACGCCGCCGACCCAGCCGGAGTCGGTCAGGGCGTCGTGCGCCATCGGCATCGCCGGGACGCTGGCTGCAGAGGTCGCGAGCACCGTGCCCGCGAAGGCGATGCTGAGACCCAGCGTCCGCAGCGGGTTGCCGACGGTCTTGTGTGCAGTGCGGTTCCTCATGTCAGCTTCCTTTCCTGCCCGGCATCGGTCGAGCTCGTTGGTGGTTGTCCGATCATCACCAGACCTGCGAGGTTCGCGGGCCGGGGCGACCGTCTGGTCCGAAGGCCCCCCGGACAACATCCCCCGGCAGACGACGTTGCGGACCGGGGGTCAGGTCCAGGGGGCTCGGTTCAACAGCGATCACGATGGGACTAAGGGGTCGAAGGGCGGAATCGGCAGGACCCTTAGACGGGTCCTGACTGCAGCCCCCTCCCCGCGCTCCTCTGGCGCGCCTTTGTCGTGTGCAGCCAGTCAGCCGCACCGGGCCCCGGGTCTTCTCAGTCGGCGGCCGGCGGGAGCCAGGGAGCGCCACGACGCGGCCACGTGAAGGCGACGACCCTGGTGACGGGCGACGGGTCGAGACCATGAGCTCGCCGCAAACCGATGGACGGCAGGTCCAAGCCGGCTGCTGGGAAGCAGATGAGCCTTGCGGCGCGGCGGGACCGCTGGTGCCGGCCTCAAACCACTGGCGCGCGCGGAGGGCCTCGCGCGCGCAGGAACCGCAACAAGCACAGCCTCGTCACGACGCATTGGGGCGGACCCGTTCCCGTCACCAGGATGCCCGGGTCCTGGCGGATGCGGTACACGGCGTAGTCGCTGGCCGAGACCCGGACCGAGCCGCCGGGCACGGCAGACGGCGGCCATATGAGGCGCCCCGGGATGCCAGACGTACGGATAGCCTGAACACGTGCCGATGCTCCGCATGGCGTGCGTCACGATCGCCCGATGCCGGTGGCGCGTCGTGGGTGAGGTGATCAGCTCGCAGGCCTGGCCGATCCCATCCTCTCATCGTCCCCGGCGGCGATCCCGGCACCGGTCGTCGTTGCCTTCTTCGTCCTCAACGTCATCGGCGTGTCATTGACCGCCGGCGTACTGGACGAGATCTTCAGCTCCCTCGACGAACTGACGCGGCGGCTCGGACTCGAGAAGATCAAGACGATCGGCGACGCCTACATGGTCGTTGGCGGACTGCCCGAACCGCGCCCGGATCACGCGGAGGCGGTGCTCGAGCTGGCCCTCGCGATGCAGGCCGAGATGACCCGGTGGTGCGAGGCGACCGGGCTCAACCTCGGTCTCCGGACAGGGATCGCGAGCGGACCGGTCGTGGCCGGCGTGATCGGCCGACACAGGTTCCTCTACGACCTGTGGGGAGACACCGTCAACATCGCGAGCAGGATGGAGTCACACGGCGTCGTCGGGCGGGTCCAGGTCACCGAGGCCACGACACGATTGGCGGCCGATCGGTATCACTTGGAGAGTCGCGGAGACATCGCCGTGAAGGGCAAGGGCCGCCTCGCGGCCTACCTCGTCTGGCCCCAAGCCGCTTGGGTCGGCGCAGATCGCGTTGCCCGTGTCGGCACGCTGATGCCAGTGCGGAATCCGGCGGCACGATTGGACCCGGCTGCTACTGTCGGTTCGCAGCAGCCGGAGGGGAGCCACCAGTGACCGACGTGAACGGGGACGGGCGAGAGCGCGCATGTCCATGGTGCTCGGCCCCACTGACGTCCGCCACATCGCGGTGTCCCGCCTGCGGTGGCTCCCTTGCCCAGCGCGAGTCGATCGATGGCGTCGCGATCGCCGGCGTCACGGTCGTGGACCCGGGTCACCAGGCCTACGCTGACCGGCCACTCCACATCCCATTGCCGGTCCCGTCGGGCGTTGGCCCCGTATCGAATGTCGCCGGGAGCATGACGGCGCTGGCCGCACTGGCCGAGCCGTACGGCAGCAGCCTCCGTCGCGACCAGCCGGCTGATCCGGGTTCCGTCGGAGAGCCGGGTGAGGCCGCCCTTGAGGCCGCCGAGCGCATGGACCGTGAGGACGAACGCGGTTAGCTCGGTGTCGCCAGTGGCTCTGCACGGTCCCGAAGCAAGGACCCCGCGCAGAGCCTCACACCGGTTGGCGGTGGCTCAGTTGCAGGGCCGCGCCGCCGAGCTACCGAACCTGCCTGGTTGTCGGTCCCGATAGGGCCACCCGCCGGATCCTCGGGCCGAGCTCATCGACCGATGGTCCGGGGCAAGGGGCGACGTGGCCCAGCTCGTGACGCCATGCGAACGACAAGAGGGCATCATTGAGCAGATGACCCGACTCGGTCCGCGTAGCTGGAGCATTGGCGCGCCCGGAGGGATTCGAACCCCCGACACTCGGTTCCGAAGACCGATGCTCTGGTCCACTGAGCTACGGGCGCGCGGCCCGGGCATGATACCGCCGGGTCAAGGGGCCGGAGGGCGATCCCGATCGATCGCATTCGCCCGGGCGAGGTTGCAGCCCCCGTGCCCTCCGTGCCGCGGCGTCGGCGGAGCTGCCTGCGACCACCGAGCGCCAACCTGAGTTGCGGCGGGCATCTGCTCTGCGGCACACTCCGGCGGTGCCGTACCTGTACGCGACCCCGTCGCGCCCTCGTCGCCGCGCGCGTCGCGTCCCCCGCGTCGTGTTCGCCGTGCTCGTTGCAGTCGCGGCGATGCTCGTCCTGCCGGGAGCGGGACCCCACGGCGCCGTGCTGGAGGTTACCGGCGTCCCCGATGGGCAGGTGGGTGCCGTCGCGCAGCAGGTCGCGCCCACCCCGACCCCGCCGCCGGCCCCCACGACCCCGTCACCCGCTGCGGCGCCCACGCCCACGCCAGCGCCCACACCGGCTCCGATCGACACCCTGACCGGCTACCAGTGGCCGATCGCGCACCCCCGGCTGACGCTTCCATTCGGTCCAACGGACTGGGGGACGCGTGTCGTCCACGGCCAGCTGTTCCACGACGGCGTCGACCTCGCCACGTTCTGCGGCGACCGGATCACGGCCGCGCACGACGGCATCGTGATCGCCGCCGGGCGGCACTTCGACCGCCTCCTGGGCTGGGTCGGCGATCTGGGGCCGTACTTTCGGCGACTCAACAACAAGCACCTGTGGTTCGAGCTGCCGATCGTGGTCGTGATCGATGACGGCAATGGCTATCGAAGCGTGTACGCGCACTTTGAGCGGATCAAGGTGCAGACCGGGCAGGAGGTCCACGGCGGGCAGCTGCTGGGCTACGAGGGGGCCACCGGCCATGCGACCGGCTGCCACCTCCACTACGGCCTGTTCTCGCCGCTCGAGACGGCGACGTTCGGGATCCAGAAGGACGTGGTCAAGCGCATGAAGGTCCCCGACACGGAGATCGCGCGGATCGATCCGCTCCGGGTGCTGCCACCGAAGCCGGGCATCAACGCACCGAAGGCGACGAAGACGCCAGACGACAGCCCGACCGCGACGCCGGCCCTGCCGCTGGACCAGGCGTCGCCCTGACCTCGGGGCTTGACCGTCAGCTCACCCGGCGGTAGCGCCGACCGATCAGCAGCCAGGCTGGAAGTCTCGACAGAGCCGCCTCCAGCCCGGGACCCGGACCGCCGTCCCGCCGCTCGATGACCAGCTCCGGCGGCCGGTCTGCCCCCGGTCGCGCGTCGACGCCGGTCAGATCGACGTGCACGCGGCCCGGCTCGCTCTCGCCAAGCTCGGCCAGCGCGTCGGCGGGCCAGTCGCCGGTCACGGACTCAACCCGCACTTCGTGCTCGGATCGCCAGCGCGGCCGCCGGAGGAGGATCGCCCGCCAGGCGTCGCCCACGGCAGCGGTGACCCTGCCGTCGCCGGGTGCCGGGGAGGCCGACAGCCGCTCCCCCCGCGCCCACAGCGCGGCCTGGTGGAGCAGCGCGTACTCGTCGAGATCGGCGAACGCGCCCAGCCGCTCGGCCGGCGACGCATCGCCGAACACGGCCCGGATCGAGGGCGCGAACACCTCGGCCAGGTCGAGGTCGATGGCGCGCACGGTCCGGTGGAGATACACGTGCTGGTACATGAACAGCCGCGCGGTGAGGAACATCTCGAGCGCGCCCACCCCGGACTCGTACAGGGCAAGGCCCCGCTCCGACACGAACGTGTACCGCCGGAGCCGCTCGGCGTCCACCGGCCCCATCGACACGCCGGTCAGGTAGGCGTCGCGACGGACGTAATCCAGGTTGTCGACGGTGAACACGCCCGACAGCAGCGGCTGGAGGAGTCGCACCCAGGCCGGCATCGAGGCGTCCACGAGGGGCGGCTTCGAGACCAGGAACGACACCCAGCGAGGCTCGATCGTCTCGCCATCGGCGAACCTGTCTCGCGCGGCGGTCGCGCCCGGGGCACGCCGCAGGGCGCCGATCAGCGGCCCCAGCTCGCGCTCGATGATGAGCTGCGACAGGTCCTCGTGGCTGAGCGACTTCGCGCCCGGCCGTCGGGGGTCGGCCGGGGCGGGGAAGGCGGACAGGACGTGATGATCGAAGAAGTGCGCGAACGGCCCATGCCCAACGTCATGGAGCAGCCCCGCGATCCGGAGCGTCTCCACGACAAGGCCCTCGGACGGGACGGCCTCGCGCGGGTCGAGCGCGACCAGCGACGCTCGCAGGCTCGGATACAGCGACCGCGCCCACAGGCCGGCCTCGTGCATGACGCCCAGGCCATGGGTAAACCGCGAATGCTCCGCCGTCGGGAACACCCAGCGAGCGCTCTGGAGCTGGCTGATCCGCCGCAGGCGCTGGACCCAGGCCGTGTCCAGCAGGTCGTCCTCGGCAGCGTCCTCGGGCTGCAGCTCCGCCGCGCGTGCCTCTGCCGCCGACAGCCGCTTGGTGAGCTCGATGTAGCGGTGGACCGGATCGCTGATGAGGTTGACGGCCGCGAACGGCAGCCGGCGCCCCGGCGCTGGTGCGGGATCGTGCGCTACGGCACCCAGACTCGAACCGGAGTCGTCCACCTCGAGAGGTTACCGCGCCGGTCCTTGGACTGGACGCGGAACCAGAACCAGTGGCCGTGCTTGCGATGGCGCTTCACCAGCGACGTCGAGGTAGTGTCGTTGCGGATCGTGCGCCAGGCCCCGTTGTCGCGGCGCATCTGGACGTCGAATGACGCGAGGCCCGCAGTGTGGGTCTGGAGCTTGCGGTCGTGACCTCCCCAGGTGAACCGGATGGTCGTCCCGCTCCTCGACAGTTGCCTGTTATGGGCCACCGGGCGTGTGTGATCGCGCGAATCCACGAACACGACCGAGGCCCACGTGGTCCCGTTGCTGGCGCGATGCACGAACCCGACGCCGACGTAGTTGTACGACCTGCTGTACATCAGGTCCGCGTGGAAGCTGCTGGCCTTCCAGAGCTTGTAGATGTAGTCCGCCGCCTTGCTCCAGTCGGCGTTCGCCGTTCCGATGATCTCGCCGAACGCGTACCACTGCAGCCCCCGGCTGTTGAGCGCGCTGCCCACGCTGCCACCGGCCGCGTCGTGTGACAGCGTGTTGACGGCTGCCATGTTCTGCGCCCGATCGAGCGCGAGCGAGTTGACGGCCGACCATTGCCGGTAGGGCCTGAGGCCCCGGGCCTTCCGATCCCGGTTCATGAGCGTCAGTACGCGGCTTGCCAGATCCGACGCGGTGGTCGCGGATCCTGCCGATGCGGTCGTGGACGGGGGGTTGGGCGCAGCCGACGCCGCCGCGGTCGCGGCGCTGGTCGTGAACAGGGTCGCGACGGTGGCTGCCGCGATGATCAGGAGGCCCAGCCGGCGACGGACCGACGGACGCGTGAGCATAGAGGGGTGTTCGGCAGCGTGGATGTCTCGACCTCCAGGTGCGTGCGGCCCCCCGGCTCTGTGCAGCCCCGGCTGCAGCACTGAGACCCAAAGCCTACCGGAGGCTGGCGGGGAGCGGGGATGGCCCACTCGTCACGGGTCCGGGGCCCAGGGGTCACCAAGGGCAGGGGCTGCTTGTGCCCGGTCCGAGCGGGACTCCGGCTCAGTCGTCGCCGGCTGCAGCCGGGTACCGAGCGGCCGCCCGTCGCAGCGTGGCCGCGACGTCGGCGCGGAGCAACTCGGGCGCCAGCACCTCCACGTCGTCGCCCCAGGACAGGATCCACACCCGGATCTCGATCGTTCCGGCCACCGTGGCGCGCCATTCGAGTGCGCCGTCCCCGAGCTCACGGACCTCCTGGCTCGGATGCCACGCGGCTTCCCTGACGCGAGCGGCCACCGCCGGGGTGAACCGGAGCACGACCGCAGCCTCCGGCTGGTCCGCGATGATGTCCCAGGCGCGGCGGAGGGTGGCCGCGAGCGCGCCGGCGTCGGGTGCCTTGAATGCGCGGGGCGTGACCGACAGGTCCAGGATCCGCTCGACCTTGAAGGTGCGGATGGCCGCGCGCGTCTCGTCATGGCCGATCAGGTAGAGGGCGTGCGTCGCCAGCGATGGCTCCAGCAGGTACGGCCGGACCTCGGCCCATCGAGGCTGACGCTCGGCGCCCTCGTAACGCCCGGGCGCGTACCGGAAGCGAACGACGCGTCGCTCGGCCCACGCTCGCGTCAGATCCTCGACGTGGCGGTTGAATCCGGTGTCGATCCGTCGCTGGGAGAGATCGTCAAGCGTTCGCTCCACATGCTCGCGGAGCGCATCGGGCAGCCCCTCCTCCAGCTTCTGGAACGCCGAGGCCAGGTTCGGCTCGTACTTGTCGGCGTAGCGCGTCACCAGCCTCGCCGACAGGAACACGGCCATCGCCTCGGGGAGCGTCAGCCGGAGCGGCGGCAGGAACGCTCCCGGCTGGACGCCCCAACGCCCGCCCTCGCTCCACAGCGGCACCTGCATCTCCGTCTCGAGAGCTCGGAGGTCCCGATAGACCGTCCGCGTGGCCATCCCCGTTCGCCGCGCGATCTCTCCGGGCCGGACGCCAGCCTCGCCGTGGGCATGGAGGACGCGCAGCACGCTGAGCAGCCGAGCGAGTCGGTCACGCTTGCCCTCGAGGCGCTCACTGTCGCCCGGGTCCAGGGGCTCGTCGCGTCCTGGCTCGTCTCGCGCCGTCATGCGCGGACCGGCGCCGACATCGACGCCGACATCCGCGCAGCCGTCCGGGTCCCGATCGTCGGCGTCGCCCTCGAGGCCGGCCCGGTCACGGCCCACGTTGCGGCCCGCATCGGTCGACGAGGCATCATGCGACGTCGGGATCGCGGCATCAGCCGGCCGGGCGGGTGACCACAACCGGCCGGCCCCGGTCCACTGCGGTCATCCGAAACCGGATGGTCGCCAGCAACGCGTCATCGGACAGCTCACCGGCGGGTCCCTGGGCACGCCCGTCCGCCTGACCCAGCTGCCCGTCGCCGAACACCCAGTAGTCGAGATCGCAGCGCCAGCGGCTGATGTCGGCCTGGCCGATCAGCAGCGACACCTCCGGCAGCGCCCTGCGGAGGGTGTCGCCGTCGATCGTGATCCGGCAATGGCGAGCCCGGGCGCCCTCGATGTAGGCGAACCCGCGGTCCTCGGCGACCGACCGGTTCGGCGGCGCCAGCGCCGTCACCACGAGCTGGCGATCCAGATCCTGCCCGGCGACCCGGTTGAGCGAGTAGGGGACCCAGCCGGTGCCAGGCGAGCGTTGCCATGCCTGGTCACCGAGCCGGATGACGCCCACCTGACCGACCATCTGCGAGGTGGTGGCGAACCCCGTCCATCGCACGTCGTTGCCATCCCGCACGCCCTCGATCACCACCTGCCCCGCGAGGCGGTTGTCGAGCGAGGCGTCCATCTGCAGCTCGATGCGGGCGGTGGTGCCCGCCGCAAGGCGGCTGCTGCATTCGGGCGGCTCGAGCGCCTGATCCGTTGGCCCGAACCGGGAGGCGATCGCGGGACGGTTGGCGAGGGCGAGCTCGTTCACGACCGCCGCCGCGCCGAACAGGGAGCCGGCCGCGAGCACCATGATCAGCGCCAGCAACGTGCCCAGGACCAGGCGCCGGCTCCGGATGGCAGAGTCACCAAGCCGCCGGCGGGCGAGACCCAGCCCCGCGAACAGGGCCGTGCCGAGGAGCGCCAGCAGCCACGGATAAGCGGCCTCGGGCGATGGCAGCAGCGTCTGGGGGCCAAGGCCGGCCAGCTGCGAGACGATGCTCGCGATCGATGGCACGAGCAGCAGGATGGCGCCCAGGGCCAGCCAGGCCATGCCGGCGAACGCGCGGTCCCCATGCGCGACGGGCGGCCATGCGACCGACGCCAGCGCGATCAGGATCGGGCCCACCGCGGCCAGCGCGACCAGCTCGTCGATCGGGCCGCCCGGATGGTAGCCGGCGACCAGCAGCGCGAACACGGCGAACCACAGGGCCACCAACGCGACCCCGAGGATCCGGAGCTCGACCGTCCGCACGCGCACGTCAGGAGTCTAGCGATCCGCGGCCGTGCGTCCGGCAGCCCGACGGGGCTAGGTCGCGGATCCGTCGCGGTCGCGTACCGCGCATTGGATCCCGGTGCAACGGCACCTCTACGGTTGGCGGCCCGGGCCGGCGCTCCCCGGCCGGGGCGCCGCCAAAGTACCCCGGCCCCCGGACTCCCGGGTCATCGATCGGGTCGGCCCTCGCGACCGATAGTGAGCACACCGCACCACGGTGCAGTACCCGGAACCGAACAACCCGTGGCTGCTGCGGGCTCTCCCTCCTCCGCCGCAGCCAACCGCCCACCGAAGCGACGCCGTACTCCTCCCGGCGTCGCTTCGGCCGTCCCGGCGACCGATTGGGGCCGCCGATGGGGACCCGGCTCCCGGTACACTGCGGCCGGGTACCTCAGGAGGAGATCATCAGCATGCGAACCGTGAAGGGGCTGACCGCCCTCGCCCTCGTCGCCGCGGTCGCCGCGGCCTGCTCGAGCGGCGGCTCGACGCCGACACCCGTTCCGGCCACCGCCAGTCCGGAACCGACCATGGCACCGTCGGCGACGCCGGCCCCGACCGAGGCCCCGACGCCGACTCCGGATGCCTGCGCGCCGGCGAATCTGGCACTTGTCACCGCCGGTATGTTGACCGTGGGCACCGACAACCCGGCCTACGCGCCGTACTTCCTGCCGCGCGACGGCGGCAACATGCCGCCCTGGGACACCGACTATTCGGGTGACCCCACCACCGGTACGGGGTTCGAGAGCGCGGTCGCGTACGCCGTCGCCGACAAGCTCGGCTTCACCAAGGACCAGGTGACCTGGATCCCGGTGAAGTTCGACAACTCGTACGCGCCCGGACCGAAGCCGTTCGACTTCTATCTCGCCCAGGTGTCGTACAAGCCGGAACGCGCGCAGAGTGCCGACCTGTCCGATGGCTACTACTGGCTCAACCAGTCACTGGTGGGGATCGACGGGACGCCGATCGCATCGGCGAAGACGGTCGCCGACCTCAAGTCGTACCGGTTTGGTGCGCAGGCCGGCACGACCAGCTACGACACCATCGTCAACGTCATCCAGCCCGACCAGGAGCCGCGGGTCTACGACAGCAACGATGCGGCCATCACCGCGCTCAACAACAAGCAGATCGACGGACTCGTGGTCGATTTGCCCACGGCCTTCTACATCACCGCTGCCCAGATGGACAACGGGGTGATCGTGGGCCAGTTCCCGCCGACCGGGGGCGAGCAGGAGCACTTCAGCCTCGTCTTGGCCAAGGGCAGCTCGCTCACGGCGTGCGTCAACCGGGCGCTTGCCGACATGAAGGCCGACGGCACCCTGGATGCGATCACGCAGGAGTGGATGTCCGACAAGGCGAACGCCCCGATCATCCAGCCCTGACGTGTCCATGCGGACGGCGCATGTCCGCGACGCGCGGCCCGAGGTGAGCTAGGGTGCGCCGGGCGCCGGGCTGGGCCGAGCCCACCGCGTTCCGCTCAACGCTGGTCGCCCTGATCAGCACGGTCGTATTCTTCGGGTTCATCGGCTGGGTCGCCGTCAACTCCCCTGGTTGGTCGGCGATCCAGGAGTCGTTCCTCAACGGCCGGGTGTTCGCCGAGTCGTTCCCCGCGATCGCCCGATCGTTCGCGGTGAACGTTCAGCTGTTCCTGATCGCCGAGGTTCTCATCCTCGCGCTCGGGCTCGCGATCGCAGTGCTCCGGAGCCTGCCGGGCCCGGTGTTCTTCCCGGTCCGGCTGCTCATGACGGCCTACGTCGACGTGTTTCGCGCTCTGCCCGGCGTGCTGGTGATCTACATCCTCGGGTTTGGGATCCCCGGGCTCGCCCTGCCCGGCGTGCCGATCGAGCCGTTCTTCTATGCCGTAGTGGCGCTGACGCTGATCTACTCGGCGTACGTGTCCGAGGTCTACCGGGCCGGGATCGACTCGATCCATCCGAGCCAGGAGGCTGCCGCTCGCTCCCTCGGGCTGAGCCGCTTCCAGTCGCTGCGCCACGTGATCGTGCCCCAGGCGATCCGGCGCGTGATCCCGCCGCTGCTCAACGACTTCATCGGTCTCCAGAAGGACACGGTGCTGGTGTCGTACATTGGCGTCGTCGAGATCTTCCGTCAGTCGTACATCAAGCAAGCCGGCAACTTCAACTTCACCCCCTATCTCGCGACCGCGCTCGTGTTCTTGGCGGTCACGATTCCGCTCGCCCGGTTGACCGACTGGCTCATCGCTCGCGACAAGCGACGCCAGGCCGAAGGTGGACTCGCGTGAGCGTCGGTGGTCGGGTGGACGGTGGCGGAAGCACGCCCGCCCTGTCGATCCGGGACCTCCACAAGTCCTTCGGCAAGCTCCAGGTTCTGCGCGGGATCGACCTCGATGTCGCCGAGCACGAGGTCATCGCGCTCATCGGCGCCTCGGGCAGCGGCAAGTCCACGCTCCTGCGGTGCATCAACCTGCTCGAGCCGATCGACGCCGGCCGGATCCTGATCCAGGGGGATGAGATCACCGCCAGGGGCGTGAAGGTCGACCGCATCCGACGGCGGGTGGGGATCGTGTTCCAGTCGTTCAACCTGTTCCCTCACATGCGGGTCATCGACAACGTCACCCTTGGGCCGCGCAAGGCGCTGCGGCGATCGCGGGACACGTGTGAGGCCGACGCCACCGCGCTGCTCGACCGCTTCGGGCTGGCCGACAAGGCGCGGGACTTCCCGGACCGGCTGTCGGGTGGCCAGCAGCAGCGGGTGGCCATCGTCCGCGCGCTCGCCATGCAGCCCGACCTGCTGCTGCTCGACGAGGTGACGTCGGCGCTGGACCCGGAGCTGGTCGCCGAGGTGCTCGACGTCATCCGGGAGCTGGCGTCGGGTGGGATGACGATGCTGCTGGCGACTCACGAGATGGGGTTCGCGCGCGACATCGCGACCCGAGTGTGCTTCCTCGATGACGGCCGGATCCTCGAGCAGGGACCGCCGGCCCAGATGTTCGCCGCCCCTCGCGAAGGGCGAACCCGCCAGTTCCTCAACCGGATCATCGAGGCCGGCCGGCTGTAGACGCCCGATCAGCGCGAGGCGGCTGGTCCCCGGCAGGCGTCGACGAAGAACGCAAACAGCCGCTCGAAGGCCGGTGGGGTCGACTCCCTCCGCTCCGGGTGGCACTGGACGGCGATCCGGAACGGGCCGGATGCGGTCTCGAACCCTTCCACCAGGTCGCCGGCGGGGCTCGGCGACAGGGCAGCCACCCTGAACGCCGGCGCGAGATCGGCCGGTCGGATGGCCTGATGGTGGTAGCTGTTGACCACGAGGACCCCGCCGCCGACGTTGACCGGCGACAGGATCCGGGAGAGCCGCGTGCCCCGGACAAGCCGCAGCGGATGGGTGCGGGCGGGGCCCTGCTCCCAGCTCGGGCCCGCGTGTCCCTCGACATGCTGGACGAGCCTGCCACCGGCAAACACGTTCATGGCCTGGAACCCGCGGCAGATCCCGAGCACCGGGACGCCACGGGCCTCGGCCGCAACCCAGGCTGCAGCCTCGAGCTCGTCTCGGTCCGGCTCCATGCCGTGCGATCCGTCGTTCTGCGCGCCGTATCTCGCCGGGTCGACATCCGCGCCGCCGGCGAGCAGCAGGCCGTCCATCGTCTCGAACGCCCGGCTCCGGTCCGTTGCCGACGCTGTGGCATCGAGCCGCGTCGGCGCCGCGCCGTGTCGCGCGACGCCGTCGAGGTACAGCTCGTTCTTGCGCCTGGCCAGGGCAGGATCCGGCTGGCGCTCGGCGACCATCAGGGTGACCAGGATGCGCGGCGCGACGGGTTGCCCGGACATGCCGAGCAGGATATCGACTTGGTGCCGGCTACGGGCTCGCGCTGTCCCCCGGCAGCGGGGACTCCTCGTACTCGTCATCGGGCGAGGGCGTGACGTCGATCCCCGTCTCGAAGTCGCTCGGGGAGGGCACGTACTCCTGCCCGGGCAGGATCCGCAGGACCCATCCCACCTCCAGCCGGTTCGGCGAGTAGTCCGCCGACTCCGGATCCAGTGACGGGTACTTGTCGCGGTTCCAGTACGCGATGCTGCGAAGGGTCGTGCTGAAGCGCTTGGCGAGGGCGGTCAGGGTGTCGTTGGGCCTGACCTTGTAGAGGGCGAAGGTAGGGCCCGGGGTCGGTGTGGGTGGACCGGCCGTGGGGGTCGGCGTGGGTGGAGCGGTCGGTGGTGGCGTGGGTGTGGGGGTGGGCGCGGGGGTCGGGCGGACCGAGGCCGGCAGGCACCCCCCCAAGGCGATCGAGACGGCCAGCAGCGAGGCGGCCACCATCTTCCGGGATGCGACCGCGGTCAGCCTTCGGATCGGACGCTGACCGGGCGGCCCGTCGAGGGGCCGGTCAGGGGGCGTGGCGCTCATGCCTGGCTGACGCCTTGCGCGCGCGTCGCGCGCGGCCGGAATCCGCCGGCGCGTGCCGACCGCCGATCGGGACCCCGGTTTCGGGACTCGGCGGGTCGACCGGGGTCGGCTCGGACAGGGTGAACTCCCGGGCGAGTGCCAGGCCATCGGCCGCCGTCGCCACGCCTCCCCGTCCCCGTCGCTTGGCGACGAAGCAGGCGCGATCCGCCGCCAGCAGCACGTCCTCCGCGTCGGGCCCATCGGCCGGATATGACGCAACGCCGACCGACGCGCCGATTCGCACGCCGCCGTCGTGCCAGCTGGTGCCTTCGGCGCCCACGCCCGCCACGGCGGCGAGGATGCGATGAGCGGCCGCGGACAGCCCGTTGCCGTCGCCGTTGGGCAGGATCACCGCGAACTCGTCCCCGCCATAGCGGAACACCGCATCGGATTCGCGCGCCGTCGATCGGATCACACCCGCGATCTCCCGCAGCAGCCGATCACCCGCCTGGTGACCGAGCGTGTCGTTCACTGCCTTGAACTCGTCGAGGTCGATCATCACCAGCCCGAACGGCTCTCGCTTCGCCGCCCCCCGCTCCAGCCGATCCTTGAACGTGCGGTAGTTGAGCAGCCCCGTCAGGTCGTCCGTCCTCGCCTGGACCTCGGCGGCATGGTAGATCTCCGCGTTGCGCAGCGCGATCGATACCTGGCCTGCGAACAGCTTGACAAGCTCGAACTCCTGGTCGTCGAACGGCGCCTCCGAGCTCGATCGCTCAAGCGTCAGGACGCCGGCGACACCCAGCGGCCCGAGCAGCGGAACGACGATCAGGCTGCCGCCGATCCCGTCCGTGATGCGAGGGTGGTCGATCCGATCGTCCTGCCGCTCGTCGGCGATCAGGACCGGCTCGTTGTTCCGGACGACCCAGGCCGCCATTCGAGCTGCGCCCGGCCCCCACGGCCGGTCCTGATCGGCGGCGTGGGAACCGCGGGCCGTGACCGGGATCAGGCGACCCGCCGACCCGTCCACGACCCGAATCGCGACGTGGTCGCAGTGGACCAGCGCTTCCAGTCGATCGGTGATCTGCTCGAGCACCGCTCGCTGGTCGAGCGTCGTGAGGATGGACTCGGTCGTGCGCAGCAGCTCGCGCTGGGCCAGGAGCTGGCGCTGGAGAGCCTTCGATTGATCCTGCAGGCGCTCAGTGGCATCGGCGTTGGCCATGGCCTGGGCGGCGAACGATGCGTAGATCACGAGCAGGCGCAGGTCATCCTCGGTGAACCGCCGAAGACCGGTGCTGACCAGCACCAGCACGCCCAGGCACACCCCCTCGTGCACCATCGGTGCTGCGAGCATCGACTCATCGATGTCGGGCTCCGACCCGGGGACCGTGATCGCGCGCGGGTCGTTGGCCGTGTCGTCGACGAGCTGCGGCACCCGGAACCGCGCAACCCAGCCGGTGATCCCCTCGCCCACCGGAACCCTGAGGCTCTCGACGCTCTCCTCGGAGTAGTGCTCGCCCTCGCCAAGGTTCGCGACCGGCACGAGCTCGTTGTCCCGAACGCGGTATACGCGGACGTTCTGGTAATCGATCAGCTGTCGCAGCTCGGTTGCGATCGCCCGCCCGATCTCCGGGACACCAGCGAGCCCGGACAACCGTGCTCCAAGGCGCTGGATCGACTGCAGCTGGGCCGCCCATGCGGCCATCCGCCCGAACGTGCGGGCCGACCGGATGGCGATTGTGGCGTCGCTGGCCAGCGCTTCCGCGCCGTCGAGGTCGGCCTCATGCCAGGGGTGGGGTCGATCGTGGCCCAGATAGAGCATGCCGATCAGGTCGTGGGCATCCCCGAGCGGGGCAGCGAGCAGCACGCTGACCCCTTCCTGGACCGCCGCGGCCCGCACCGGGTTGACCGAGCGCGGGGCGTCGCGCCCCAGTACCAGGGTCGCTCGGCGGGGTGGCAGCTCGCGGTGACTCCGGCCGGTCTCCTCGGCAGCACGGGCCGCGGCCATGAAAGCGTCCGAGAATCCACTGCCACCCGGTGAGGAGACCCGTCCGTCGGCATCCCGGAGCACCACCCCGACGCGGTCCGCACCGAACAGCACCCGCGCGTGATCGCCGAGATCGCGGACCACGTCGCCCACGTCGAGCCGTGAGGCCAGGTCAGTCGCGACGCGCCGCAGCGCCTCCGATCGACGAAGGCGGCCGGTCGCCTGCTCGGTGGCGTTCGAGCCGCGGATCAGCACGCCCAGCGCTCGGGCGATCGCGGCCGACAGCCGATGGCCGTCGTCCGGCCCCAGCTGGACCGCGCCCGCGATCACGAGGACGCCCCACGCCATCTCGCCGCCGGGGATCCGAACGATCAGCTCGTCGGTGCCCGTGCCGAGCAGCGGGTTGCGCGTGCCGGCGCCGGGTCGGACGTGGATCGGGTCGAGGGAATCGAGTGCCTCGGCGAACAGGTTGTGCGCGCTCGGCAGTGCGCGCCCGGCGCCGATGCCGGGGCCCTCCACCTCGACCGCCCTGGGGACGAGACCGCCCGGTCGCCGTTCCCAGACGCCGACCAGCGCCGCACCGGTGGTCAGCCGGATGCGGTGGCAGGCCTCGTCGAGCGCGGCGTCAAGGCCGCTCGGGAACGAAGCGATCTCGGCCAGGTCGGCGAGCAGGTCGAGGCCGGCCGGCGATTCGGTCAGGGTCGCCGAGCGAGCTTCTTCGTGGCGTGGCACCCGGGCGCCGGAGCCGCCGTCGGGCGCCGCCGTCGCCGCCGACGACGCGGCCGCCAGGAAGCGCTGGAGATCCGCCATCCGGTAGCGGCGATCGCCGCGGTCGTTGATCCGGTAGTAGTCCAGCCGCCCGGCGTCGCTCCATGCCCGAACCGTGTTCGGATGCACGCCGAGCACACGCGCAGCCTTGGTGACCGACAGAGTCGCGTCGCCCGGGCGCGCAAGTCGATTGGAGGGTGCCGGAATGTGGGATTTGGGAAGCATCGGCCGTCTCGAAGGACTGTCGCCTGCTTCACAGCAATTGACAATAGGACGAAGGTCTCACCCTGTTTGCGCGGACACGAAGGAGGGCTGGGGCGGACCTGGGGTTCGGCGCGTTGACCTCAGCGGCGTCGCGTGGACGTCAGTCCCGGGCTGCGGTCGCGCGCACATACGCCAGCGTTGCGGCCATGCTGAGCAGGGCGATCGCGGCCACGATGATGATGGCCGTCAGCGGGTCACCCACCAGCCCCGGACCCTGGCCCGAGCTGCGTGGATCGCCGACGCCCGCCTGGCTGGGAGCCGGGGAGGCGGCGAGCGCCACGGAAGGGCAGCCGACCACGACCGAGATCGCGATGCCGACGGCGATGCCGACGATGGCGGCGATGCCACCAGCGACGGCGCACAGCGAGCGGGCGATGCTCCGGCGGCCGACGTCAGGCGAGCGCATCGACCACCCACCAGCCGATGCCGGACACTGCGAGGACGAGCCCTGCGGCCAGCAGGATGGCGGCGGTGCGGGTTGTCCAGCGATGGTCCACGGCCAGGACCCGCATCGCCTCGGGCCGCTCGAGCGTGGTCAGGATCAGCGGTCGCCCGAGGCCGGGACGCAGCACGGGACCATGCTCCGGATCGGGGCTCGGGACGCCCAGGGCAAGCACGTGATCCACGCTGCTGACCTGCTCGACCCGCAGCCGGACGGGCGTGCCCGGCGCAATGTCCGCGCCGATCCGGTCAGGGATATCGGCGGCGGTTCCCTCGGCTTCGCGGACGACCACGACCAGCCCAATGTCCAGCCGCTCCGCGTCCACGGCCAGCCGATCGAGCCCATCGACGATCTCGAACGGGACCCTCTCGCGGTTGTCCTCGACGGCCGACCAGGCCGACCCCGCTCGCACCTCGATTCGCGATCGTCGAAAGACGAGCGGGCGGTGGAGCTCGTCCTCGAACTCGTCGTCGGCGTCGATCCGGCCAGCGACCCCGACGTAGCGAGCCTGGCCGCGTGTCGCCAGCTCACGTGCCGCGGCGACCGACACCACCGGTGTCGTCGCCAGGATCCGACCGACCCGAACCCCGGTGCCCAGCGGGCGCAGCAGCAGCCAGCCGACGCCGACCAGCACGGCACCGCCGACAACGAGCATCACGGGGATCACGTCGGGATGATAGCGACCGCTGCGGGTGTCACCCGGCGCTGGGAATCAGTAGCCCGAAGAAACCTACTCGACGCATGGGCGTTGAGGTGATCGCCGCCGTTAGCATCGCTCGGCCCCTTCGGGCTGAAATCCACGCTACGCCGCGCCGTGGACCGGGTCAATCGCCTTATCCACCCCGGACGGCCCAATCGGAGGCGAGTTGTCCACCGGGCATCCACGAAGGCAGCGGGCGGCGCGTGCGGCGGGGCACACCGGCCCGTCGTCAGGGG
>Ga0315540_10000248_pt1 | contig 29736 bp, 49 predicted proteins | sample SalMarSW160110MG_FD_203677 | JGI IMG/M metagenome (GOLD analysis project Ga0315540, IMG submission 203677) | Salt marsh sediment microbial communities from the Plum Island Ecosystem LTER, Massachusetts, United States - Salt Marsh Sediment SW1601-10 ...
AGCGCCAAATGCACCGATTTGTGATGTAATACCACGATAAAAATGTTTAAGTTGCTTAGCTCGTTGACCCTGATCACCTTTCAATTCGCCTTTATTACTTTCTTTGGATTCTTTTTCAGTCAACATCATGCCTAATGAATCCAAAATAAATAACACTTCTGGTCGGTCATCTTCAGGAAATTCATCCTCAAAGAAATGTATTGTTTCGGTAATTGCTTTTTTGGCTTCATCAATAGTTGTGATATCATACTTTTGCATAGCATCATCATCCGTATTAACGCCTATACCTTGTAAAAATGGTTCATCAAGAGCATGTTCAGTGTCCAAAAACACAGGAAACACACCTTGATCTTGCGCATGTTTTGCGATAGATGCTGCAATTAAAGACTTACCTGCACCTGGCTCTCCTGCTATTAGAATTGATTTGCCAAGTGGAATACCTTTGAAAAATGAACCAGATACGATATTATTTAATACATATGATCCAGTATCAATCCACGTTTTTACTTCTTTAAAACCAACCGATATACCAGACTTTTCCATCTTCTTCTTTAGAAGACTTCCTATACTTTTTGACATTATTTCCCCCTCAAAAATTGTTGGTGGGTGTGAAACACCCACCAGTGATATTACTTACCAGCCGCTTCTGCACGTCTACGAGCAAGAATATCCATTACACCACTATCAGATTTGCTAGTTGATGATTTAGTTGTCGATTTTGATTCTATTGCATCAGAACCATTGTCATTTACTGTATCATCAGTGGCGTCGTCAGATGGTAATGATGCTACGATGCCATCAGTACTACTTGTTGAAGATGATCCACTATCATCATTATTCCATTCAAATGGTTCACCAGTTAATGCAGCATGTAATACAGCTTCAACATATTCAAGTTTTGGTTCACGTGGAAGTTTGTCTTTAAGCACATATAATTCAGTGTCTTTAAGTTTATCCATGTCAACGGCACTTGGCTTGCGTGCGAAGCTTGATGTAGAATATGATGCGTATTTGCCATTTGATGTTTTATTTAAACGGAAGTCATAACCATTTTCGTAATCAGTGGGAATGCAATCCAAATCATCAAGCACAATAGCTTTCTTAATGATTTCATAGATTTCTGGTTCCATATTAATAAGTTTATGGTCCGAACCTTCATAATCGAATGGTGATTTTTGGATCAAAATTTGACCAATATAACTTCTTTTTTTGTAGAATTTACCACCATTCTTATCATCGTCTTCTTTATAGAATTTCTGTGCCTGTGCACAAATTGGACATGGCTTATTGTACATACCAAGACATGGTACAAAGCGTTTTTTAGTTTGACCGTCTATTTCAACATCCAGCTTATGTAGATGTTTTTCGATTAAGAAATGTGATGCATTTGGATCGGCATCTGGTAAGAAACGAACGATTGCAGTTTCATCATAGGCCATTTCCCAGAAACGGTACCAATCGACGTTATTAGAATTTGAATTTTTTGATTTTTCTTCTTCTTCTTTTTTAAATTGATTTTTTAAATCTGATAAACTTAATTCTGACATATTTTTTCTCCCTCATATTCAGACATTTTATTTTGACATATTATACAACATTTTCAATTACTTAGACAACTATTTTTAATAATTCTTACATAAAATTTAAAATCACCTTACCTTTATAATTCGTTAGTTTTTGCTTTAAGTGCTTCTGCAACTTCAGCATAATCTTTTTCAAGTTCAGTGGCCTGCTTTTCAAGTTCGACCATCTGTTCAGCAATAGCTTGCCGGTCAGTTTCTAAATCCTTCAGAGCTGTTGTCAGCTCAACTATTTCATCTATATTGGACATAATTCCCTCCTACTATATTTATAGATTTTCTTTTATTTTTGTGTTTTAGTTTGCTTCATTTTCATCGCCAATTCTTTCATTTCAAAGACACGTTCTAGTGTATCTGTGGTGTCTTTATCATAACGAATTTCAGTGAATCGCGGATGCGACAATGCATGATAATCATGGGTTCTGCCTTTAGTGATATCATTACATTCAACGGTCATGATTTGACCAATCATATCCTGCCGGCGGGAATTGAAATATGTAAGCTGATCATCAGTGAATCCAGAAACGCTACCTTTAATTTTTCCATCGTCAGTTTCAAAAGTCATGCTACCAAAGGTGTCTTCGCGCTTAGTTCCCTTCTTACCTTCAATGAATCCAGTGATGCGGACATCTACTTCAATAATAAGCTTCATTTTCCATTGTTCAGTGCTGGTACCATCCCTAAAGACTGCATCCATATTCTTTAATATAGAACCTTCCAATCCAGCTTCCATCCAATTCTGAGTCCGATGCATGGCTTCTTCCAAGTCATTAACAACATATGCTTCTATTAGCTGCACATGCTGATCACCTTCACGAACGATATTCTTTAAGGCTTCCCATCTATCAACATATTTAGTAGTGTTCTTTACACGGTTAGCTGCATTGGTATATTCTGGAAGATTTACATAATCCCAGACTTCACACATAATGTTGTTATGTGGAACATCATCTGAATTAATCAACCCATTACCAAGGTGTCTTGGTAGAATAAGTTTTCCATTTTTGAAATCGTTTACAATTTCGTCTTCCAGTGAAGTGCCATTTTTGGTATCAAGTTTACGCAATGTTGGTAAAATCTTTTCAAGAAGTATTTCATCAAGGCGTACTGTCAATTCACCAATGTATTTTCCATCAGGGTAATTCACAAATGTTTCTGTTAATACAGGATAATCATATTGTTCGCCACTTCGTGAGTTATACGTTACATTACCATTTTCAACGGTAACTTCCCTATAAGTGCCATCTGCCTTAAGATTGATCAATGCAGGAAACTTTACTTTCTTCTGATTTTTATCTGTTAAAATTGAACAACGCATATAAACTGGCTTAACAATTAAATTTTTGTGGACTTTGTTTATTTGGGTTCGACCAAGATTGATCTTTAAGTCCCGGTCAATGATTCGTCTAATGATGTCGGCTTCATTTTCGGGTAATGAATTAAGAATATTAAGAAGTGCATTATGAGCATCATTCCCAGTTAACGTGCGGGTGACAAACAACTCGTCAAGCATATCCAATGCTTCTTCAAGATGCATAGTGATTTTAGTAGAATCAAATGGGGGTTGATCTATATTCTTAAGAGTGATACCATATGTATGGGTCACTTTATCATAAGCCATTTTTAAAACGCGTGTGAATAATGCATTATCCTTATGCTTCTTAAGGATTTCTAGCTTATAATTGGTGCCATTGTCTGCATTTAACTCTTCGATGATTGTTGATGGATTTATTGTAGTCATTGTTACCTCGCAAAAGCGATATTTTACCATATAAACAATGACTTAACAACATTTACATAACAATTCCATATAATTCACTTTCATCTAAATCAGCATCATCGTCATCATCGTCATCAAATAAAGTATCTATTTCTTCATCATCATATAATAAGACTTCCTGCATTACGCGTATCATTATAATAAGTGCCATTATTAAATCGTCGGTAATACCCAATTTAGCTTCAAAACTGGCACCTTTTCTTACAAAGAATTTCAATTCTGTCATAAGCACCTTACTTCGTATTGTCATACGTGGTCGGTCTGAGTCAATTAATGTCTTCAAATCCATGCATGCACGCAATTTAGCTTTATTGGATGTATAAAATCCACGCTTATCTTTGCCTTTATCATGAAACATTACACCTGGTAGTTCGGTATCATTAGCATCTTCATAACTTTCAATTGCACTGATAACACCTTCACCAACACCATTATTTTCGACACTATAAAATGATTCACTTCCAGCTTTTTCAATAACATTCAATATCCAAATCAATTTCTTAGTAAATTTTGGTGTAGATAATGTGTTTTCTCTAAATTCTGCTACTTGATTCAACTGTGGAAATGAAAATACCTGAATTGTACTGTAATCGCCCCCGGTACCTGTTCCCACATCAACCCCAATAATGTATTTTTTCTGCTTCTGGATTTGTTCCCAAAATTTAAACCCATTTTTAACAAGGATAGGGTCTGTGCTTTTAAGATTTGATAGACGAATGCCATGTATAAGTGTTTCTTCAGAACTGATGAATTCATTATTATATTCACGGCGCCATTTAAGTTCGCCAAACTTCGCAATTATATCAGCTCGGAACTTATCATCCCGCATTTTTTTTCCGTGCGCGTCCATTGGAACTTCGCGCCATGTAACTTCCACTGGTGAAAATCCATTTTGTTCAGCAATTGCACCATGCCATAACATTGAAAATTGATCTTCTGACCCATTTGGTGTAGATGTAATGATGCAATCCCCGCCAGTAGATAACGTCGGTAATATAGACGCCCAGAAATCTTCGGCTACCAGTGGTTTTACAAATGCGAATTCATCAAGATAAAGTAGACTAATAGAACGGCCACGCCCTGTGTTTGCTGTAGTCGCCTCTGCATATAATTCTGAACCATTGTCAAATGACACTGTGTGCACATTATATTCAGTCACACCGGGTTTCAACCAATCAGGCAATGATTCATATTGGAATTTGATACGTTTCATGATATCTTTAGCATCTGAATGTCGGCGTGATGCAATCAGTATATTCATATCGGGGTGGAAAATAGCCTTCCAAAGTAAATACGATGCTGATGTTTCTGTCTTTCCTGACTGACGTGAAGTCAATGTAATTGCCCATTGATTGTTTAAATAGTTATCTATCATTTTTATTTGATAGTCACGAACATCAAATGGTATTTCCCCAGCTTTTGGGTGTTGGATGTGTACGTACTTACGGATGAAATAAATCGGGCCTTCGTCATCGCTAATGACAGGCTTCATACACTTTCTGAGTTCATCAATCATCTCTTCAGTGTATTCCATCTCTTGATATGGAGCTTTTATTAGTGCTGCTTTTGCCATTGGTAGTCCCTTACCTTATTGGTTAATCATTGTCCTCTTTTAATATTTTCTTCAAAATATCATTTCTATCAGCAACAATAACATTGTTAATGGTATTTGCATTCTGTTTACCAGCATTCCCACTTAATTTGGCGGATTCTAATGCCATCTTGTCATTATGTTCTTTTTGACGTTGCATTAACTTGACTGCATCTAATGCCGCATCAAGATACTGTTTTGATACTTCCATCGTTCTGGGGACATATTTCGGTTCAATAGATTCTAGTTGATCCATTCCATCTTCAAACGCTTCTACAGCTTTATTATGTAAGTCACGAATATTATTCATGATTTCTTCGTCTGGATGTGATATAATATCTGGTAATGAGTCGTCAACTTGAACCAAATCAGCAGATACACTTTCATCGTTCTCTTCTGGAGGTAAGATGTTTAATGCCTTTTCTAAATTCGTTGATCCGTCAAATGTTGGCTTCTTTTTCATGTATGTTTCTCCCCAAACCCACATATAAATATAATAGTATTTATCCAGAAAGGTAGGAAAAATGGAAAAAGATTCAAAATTGCCACAACATTTGGCCTTAGTATATGAAAATATAACGTATTATTCGCTTGAAGAAGCTGAAGATAGCATAAATGCTGAAAAATTAGACAGCACATCAATTTTAGAAATTGGGGAAGATTTGCCCATTTTTTATGATGGTGAAGTTATTTTATATAAAATCAATGATAACATGTATCCAGGAATGATCATTGATATTCTACTCGAAAACAATAAAGAACTTGCATATTTAGTTGTAAAACGAATGGGAGTTGCCCAACTTTATGATATTATAACATTATCATTTGACACCGATGGTGGTGTTGAAGTTGTAATTGATGCATATTCTGGCGGAATTCACCAATCATTATCAAATAATATGGATATGGCCAAGATTTTTAGTATTGTGTCATGTGGTACTGTTGATCTGGAACAATATATTGTTCGATCTGTTCAAGAAGCAATTGATTATCACACTGATATGATGGATGCCTTAGATGAATTTACAGATCCAGAAAAGACTGTTACAATTCATTGACTGCATTAAAAGATTATTATGACTCAGTGGTGTGCATCATCCAGCTTTTCACAGATGCATTAAGTTCACTATCAAATCGCTCTGATAATTCAAAGAATGATAATGAAAAATACTTTGAATTGTTACCAGTTACAATTATGCGGGTGCCCTGAATAGTTATATCTTTTATGCCTGGTTTTTCTTGCAATGATGTTTCAATTGCATATAAAATATGATCAACACCAGAAAAATCAACAGTTGTATATGCAACATCAAAATAAAATCGGTTAGCATTTATCTTAATATTTTCCGATAAAATAAACGCTGGTATAGTTGGTTTAATCGATGGATCAGTTAGATACATGCCATAATTCTTCCAATAATGGCAAACGATAGAAACTACAGCAGCATTAAATACTGTGCATTCATCGTGATGTTTTGTCAAATCGACACCAATTAATTTTCCTAAGCTATCAATATTCATCATGTTCTCCATGACTATATTTATTGATTCTAGAATACATTGCCTTAAACGTGATATATGTGGTATTATATTTGTTTTATGGTATTAATTAATGATAATTCTTACAGCAATAACACCACACCCACCATACAAAGATGAATTAGGGCCATGGACACAAAGTTTATATGATTTCGGATATCATGGCACATATAAATACTTAGAAGATACAACAAATTGGATGGGTAATTGTCTACAAAAGCCAGAAGTCATTTTAGATGTATATAATTCACTGGATGACGATGTATTATGGCTTGATGTTGATATGCGGGTCAAACAAGAATTAACCTTGATTGAAGACAATATAGACAAATATGATTTCATGTGCTATGAGCGAATCGATTGTAAACTACATAATGTAGGATGGCACTGGAATGCCGGTGTGATGTTTTTTAAACAATCGGAAAAAGGTAGATTGCTTTTAGAAACATGGGCGACCATGTGTGCCGAAGCAGACCCAGATAGTTTTATGCCTGAACAAAAAGCATTACATTTTGCGTGGCATAAAGTCAATCCTAAAACATTATCATTACCAGAAATATACAATGCTGATTGGGATAAAAATTTGGATGATGTTGTAATAGAACATGGGAAAGCCAGTCGCAAGTATAAACACATTGTAGAAAGTGGTAAAAAAATGAGTGGTGTTCCATGGAATGTCACAATTGAAGAGGGACGAAAATTAAAAGATGAATTTTGATGATATAATTAACGAATTTAGAACATTTTCAACAATAACTGGTTCTGGTCCCGGATATTTTTATGCGCGAGATGATACATTCTTCTATTTAGTTAATGACCACGATCAAACAATAAAAGTAGGATATAGAATGACATTTGATAGATGGGTAAATAGTGTCGACTATCTACTAGCATTTCCTGAATCAGAAAAACTAATGAAAGCAATAAAATTCTTTCTTAAATCAAAACAAATTAATCAATCAATTGTGGTAGAATTATGAGTGACTTACGAGTAACAGAAACATTAACTATTAATGGTATTGATATAACCAAACAACCACCAATATTGATACCGGGTGGAATCAATTGGCGATGGAACTGGATCGATGCATTAATTAAACAATACGGTTGGAAAGTCGGGGCAGAACTTGGTGTTAAAGAAGGACGATGTTCGACTTTTCTTTTAATGAACAATCCAGACTTATTCTTACACGCAGTCGACTTGTGGAATGTTCAAGAAGGTAACGATCAAAAAGAAGGTGGGGAAACTTATGAAAACTGGGACAATGAAGGATTTTATAAAGCATTTTCAAAAGCAGTAGATAATAATTTTGTTGACCGATGTAAAATATGGCGTGGCTATACTGATTGGGCAGTAGACTTCATTGAAGATGATAGTTTGGACTTTGTTTTTATTGATGCTGACCATAGTTTTGAAGGTGTTAGTGGTGATATCCAGAATTGGAAATCAAAAGTAAAAGCTGATGGCGCTATACTTGGTCATGACTATAGTTGGCCAAGTGTTCAGAAAGCAATCACACAGGAATTTAGTGATCCATCAAAAGTATGGACAGGATGGAACAATACATGGGGCATCTGGAAAAAAGATATATGATATTCATTATTCATCACACATCAAATCCACATGCGTATATTAAAACTGTAGTGGCACCTCCGCGTCTATGCGAATGGACAAAAAATATGTCAGAAGCCCAAGTTTTCGAAGTGGAACGGGAAGCCGATGCCGCTGCAAAATATATTACTGAAAACGCATTCAATGTAACTGTTAAACAAATATGACTAAGGATGATATACGCATTTTACGATTAGCGTTACAAGCTGTAACACATGAATTGGATGATTTTATTATCGCATGTGTAGATGAAAATGGTCAGCCAAAGAAACCTGCCATGGGATCATTAATGAAAGCCAAGGCATGTTTACCAGAAGGTCATAAAAATGCATTTGCAAAAAAGGTGAAAAGATGATTGAACAATTTACGTTTTTCTGGAGTGGTATTTTTAGCCAATGGTATACGGCACCCTTCATAATTAATGGGATACCATATAACTGTGCTGAACAATATATGATGCAGCAAAAAGCATTGACCTTTAATGACTTTGAAATCGCATTGAAAGTTATGTGCACTAAGAATCCACGGGAGCAAAAAGCATTAGGGCGACAAGTCAAAAATTTTAAAATGATTAAATGGGCTGAAGTTGCTCGTGATATCGTATACACCGGCAACTATGCAAAATTCACTAAGAATCCAGAATTATATGAACAACTAATAGCAACACAAGGAACTACATTAGTTGAAGCCAGTCCCAAGGATACATTGTGGGGAATTGGTTTAGCCGAAGATGACCCACGGGCGTTAAATCGTGAAACATGGTTAGGTAAAAACTGGTTGGGTGAAGTATTAACCAAAGTTCGTGATGACATTATTAAAAGTTCAGAGGATTTCTAATGAAACTAAACATAAGTAACAACGCAATTAAGTACATTCAATTACAACGAACTGATCACAAAGTTCCTGGTATGATTGCTGAAGCATATTCAAAAGACATTGAAGATGATTTCAATATCATAAAAGAATATCTACCAGAAAAAGCTACGAATGTACTTGATATAGGATGTGGCATTGGTGGCATAGATGTATTATTATATCACTACTTCGTTGCGCAAAACACAAATCCTCATATGTGGATGTTGGATAAATCAGAATTCCCAACACAAATGCGTTATGGCTGGGGAGAAACTACGCCATTCTACAATTCACTAGACTTGACTTATGCCACATTACTTGCTAATGATGTACCATCGAAAAATATTCATTGTGTTGAAGCTAATCTGAATTTCACCATTGATATTCCAACAAATGTCGAAATGACTTTAGTGACATCATTTCTGTCATGGGGATTTCACTACCCAGTAGAATCATATATTAAAAATGTGATGAAAATACTCACTAAGCGTGGTCGAGTCATAATCGACTTGCGGTATGAATCAGATGTCAACGTTCTTAAACTCTATTTTAAGAACGTTGAAATAATAATTCAAAAAGGAAAAGCATACAGAACTGTATGCTGGGGGAAAAAATGAAAGTAGTATTCTTTAACGTAGACAAAGAAGATCAAATAACGTCACTGTCTGACAACAGAAAAAATTATGAAATTATTTGGGCCATGATGGAAAGTGTGCGTCTGGCCATGCCGGATGCTGATATCGTTCAACTATCAGATAACGAAAGCGCCATCATCGAAAACGTTGATGAAATTTATCGATGTGGGCCTAAACCAAAATACCTTATGCCTGCACGTATGAAATATCAATATGAATATTTAAAGCATCATTGTCCGTATGGTGAAAATGTTATCTTCATTGATCCAGATATAATTGTTCAACATGATTTATCGGATGTATTTGATGATAATTTTGATGTTGGTTTAACATGGCGAGATAATCTTGGTCAACTTTCCGAACAGATGCCGTTTAATGCAGGTGTGGTGTTTTGCGTTAATAAGATGGCAAGTAAACTTTTCTTTTTAACAGCATACAATATGATTGAACATGGAATAGAAAATGTTAAACAATGGTATGGTGATCAATTAGCAATGATTGATATTGTTGGCCGTGAAAATTACAAAAACAGAACGTCAGATTATATTGAGACCAAAGATATCGTCTTTAAAATGTTTCCATGTGCATCATATAACTATTCACCCGTCGGCGAAGAAATATTAAGGGTATTACATCCATCAGAAAATTGTAAAACATTTGATAGACTTAAAACCAAACATGTACTTCATTTTAAAGGTGGCTTAAAAGACCATATGACATCATACTGGGAAAAACTTTATTGATATGGTGTCATATTTTTAAGCATGCGTTCTATGGATATAAGTTCTTTACTAATGTCTGGTAAATCTTCCATAAAATCAAGTTTTGGTGTTTGTTCCAAATCTTTAAGTGCTGCTATTATATGTTTATGTGCAGATGCAACTTTTTTATTGTAAAGCTTTACATTTTCTGGAGTTTTTTCATCAAGATCGGATCGTTTCATTGGAAGTTTATAACCAACAATATTTCCTTCATTTAATACATTTAATTTCATTTGTTCTATCCTCTATTCATTTTGCCCACAGTTATTTATATCGACCATATATTATAAAACTTTAGATTTTAGTTTTACCAAAAAGCTGATTTTCTGTCATGACTTGAAATATCCATCCACGGGCATTGCAATATTCCATAGCAGATGCCCATTTCGCAGCATTGACTGCTGTAGTCATATCCTGATAGGCACGAGTTTTCTTATTACGTGATGTGCTGGCAATTCCTGCCAGCATTTTCTTTTGCTTCTGTGATTCAAGTAACAATAATGCCCGTTTAGCTTCCTCAAATGGTTTTACTTCAATCACATGAATAACGGTATTCTTATTATTATCAATAAATTCTACAACAAAATCAGTATGATACCGCATTTGTTTCTTTTTTACTGGGTTGTAATATGGAATTATTACACTTTCACTGGCCCAGGCTAATACATTAGGGTGGGTATCAAGTTTTTCGGCTAAAAACTTTTCCCAAGAACTACGCATAATAATTGGCGTCTTGCCAACATATCTATCTAAATTAGTTGGATAAAATTCAACTGGTTCTGGAAAAGATTTGTTCTTCATTAGCTAATTTTTGATAGTTTTGATGCCTGATCAGATGGTGCTGGTGCTGATTTTGATACTGACCCTTCCAAGGGTGCCGGTAATTGTGCTACATAACCATTTCGTTTCTTCTGAGCAGCAACGCGTTGGTCTTCTGGTGCGATTGCAGGCGATTTTGGATTTGATGTGCTTAGCAATGTCTTTCCAGCTAAACCGGCAACAGCGCCACCAGAAACGCCTTGTAGGTTAGTTTGTGTGTTAATGGTGCCTGCAACAGCCTGTGAACCAATATTAGTTGCTGCTTTAATATATCCAGATGGCGGTGTTGTTAATGCTCCTTCAGCCAAATCAGCATATTTGGCCGCACGTAGTAAATCAAATGGTGTATCTGGATAATGTTTACCATCTACTTCCATAGACACATTTTTATAGTTATATGTTATTGTGAATGTACCAATACCATCTTCCTCAGTATTAAATGCAGACATATCAATATTAAGAATTTGAGGGTCTTGAAATGTCCAGATTCTAATATGGCCACGTGCATCGGCCAATAAACCATAGCTTACATATTGATAAAGTTTAATTTGTTGTATAATGACACCAGTGCCGCTATTTTGTCCTAATGGATTCACGCCAGCATATGTTAATGGGTCAGTATCTAATGTCGGTAATATTTTATCATTGTTAAAACGAGTGTGCTTGGTCGAAAATGGATGTGTTGTGTCCTTTTTCATTTCACCACTAATAGCCTGATTCAAATAATATTGAAGAAATCCTAAACTTTTATTATCACTATCATCCATTAATGTCATTGATAGTTCTGGATATCGAATGCCAGTCAATAGATGATAACGGTACCCATATTGGTTGATTTCTTCATAATTGAAATCAAATTTAGGTTTATCTGCTTCGGTAGCATAATAATGAAATTTTTTAACATCCCGGCCAAGGCCAGCTACATGAAATTCAACGTCAAAACTATATGGACGTGCAGGATGCGGCATTGTTCCTAAAACAATGGATGCTGGGTTTTGATCTATTGGTAAAATATTACTAATTGGCATTTATTTCTCCACGTTATTATTTATGTGGTTTGCATACACACAAAAAAGGCACCCAAATGGATGCCTTCTCAACTTTATTATAATTGCTTATTAAGCGCCAACAAGAGCACTTGCTGGATCAGCTGAATTATTATATTCAACAATTGCGTTATCAAATCGCATATTTAATGTAATTTGAGTTGGATCATCACTTTCCCAAGATAATTCACCATATGCTGCGCTAACAAACCAACATCCCTGAAGTGTCCAACGTTCAATAACTGTTGGTTCACCGCTATCAGCACCATCACCACCAGTGATTAACAACTGAGAAGTGAATTTATATGCTCCACCGCTAATAGCTGCATCTAGACCAAGTGGAACAGATGCATTACTAGTTAAGCTTATCTGTTTGTTGATTTGTTGCTGAATTACGGTTGCAGCACCATTAGCAATATCATCTTCGATAGTCATATCGATAGGGTCCCAGCTATATTTACCTGCTATGAATCCTTTCGTGTTATAGCGATTTAATTCAACTTCGTTAAATGTAACAGTTGGTTTTGTCGCTGTAACGCACTGACGGGTCAGTGCTGAACTATCTGCATTGCCACCAATCCCTTGAAATGTTACAATATATCGGTGTGATTGCTTTGGTTGCAAAATACCTGGTTGTGTTCCCGGTACGCCTAAATTCAAAATATTTGCCATTTTATCTTCTCCTTATCCTTTATAGTGCTGCGCCAGTTGATAGTACACGAATAGGCACATAGATAAATTCAACGGCTTTGACAGGCTTAATCGCAATATCAACCCACATTTCATTTGCATCTATTCTAGCAGGTGTATTATTTGTATCATCAGCAACAACTGCAAAGTCATATAACCCACCGCGTGATAAAATATCACCCAAGTATCCACTGATAGATGAACTTAAATTATCGCGTGTAATCTGGTCATTTGGTTGGAACAAATAATCCATAGAACTTTTACGAATGGTACGTCGAATTGATGCAACCAATCTAACAACATTAACTCTATCTAATGCACTAGAAATTGATGCTTGTGTTTTATTACCAAAACATACCAAACCTCTACCAGGAAATCTGTCAATTGGATTAACATTAGCAAGATAAAGAACATCACGTCCACCTTGACCAAGCAACACTTCACTTAATGTACCTGCACCAGTAGATGTGCTTACATTTGTTATTTGTGCACAATATGTCATGCTATCGATTACACCACGTCTGAAACCTGCTGGTGCATCCCAAATATTTGCATTCTTATCATTTAGTGCAATAACACGAATCATTGCATCAGATGCTGGAATCCAAACACTTGAACCATCCAAATTGGTACCAACGCCACCAGTATAATAAACTGCGGCATAATCAGACTTAGGAAAATCAGCTGCTGACGTAGCAAAATCACCTGAACTAAGTTCCTGTGGACCATCAAATATAGTAAATACCTCATTGCCCATATCATTTGACAAAGCTATAAGATTTGTTGCTACACTTGAATCTACACCAGTTGTAAACTCTGTAGTGATTCCGTGCCATGAACTAACACCAAAGCCCGGTGCTAATGCTATATTGTATTCATAGTAACCACTACGAATACCACTTGTAGTACTTACAATTTGTGCGTTAATCGCATCTAATACTGCCTTATACCCTGTCGCGGTTTCCGCTGTTGTTGCTAAATCAACATTAGCACGAACAACATAGCAAAAATTACCCGCATTCAAAAAGTTATTGATTGCGTGTAAACCATATTCATTTAAGAAGTGCCCTTGTTGGATTACACCAGCAACGTCTTTAAACGTAGCAATACCATATGTATCAGCTAATTGTGACGCGCTTGTGATTGTTCTAATCACACCGTATTCCTGTGTCCCCGGTGCAGTTCCTAATCCATCCGGAGTTGGTTTATCTTCTTCAGTTGCGATAAAAAACAACGGAACTGTTGGTGAAGCACCCGGAATGTAAAAGGATTCATCTATTACTGTGACCGCCACTCCCGGCGAAACTAAACTTGGCATTTTAAATCTCCTTTTCAAATGCTTTTCTATACAATAGATATTTAGTTACGATGCACTAAAATTTAGAAATTATGGCGTATTTACATCCGTAGGTGGGGGCATTGAGTGACCACTATCTGTTCCTTGTGGGTCTTCAGTGACATCTAAAGGCGTTCCCATAAGGTCTATTCCGGTTCCTGTAGAAGTTACGCCATCAGGAATTGATCCATGTGCATCACCAATCACCAATTCATCTAGCTTGCCGGTATATGGGGTGCCATCTCTTATGACTGTTCTAATACCTTCTACAAAACCAGAACCTTTAACTTCAACCATCGGACCAGATAACCAAATAGGCAACTCAAATGACAATGTGCTTCCAATCACAGTATCTTCTGTGCCAATTGGTATTTCTGTATCTAATCCAACATCAGTTAATGTAACTCTGGTGATACTTGTCCAATCCCATTCAGAATCATTTGATTGAATCATTAAATCTGGATTGAATAACATTAAAATCTGTTCCAACATTTGCAGATGCTGGTCTGTATTTGACGCAAACATATGCAATTCCATAGTTAACATATATGGTGTTGGAATGCTTCGCGCTTTTACTCTTATACTTTTTACCGCATCTGTTGCATCTGATGCTTCTTCCATATCTTGTACAGTAATGTAGCTTTTTCTGTCTATAATATTTGGATGCCGGCGTGCTTCAGGACGTAAATCTATAGCAGCCATATATGCTGACATAATGGGTACGCTTGCATTTACACGGTCATTAATATATGGATCAGAATTCCCACGTGCTTGAACAATCATATTGGCCATGCGGTCTTGTGATGCATAGCGAACCGGAACAGTCACAAAAATAGACTGACCATTATCACGCTTGCCAGTAGAAATCCGTAGTCCAGAAAACAAATGCACAAATTGTGTTAAGTACTTACGAATCTGTTCATTATAGTAGTAGTATTTGAATGCCATTATTTAAACAATTATTTTTTAATTGAACGTGTTTTATTATCATCAACATCTTTTTCATAATCAATCTTCTTGCCGTCCAATGCTTGTTTCAATCGATATGCAAATGTTTTATCTTTAATTTGACCAGATGGAAAATTATTTGACAAATATCCCACAGAAAAATTAATAGCGGGTTTTTCAATTATTTCAGTTATATTAGCTTCACCGCCATTATCAGATAATATATAAGTTTTATTATGAAGCATAAATGTAACTTGACTTTTGTCTTTATCTTCTTCAATAAATTTACCACCCATTGCTTTAATAACTGTATGAAAATTGAATTTATTCCAATCTTTTGGTGATTCAGTTAATGTTTCATCACTTTCTGTTATTGACATTCCTGCCAATTTTCTTAATCTATTGTTATCCATTAATTAATTCCTTATTCATTTTTATCAATTGAATCACTATCGTATTTATTAGAATCCAACAGACCAATATTTATTATCTGTGGACGATTCAATCCAACGAATTTTTAATGCGATAAGCTTTTTCAAATCACTAATATCAAGTCTACTATTGTGTAGATCAGTAGGAAACATAGCAATAATTCCATGAATACCTTCAAAAACATCAGCTGCATCCTTACCAAAAATTGCTTTAAGTTTAGCGTATATTTTTTGCTTATTTGCATCCAATTCTGATACTTCTACTTTTGATGCTTCAGTTAATTTAGCAGTTTCTTTTAATGGCAATCCTGCCAAACGACGTGCTTCATGTAAGTCCATTGATTAACTCCTTATTCATTTTTATCAATTGGTTCTTTGTTTGGATCACTTAACATCTTCTTCAATGATCCACGTTGTGTTTCACCAGAATCTAATGACTGGCGAACTGCTGATTCTTTATGAATCCATCTATATCCATCCCATTGATACAAACGTGGAACTTCATAACTTTCGTTCAGAAAATATTCATTCACTGTTGGATTAGTAGGAAAATCTAAACCAACTGTATATGGCGATCCATCATTAGGAATGCCATCTTGTGAAAATAGATCATTAGTATCACCGTATAAATCATCATCTGCAAACCCAAATTCACCAGCATTATCAGCTTCGCGGTCATTAGCATTATTTAGTGAAATATCACTACCTTGTGAAACCAATGGATGTGGTGCAGTCAAATCAATGAATCCATCACTAGGATTACCCAATACATCATAAGTTTCTTGACGATGTTTAGCAGGTACAGCAGTAACTTTGTATAAATGATCGCGCCATCTACGGTCATAACCATCAGAAGCAACTTCAACATCAATCACTTCATAGATACGTCCATCTACACCATTTGCTGGACCTCCTTGGTCGTTGCTATTATCAGCAATATGTGGTAGTGTAACAATATCACCAGTACCAATTGCCCGTCCCAACGTGGTTTTTACATCACTAATCAATAACGTCAATTCAACTTGGTCAGTTGGTATAAGAAATCCAGCATAACCTAAATCATGTGGTTTATCAGGAATTTCATACCAGCATAATAATGAAAATGGATCATTGCTATATGATCTATCACGATTTTCAATGAAAAATTTATCCTGTACGCCTGTTGCGCCAGCTTCTGAATATAATTCAAGATTCTGAAGTTTCCAGTTGCTGTTATTGAATGTGGCTTCGGCGGCAACAAATCTATAGTATCTATATGCCGCATTGTCAATAATATTTACCTGAAAACGCTGAAGCGTCGTGGCTTGGGACATAGTAAGAACACCTAGTGCATCCCATGTGTTACCATCATTTGATCCTTCAAAATTAATTATCTGGGGCAAACTACCAGTTTCATAACCAGCAATTCCAACGCCATTAATAATGATTTTATCTTTACTATCTGGGCCGAAATCAATTTGTACATATTCTTGACTTATATTTGTTGGTATAGTAGCACTTTCATAGAAACTATCAGTTGCATCGTCGAATGCTTCTTCTGGACTTCTATAAGGTTTTGTTGCGGGAGAACCACTAAACACTTGTGTTCTATTAGAACCACCTGTGACATCTTTATATTGATCAAATACACCATCGTATGTATACACATTTAAATCAGTGCCACCCGCATAAAGCATTTCACGAATGAGTCTATCAACAAATTTCCAGTCGTTACCGGTATCTTTTCTTTTGTTGAAAAATAATGTGTTACTACGTTGAACAGTCATTTATTAGTCATTCCCACCGAACCATTTGAAAAATGAGTTAATTGCTTTTGCAGCAGCTAATCCACCAGCAGCACCAATAAGTAAACCACCAATTAAATCAAATGCACTCACACTACCTTTCTTTTGTTTTTTCTTAGCTTTATCAATTTCAGTATTCAACATCGCAAGGTCTGTTCCTGATATTTTATTCACATCATAGCCAGATTTTTTAAGTTTCTTCCATTCATCTGGTGTTATGATTTTATCAATTTTATTTTCCAAATCTTTGCGCTGTTTTTTAATATCTTTAGGCTCTTCAATAGAAACTAAATCACCTTCTACTAATGAATTATAACCCAATACGGTTTCAAGTATATTCACTGCATATCGAATAGTTTGTTCATTGGTGAGTGATTTATTTTTCTGGAGGATTCGCGCTTGATCTTTACAACTTTCCCATGTAGCTTTTATATTTTCTTTGTCTGGGAAATTTTCTATGATTTTTTTCAAACGATATCCTGAATGATTATTAACCATTGACAGAATATCAGCACTTTCTTTTATACCAGCACGTTTCTTAACAATACCCATAACATATGCCCAAAAACGATCTTCAGATTCCTTGAATCCTTGATCTGCTGCTGCTTTTTTGGCTTCATCCCAGTATTTTTTGATTGTCTTTAATGACTTGTTACTGTCATCTGCCATATTTTTAAGTGCGGTTTCTGGCATTACTTACTCCTATATTATCCTTTTACAACTGCTTTTATTCCACTCTTCAACAAATCTTGTTTACCATTGTACATCGTAATAAATTCCATCAAAGACTTTTGAATTCCCAACGGAATACCAAACATATTTCTAGTAATCAACATAAATTCAGATGCTGGCATTGTTTGAATAACCGTATCATCTTTATAAATTTCAATTTGTATAGGTGGTGGTGTAATACCCAATTCTTCAACTAACATATTTTATCCCCACAAAAATCCCCATGGTTCTTCGCCATATTTAAGGTTAAACAAATCATCTTTCAATGCATCTTTTTCATCATTACCTTCAGATATTAATGCATCACCCGGTAAGTCTAATGATCCACCTGGACCTGGTTGACCAGAAACTTTACGGTAAGCACCACCAAGTGTTACCTTTGCACATGCGCGTGCATAGTAATGAATCCATCTACCAGTTTCGATGTCATTCATCAGTTCAGCATCAGTTCGTGAATATTGGATATGCAATAAATATGTGCTATCTGAGGTCTTTGGTACGTTCAGTAATTCGATATATGGACCGTTTAATCGATTTCTATCATCCCATTCCATTGTTGGACTTGTTTCTGGAACTTGTGCTTGTTCATCAGTATCCAAACCAGTATAATCAAGTGCTGCACCATATCCAATTTGCCCACCATTTAATCCAGAATGAAATCGATAGCTTATATAAGCTGCGGCTAATGTATTAAGTGTTTCCAAAAACGAGCGCTGAATGTAATATGATGCAATATCAAATGGCTGATTAGTTAACATAAATTCATACAAATATGTACCAAACTGCGTACCTTCAATACCAGCAATAAATCCATAATCTAAACGCTGAACATCCAATACATCGATAACATAGTCCGGCATTGCATATATACGCTGATTCAGCACTGGATTTAAGAACATATATCCATCTTTGTAAGCTGGTGAAGCTGTGGCACGAAATTCCTGTAATGATTCGTGTATGGCATCATTAAGTTGATCATCAGTCAATTCAACGTCTACCATCCCATCACCCAAATCACGGCGGATTCTGGCGGCAAGGGCTTGCCATGTTGTATCACTTGCTGGCATATCACTTTCTCCAAATAATTATTTCACTATCTATATATTTAGTGATATGCTTTCTTATTTTGGTTTATATTGAGTTTTACGATAATTCTTCCAATTGTCCCCTCGACGGGCATGTTTGATATCATCCCAAGTATCTGGTAAATTAGTAGCATTTCTGCTAGGACGTATCTTCACACCATATAATTCACGGTCTTCGCGATCAATATCGAAGCTTTTGCGGCGTTCTTGTGTGGTTTTTGGTCTACGAAAGTATCTACGACGGCCTTTACCGGAACCAAAGCCATTATACCAATAGGATGGTTGTTTTTTCTTTTTGGGCTGGAAGGCAGATGGAATATCATCATATGTAACATCATCACCTAATTCAGTAGTAATGTCATACCAATCATTTCTTAGACGTAGGAAATTGATACCATTCCATCTAATACAATCATAGATGTCATCATATACACATCGTTGTTCTGTGCCGGGTATTGTGATATATCTTTCTAATTCATACGAATATTCAATCGCAGATTTTGAAATAATAATACGAGGTAAGAAAGGTTTTGTATTGTGCATTGCGTTTCTCCATTAATTAATTTAATGGAAACCAGCAATACCCCCCTAATTGTTTGTGCTTAATAAAATACATTACTTTTCACTTTCTATAATTGGTTTGGTTCGAATTTCATGTTTAATATATTCTAATCGTTTATGGAGTTCTTCTTGTGATAGATTTGAATCAACAGAAATATACCATATTCGACGATTATCATCTTTTACGGTACTTTTCACTATATTACCATTCATTTTATTTTAACCTCAAGTAGTTTAAAGTATTTAGATGAATCAACCATTTCACTTGAGCAAAAAGTCAATCCAAATTTACTTACTGATTCACTAAATTTGGTAATATATGGTGCAAATACTACCCCAGCATCAACCTCATTATCGCCACGGTAGGCTATTAATGCAAAATCACCATCATATTCATTAGTATAATAAATATCAATTGTACCATTTTGTTTACCAGCATGACAAAACGATTGTTTTTTAAAATCTTCATCAATAGTAAAAAATGCGGAATCTTTATACAATTCAAAAACCGAATCACTCAATAAAATAATATTTCCACAACCACGTCTTGTTTCAGTTGCTATAGTATGAGCATTAGACATAAACATCAAACTAAGTTTTTCAGCAGATTTTCTTGAAGAATCAAGATCGATAGTTACTTTGGTGGATGCATTCATGATTTCATCGAAAATATACTTATCTAATCCAATAGAAAAATCTGAATTTGTAATTGGTACTTCTTTAGCCTCTACCGCAGATTTCATAATAGAAAGCATTAGTTTTGGTGTATTATCATACTCGCTTACCAATTCAGCAAATTTTTCTTCTGAAATCTTATTTGCTTTCATTGGATCGATTTCATATACATCAACAGGAACATACGCATGTTCTTTAGCATTCCATACCCATTCATCACGTGGATCAGGGTTTTTAAATTCGCGATGTCTCAATACATATGATAGACCAACATCAGAATTCATTGGCTGGGTTCCAACAAAATTAAGACTAATCATGTTTTCATAAATTTTAGCTACATCACATAAACTATCTTTTTGCTGATTAATAGTTTTCATAGAATCAATATGTGCAAATTGATTAGTAAGAAGTGCCTTCATCATTTCCTTTCTTGATGAATTATCAGCCAATTCATCGATAAATTGTTCTATTATATCCATTATACACTATCCTTATCAATTTTGCCATAACGTGTCAGCATAGGTAGTGTTGGTGTAAATGTATCAGCATCCATTGTAACAGCAATAAACATGATTAAAATATATGGACAAAAATGCTTGATATTTGGAATCATTTCATCCATTTCATCTGCTATATCTTTAGCAACTAATCTAACCATATCATCTTCAACATCAAGACCATGCATAGCCTTCATATCTTGTGAAGCTTCTAGCGACCAGGACGTACTCATTTTTCGTGAAAATGCTTCTATAGCTTGTTCATCAACTAATGATACTGGCCCTGACATAACCGTGACAGGAACATCATCAAATATTTTAGCTTGATTGATCACAGCAACAGTTAACTTAGCAAGCAATTTCCAGTTGTTAATGTCATTAAATGACGATGCTGTTTTATTTTTATATGCTGCATATGCATTATCTAACAATGCAATAGCAATATCATGATGTTTATGGTCTTTAGGAACCAGTGTTTCAACAAATTTATCCCATTCTTCTTTAGTAAGATTGGGTGTATAAAACCAACCCATCTTGTTTAATTCATATTCATTATGTGCTTCTGTGACAGCTAATTCGCCATTGGCACGAACGCCAGAGTAAATTACCTTGGCGCCACGGTCAGCCAAATATTCAAATTCTGGTTTAAGATTGTTTATATATTCCTGTGCTTTAGAAGCAATCATATTACCAACTGGAATTTTTACGATATAAATCGTATCTGCTTTTACTTCAATTGTTTCAACTTCTGTAGGTGCAATAATATTCATTGTTTTCCTCCCCGTATATTATTATATTTTATTTATAGAACCATACCGCATCATGAATCGAATTGTTGGTTCACCTGTGGTGGTATTAATTATAGCTTCTGTTGGCATAATTAGAATATATGGACAAAATACACTAAGATGATCACACAGATCATCATATTCTGCGGTTAATTCCTGAGCCAATCCTATAAAATAGTTAGGATCAAACCTATCGCCATAGTATGCAGCGCAATCTTGCGGGCGTTCCATATTCCATGCTGCTAATAGCTGTACTGTTTTCGCTTCTATTGCTTTTTGTCCAACCACATCAATAGGGCCGCGCATTGGAAATATAGGTAGGTCTTTAAATATTCGTGAATTTTTAATAATGTAAACAGCTAATGATGCAATTATTCGCCAATCTATCATTGGTTTGCCTACTGATACCAATTGCTCATACCATTTATATTGGTTTTCAAGCAATACATTTACAGCATCAGTAACATAATAATCAGCAAATTCCTTGCTAACAAATTCATCCCATTGCTGCTTTGTTCCAGCATCTTTATATGCGGTAGAATCTGCCAATGGTTCATCGGCCTTTACATCATGTGAATCAGTGTTGACTACGATATTAATAGGCCCATCGGTGTTGTAACCTATAAATGTAACATCACTGCCTTTTGATCTCAAAACATCAAAATGTGGTGCAATTGATTCAATAAATTTCTTTGTTTTTACTGCTGAGTTATTCCCGGCTGGAAATTGAACCAGATATAATACATCTGGTAATACTGGAATAGTATCCACTTTAATAGTCATAAGTATCCTCCCAATTTAACTTATAACTATATTTAGTGAATTTTTTATAAAGTAAAAAGAAACCGGCTTTTGGCCGGTTTTAAGTGAAATAGCATGACATTTCCGCTCTAATTGCGTGGTGTGATTGGCTATTTAAAACATATAAGTTGTTTTTTCATCAATGATTTTAGCGATGCTTTTAGTGTCAACAGGTTCGGAATTGCGAAATGTTGCTATATTATCACTACCATTTGCTGAAACACCTTTTAGTTCAAGATTAATGATATTTTTTCCAGAACCGGATGGTGCATCGAATATAATGTACAGTGAACCACTGAATTCAGTATCCGACTTAGTATATCCCTTAAATTCTAATATAGCCATAGAACGGTTTTCACGGTTTATGGTGCGTACTGATGAAGTGAATCGCTGCTTAGGAAGCTTTTTACTAATATCGGTTAGTACTGCTACTGCGAACTTTGTAAAGTAATCGTTTAGAAGAAATCCTTTTGATGCTTCATTAATTTGTTCAACATCTTCTTTCAGTGCCATACCTGCCAGTTTGCGTGTTCTATTTTCGTCCATTATTAGGCCCATCCTTTATTTGGTTACTATATGTAAGTAAATGTTATTTTGTTCAAAAAATTTGTTTACTGTTTTGTAGCCTTGCATAACTTGTTGTTTCTGTACTTTTTTAGGAGTTGTTATATCAAATCCTATAGATTTAGTATCAAAATGCGATTTCATAAATGATGTTATAGCTTTTTTTGCATCGGCAAGTGAATCAATACCATCAAGTGTGATATCATATACAACACCATTTTTTAAATCACGTGGGATGGATGATTTTGTTTTGAATCCAATAAATACATCAAATTCATTTCCATCTGAATAAATGTCACCAAAACCAATACCATTACACCAGCCATTCAAGTTTTTAAACTGATCAAATGTTTTGTATAATGTATCATAATCGTTATTATTGAGGACAGATCCATCAAGCACACCTTCTGATAATTGTTCTGTTAATCCTGCCAATTTTCGTATTCTATTCATATCCATTATTAGTCCCATCCTTTACCTTTATGCTTTTGTTTGCGCTTGTATGAACCCTTACCTTTACCAGAAGGCACCACTTGTTGACGAAACATATTGGTTGTACGCAACACTTTCGCAACTGGGTTTCCTTTATCTACTGTGATGTCTTTAACTTTCATTATATATCTGCCTTATTTGTTAATTATGTTATCGGCCTATTTGAGTTAATCTTTAGAATGCACCATGAAATTTATCGTAATCTGCTGGACTTAATTTAGCTTTAGCTGTTGCCCACAGTACTTGTTCATAACGGCGAGTGACTTTACCTACATCTGGTGATAACTGGTGTTCAACATCCTGAATCATTTCAAGAGCGGTGAAAACTTTTTCTAAAGATTTATTCTTTATCAACTTCGCACCTTCTACCAGTGCTGCGGCGTGATCATTGTTATCTGTCATATCTGCTATTTTTGCTACTGCTTTATCAAATGCTGGACCTAAGTCTTTAGCTTCATTTAGTGTGATGCCAGCCGCATCAGTTAATTCCTGTAATAAACTCATAATATTATCCTAATTCCTTTTTAACAAATGCAAGTGCATCTTCTATTTTAATTGTTGTTTTTGGTTTATCCAATCGCATCTTTTTCTTTTGTTTAGCACTCATAGTATCAACACCCACAATATAGGTATAATCATAATCAACACTAATGCCCTGTTCAGGTGGTAATAATGGATCATATATTTTAACTGTGGTGCTTTTGGTATCATTAATAACATGCATATATTGTACAGAAACAGAACCTTTATGAGTAATTTTAACAGCATACCCAAGTTTTTCGAATTTTTTGGTCAGCCAGGCGACTGCACGATTTACACCTGTTATTTTAATTTCAGTTAAGATCATGTTGTATTTATGTATTTGCTAGTATATTTCGCAATCGTTTTATCTCATGAAAATAAACTTTATCAAAATCCGGGTGCTTTTCACTTACTATGTAGTATTGATCTGGGTAGCCTGCCGCATCTGCCCAGCTATCATGTTTCTTGACCTTAACAAATCCCGCTTCAGTACAGGCTATTCGATAGGCTTTGGCCCGGATATAGCGATTCCGATGCTGAATCCAGTTCAGCATCGGATGTCTACGATGTAAATTCACATTAATCACTAACTACCTCCTGCGTCAAATGAACCAATAATTTAGCTTTGTCACTTAATATATCGGCGCATGACTGGAAAACTTTAAGATTTATCGTTAGCTATTTGTGATGCTAATGACACAATTACATCTTTTAGCTCTTTTTCCTTAACTTCATCAACTTCATCAGAATCTTCTAATATAATTAATTGAGTTACTTTCTTTTTAAGTGCGTCAACCACAACCATCATTTCACGTGCTGTATGTAACATAAGTAACTCCTAATGTGCCCAGTACCACATTTGTAGCTTATTGGTACCTTCGATTCGTTCTAAAGGTCGTTTTAAATTAGACCATGTTTCAGTATCATTCATTTGACAAATATACACTTTTTCATGCAATGTGTCAATTTCATCAAATATTTCCCGAATTCCGTTTAGTGCCGCAAATGGATTAGTGGTATTATTCTGTTTTACAAATATACAATATACTTTTAACATCCCAGTTTTAATGCGTAGATGTGTGCCCATCAATTTGGATGGATTGTCAGCATGTTCGTCTAGATATTGTTCCAGTTTTTTACGCGGTCTGACAAACTGCATTAATACTGCATTAGTAGTTTCATCTACATCAGCAAAATTATCTACAGGCATCCATGTAATAATAGTGCCTTTCTTCAGTTTACCAGGGTTTCTGTCAAATATAACCATATTAGCTCCATTTTAAGTTCATTTCTATAAATATTTATTGTAATGAATAAAATGTGGAGTAAACCGTGGAATTAGCTGAAATCGAAAACTTAACCGAAGCACAACTTGATGAAGTACTACGACGAGGATTTGCTGTAAAACATGGTAAACGCGTCCGAGTTAAAGTTAAAAAACGTCGTGCTGGAAGATTATCAATTAAACAAAAGCGATCATTGAAGAAAGCGCGTCGGAAAGCTGCACATAGTAGCGTGGCCAAGCGTCATCGCAGAAAATCGATGAAGATACGTAAAAGACGCAATGTCAAGAACATTAAAGGCGGAAATCGTGCTAAATCGAGATCAACAAATCGTTAACGTTTATAAACCATAAACTTTAAACCATCTTTTTCTTCACCAGATTCAATTTTAAACCATTTGTTCAAGACTTTAATCGGAAAAAATCTATCACAATCATATGTTCCAGGAACAATAGTTAGATAGATTTTTTTCGTGAAGGTAAGTGCATGAATGAATAACTTTTCACCACCAATTACAAATATTTCTTTATTATATGGTGCATTAAATGATATCAAGTGTAATGATGTGGATACATGTGCATCAGGAAGTTGTTTGATAGTATTACTCAGCACATAACAATCCCTATTTGGTAAAATGCTTGTCTGCTTGACTAAATCAGTACCAGATGATTTACTATATCGCATTTCTGCAATATCTTGATATGTATTGCGACCCATGACACAAATATTGTCGTTGGTTATATCTTGGAAATGTTTAAGGTCTTCTGAATAATGCCATGGTATTTTACCATTTTTACCAAAACCACCGGATTCATCAACAGCCACAATTATATTTAATTTTCTCATGGCCGCAATTATATCATAATATCGTTATCGGCGGTAGCCTAATTTAATTATTGACCGTGATATATCGTTTTCAAAATATCATATAGTTGATCATCAGTAAGATCACTAACATTAAGTTTAGTGCCATTTGCAACATTGAATAGTTTTGCTACATGATATGTTGCTGCAATGGATGCATCTGGATCATTTGGTTTGAAGCCAAAATATTTACCAAGCTTCTTAACGATTTCTTTTCTATCTGGTTTAGGATTTTTGATTTTTTTCTCATTTTTCTTGAACCATGCTAGAAGCTTGTTCAATGCATCATTTACATCTTTGCCTTTTACTTTACGATATGCTACGCCAGAATTTTTCAACATTGAAGAAAACATTTGCAATTCAACTGGGAAATCTTTAACTACAGCGTTGGCGCTGGTACTTAAATGAATAATGAACTGCATGTGGTAAATTGAATTGTGAATTGTCACAGCCCAATCTTTATCAGCAAATTCAATTATAACAACATAACCCAAAATTTTTACAAGTTTTGCTGAAGCAATCCAAGCAGATTCAGGGAACATTTTTGACATTCCCTTATTAAAGTTATCAATGGCTTTCTGAACACCAGCAAGATATTCATCATCTACCATTGGTTTTACATCTTCAAGTTTCATATACTACTCCTTATTTTGACCACCAGTGTTTTTTCTTTGGTTTACTACTTGATGATTTATGATGCATTGGCTTTACTTTATGTGCTTCTTTAGATGCCTTATGTATAGCAGCCTGCACATGTGTGATCATTTCATCAATTTCTTTATCAGAAGCGTTAGGATGCGCTTCTTTCAGACCATTTTTAAGACCTGTGTGTAGTAAATCATTAATTTCAAAAATTTCTTCTGATTCAGTTACAATACCTGCTAATTCTCTTACTCTACTTTCATCCATGATTATTTCTCCAGTTTAAATCATTACTTATCTTATATAATGGTTTATATGACCAATATTTATTTAAATTCCTTTATCATCTTCTTTTCTGATGGATTATTCATTTTACTACCGTCACTTAACTTAACATTATGAAAAGTTGTTGGGAATCTGGCAAAATCTTTTCCAAGTACAGAAATCGACCATACAACTTTGTTAACTACAGTGAATTGCGCACCATCTGCAAAAGTGAATGTCATTTCACCTTCAATAACTTGGCCTACATTGGCCCGATGATGGATTTCATCCAAATTATTCTTTTTATTTAGAATTAATGCTAACTTCTGAATATTTTTATTTGTATATTGAGCGATAACGTCATCAGCATTGCGTTTTACTTCATTATCTATCCATTTTTTATAATCACTTTTAAGCACATAAACTCTATATCCCAGCTCTTCATTATATTCATTATTAGTAATACGATAGAACATAAACGCTGCTATTGGATTTTTAAATTTTGGCTCTTGTTTGATGCTGTTGGCATTCGGCTTAGTAGCTAAATACGCATTAACTTCTTTCATTGCATTATCGAAGTCATGTTGTATAGATTTCACTAAACCGGGACGAATTTCTTTAGTCAAATTATCCATTTCCTTTTTAACACGAACAACATCACTATGTGATGCTACTTGGTGTTGTTCAGCTTCTTTCTTTTTATTTTCTTTTGCACGAAGATCATTTTTTGAAACTTGGAGCGTCTTAAGTTCTTTTAATATATTGGCCAGTGCTACTATTTCATCTGACGCGTGTTTCATATTTGTTAACAAACCACCAGAATCTTTGACCTGCTTCATTATTCGATGTAATTTAGCAACAGTATTAATTTGTATCATTGGTAAATCATAAAGATTAACGCCAGTATTATCTTTCAACCATTGAACTCGTGTAGCATAGTCTTTGAATTCTGGGGCAGAAAAAACACGATCCAAGTAATTATAGTGAAGACGGTGAAATGCATCGTCGCATAAAGTCATTATAGAACTTGACAAATCTTTATATTTTGATTTGATCAAATAACCTTGTTCAAATGCAGTCTGAATATCAGCTAACCACATAGGAAATCTATCATGCTTTTGTGCCCTACTATATGCAGCAATATGCGGAAAATTTTTGATATTTAGTTCTTGACTGTAATCTTTAGACTCATTCAATGGGTTAATATCGTTAAGTAACATAATTTTTCCTCATAGTGTGTGATATATCTATTATAACGGCCAAAATCAGAAAAGATTTAACCTAAATTAATAATCTTTTCTGACTTGATAGATTTCGTACATATTCATTATTTACTATTAACACGTTTCAAGAAATCATCATACCATGCTTTCAAATCATTTGAATATGAATCAAGCGTGGATGTCCATTTATCAAATTCTTTTTGATTTTTTGATGACATTTTACCTGATTTTGCTACATCGGTTGCTATGCTCTGAATTAGATTCGTCATCTTGGTACGGAACATAGCATACCCATCATCATTTTTACGATATAATGTCAGCTTTTTGCGTAATTTAGTATTTTCTGGGTCTTTAAATGCAGCAAGAACATTTTTAGCTTTGTCAGCACTTGCCCCTTCATTAAGTTGATTAAGTTTCATTACTTATTTTCCATTTCCTTAGAAACGGACTTCTGCATATCACTTGCCCATGCTGAAAGTTTTGGATTCTGGTCTTTATTCCAGCGAACTAAGTTGATTAATGCTTTAGAAATAGCTTCCCAGCCTTTCTTTTTAGCCAATGCAACAAAATGCGCTTTATTCATATCAGTTACTTTCTTACCATCTGGTACTTCTAAAATACCTATATTCTTTGCTTGAACACTTGCCGCACCAGCTGCCTCTAAAATTGCATCTTTAGTAATTGCCATAATAATACTCCTTAAAATTTGTAAATAGCGTTAAATTAATCCATTTTTGATGTGGGTTTATATACTCCACCACCATGTATTCTAAAGCTTCCAGCACTAATTTGCTTTTTAAGCTTTTTCTTTTTGCATTCGGGACACTTTTTAAGTGGATCATCACTCATTTTCTGTATCACTTCCATATCATGACCACAATTAGCACAAATATACTCATAAATTGGCATAATTTCCCCCTTTTAAAATATTTATATCAATATCACGTATTTATGCCTAAAGTTTTCAATATTCTGGCCGTTAGTATAAGTGTACATTGTAACGCATGATTTTAAGTTGAGGTGAAATATGCCTACACATGATGAATACCAAGATTTGTTTAATCAAGTATGTGATCCACTTGATTGGAAAGGGCCAATTGATGCTGTAGTTAATGTTGAGATTCCCTGGTTAAATGATATTATGGATGCAATTACATATTTCACTGGAATACCGGCTACAGATATCGAAGTCGAATGTATAAGTTCAGATAAATGGATTATTAAATGTGTTGGTTATAGAAATGGTCCGTGTGGGCCTTAATAATGACTTAATAATAGTCATGTATAACATGATTATAGTTAAGTAGAAAGGTATTAGATTAAAGTTTATTGGGTG
>Ga0315540_10000250_pt1 | contig 29679 bp, 29 predicted proteins | sample SalMarSW160110MG_FD_203677 | JGI IMG/M metagenome (GOLD analysis project Ga0315540, IMG submission 203677) | Salt marsh sediment microbial communities from the Plum Island Ecosystem LTER, Massachusetts, United States - Salt Marsh Sediment SW1601-10 ...
CTGCACCGGCCGCACGGCGTCGGCTTGATGCAGATCAACCGCCTTTGCGCCGCCCATCGACTTAAATTGCCAGTCCAGCGGGGCCGGCTTTCCTGTTCTCGAATTTCGCTGTGAATGTCGCCGAAACTGAGAACCGCCGACGCCGTCGTCAGCGCCATTTGCGACCCTTTAACCAGCGTGTCGTCAATTCGAGCGTCGTGTTCCCGAAGCGCGGCCCAAAAGCCCGAAGGTCGCAAGAGACATTTTCTGGCTTCGAAATATTAAAGATGCATAGCAAATATTGCTTATCCGTCGGCTGCGTGCTATCTTGAAGCTGCATAAAAGATACAGTTTAACACAGGAGGGCGCGCCATGCGTGCCGCTGCAGCCGACATCCTGGGCGTGCGCACCAGTGCGAATCGGCAAGTCGGGATAGCCGCGCCGGAACACGGGCGGGGTCGGCGCGGTCAAAGTGTCATGGCTAGCGTGACTGCATGTCGTCGCCCGGATCGCCCTGATCGCCCGTCGCGACCCGGAGTGATCGCGCTGTGCCTGAGCGAGGGGGAGAGTCTGCTCGAGCAACTGCTTCGCCACGACGTGGATCTGCCGCACGAGTGCGAGGCCACCGGTGCCTGCGGGACCTGCGTCATCATGGTGCGCGAAGGCATCGAGAGCCTTGCTCCACCCGACGAGGACGAGCGGGATGTGCTCGACAAGGCAGGGGCGCTGGACCCCGCCGCGCGCCTTGCGTGCCGCGCGACTGCGAACGCCGCCGGCCTCGCGCTCGAGATCGAGCGTGACCATACGCCGCGCGCGGGCGCAGCACAGCGCGCGGTCACGCTTCCCGTCTCCTTGAGCCAGCGCGCGGCGACACATATTGCCCGGCAGCTGGCCAAGCGCGGGGCGGCGGCAGCGCGGCTCGCGGTGCGCGCAGCCGGATGCTCGGGCTTTCGCTACCAGGTCGAATACGCGGACAGGCTGGAGGTGCGTGACACGGTTTTCGAGAGTCGCGGCATTCGCATCGCCGTCGATCCGGAAAGCCTGCCCTTCGTGCACGGAACCGTCCTCGACCTGGTGCAGGAAGGCCTCTCCCGGCGGTTGCGTTTCGACAACCCGAACGCGCGCCAGACCTGCGGCTGCGGCGAGAGCTTCGCGGCGTGACGCTCAGGCGCGGCCGAGCGGCCGCAGCACCGGCCATAGCCGCGCCGTACACAGCGCAAGCGACAACCAAAGGAGCACGCCGCCGGCAAGCTGCAGGCCCACGGCGAACAGCGCGATGCCGGTGTCGGCGCAGGCGAGCTGGGCGTACGACCACGCGCCGCCGCGGATCGGGCGGCCGGTGAAGCGCGGCAGCATATGCGCGCCCAGGGCGTAGATCAGGCACAGCACGAAGCCGCCGAATAGGTGCATCGGCGCCGGCGCGACCAGCGAGCCCTCGAGCAGCAGCGCGCCGCCCGACAGCACGAGCCAGGCGAGCGCCGACAGGGCGAACAGGCGTTCGTCGCGCCCGAGCAGCAGGCCGACGTGGCGCGCCGCGCGCGCGGGCCGCTCGGGCGCCGCCGCCACGAACTTGCGCGCCTCGGCGAGCGGCAGCACGCCGACCGCCTTCAATTCGCCGTCGATCACCAGCGCCGGGATGCTGCGGATGCGCAGCTCGCGCGCCAGGCGCTTGCCCTCGGGCTGCGCGAGGTCGAGCACCGCGTAGTCGATGTCCTTCTCGGCGGCGACCGTGCGCCAGACGGCCTCCGCCGCCGGGCAGGTCACGCACCATTCGGAAACCAGCAGCTCGACGCGCATCGTCACTCCGCGCAGCGCATGCACTCGAGGTCGTAGCGGTCGATCCAGGCCCGCAGGCCGGCTTGCGCGGCCTCGCCGCGCGCGAGCGAGGCGAGCGCCGCCTGCGGATCGTCCGGTTTCATCAGCACCAGCCAGGCCTCGGTATAAGGTGCGACGTTGATCAGCCCGGGCTCGGCGGCGACGCGCCCGTTGACCGCGACGATGGTGCCTTCGAACGGCGCCGGCACACCGCCCGCCCACTTGCCCGACTCGAGCCGGGCGACGGGTTTCTTCTTTGCCCGGCGCGAGCCGACCGGACGGAAGGTCGCGTACTGCACGCGGCCCGCCATGGTTTGCGCCGGGTCGGTGATGCCGACGCGGAAGCTGCCGTCGGCCTCGGGCATGACCCAGCAGTAGTCGAGGTCGTACCACAGGTCTTCGGGCAGCTCGCAGCCGCGGTACTCGCTCACTCGGCCTCCGCCGGCGGCGCGAAGCGGACCGTGAACACGACGTTGACCCCGAAGGCAAGCATCGCCGCGACGCTGAGCGCGCCGCCCAGCGTGACCAGCCAGTGCAGCGTCGCCAGCCAGCCCGCGACCATCAGCGGCAGGCCGGTGTTGGCGAGCCAGAAGTGGACCCACGCCAGGCGCTCCGAGCGCAGCGCGTAGCCGCCGAAGCGCGGCAGCACGTGCAGGCCGATGCCGTAGATCGACATCAGCACAAGCCCCAGAAGCATCAGGTGCGCGTGCGCGCGCAGAACGTCTCCGGGAACCAGTTGCGGCGCGGCGAGGCGCGCGAGCGCGAGCAGCCCGCCGGCGAGGCCGTAGACGAGCGCGAGCGCGACGAACAGGCGGTTGCGCAGGTGCACTCGCTCAGGTTAGCGCGCGAGGTCCGGCATTCCTTGCCCCAAATCAAGAAAAGCGCGCCAGGTCCTCGCGCAGCAGCTCGCCAATGTGCCCGATGCTTTGGTCGGCCGCCGGGTAACGCTCGGCGTTCTGCGGATCGTTGGCGTAGTGCCCCTGGCGCGCGAACACGGTGGTGACGCGCTCGCCCCAGGCCGCTTTGATCGCCGACAGGATGCGCAGCTTGTCGTCCACCATCACGTAATGCCGGGCCGGGAACAGCCGCTCGACGTCGGCCAGCATCCTCTCCTTGTGGACGTAGATCAGCACCTGGCCGTTCACCTCGCCCCACAATCCCGAGCGCATCACCTTGCGCGGCTGGAAAACCGCGTCGCCGTCCGAGAGGATCACCGTGCGCGCACCGCGGCGCGTGTGCCGCAGCACCTCGAGCGCATCCGGGTAGAGGCGCTCGGCGAACGGGTAGTCGACCAGCCAGCCCGACAGCGCCAGCACCCGCGGGTCGTGCAGGCGCTCGAGCCGGTAGCGTTCCAGCGCGCCGAGGTAATCGACGTAGCCGAGCTCCTCGCGCAGCCGCTCGAGGATGTCCCAGTAGCGGTCGCGCGCCCGGGGGCCGAACTCGCGCGCGAGCTGCTCGCGCAGATCCTGCTGCACGCGGTCGTTGTCGAGCAGCGTGTTGTCGACGTCGAACAGGAATACCCGCTCGTCGCCGGTGCCCGCCGTCACTTGCTCTTGTCCCCGGGACCGGATTTCTCGCGGTGGCCGCCGAACTCGTAGCGCATCGCCGAGAGCAGCTTGTCGGCGTACTCGCTGTGCCCGCGCGAGGCGAAGCGCGCGAACAGCGCGGCGCTGATCACCGGCGCCGGCACGCCCTCGTCGATCGCGGCCTGCAGGGTCCAGCGTCCTTCGCCCGAGTCCGAGACGCGGCCGCCGAACTTGTCCAGCTCCGGGTCGGCGCGCAGCGCGCTCGCGCTCAGGTCGAGCAGCCACGAGCCGATCACGCTGCCGCGGCGCCATACCTCGGCGACGCGGGCGACGTCGATATCGTAGCGGTAACGCTCGGGATGGCGCAGCGGCGTCGTTTCCGCGTCCACCTCGCCCTGGCGCTTGCCGATGGCGGCGCCGTGGAGGATGTTGAAGCCCTCGGAGTAGGCGGCCATGACGCCGTACTCGATGCCGTTGTGCACCATCTTGACGAAGTGACCGGCGCCGCTCGGGCCGCAGTGCAGATAGCCGTTCTCGGCGGGATCGGGCGCGCCGTCGCGGCCCGGGGTGCGCGCGGCGGCCTCGACGCCGGGGGCCAGTGCGCGGAAAATCGGCTCGAGCCGCGCCACCACCTCCTTCTCGCCGCCGATCATCTGGCAGTAGCCGCGCTCCATGCCCCACACCCCGCCGCTTACGCCGACGTCGACGTAGTGCAGCTTATTTCCTGCCAGCGCCGCGGCGCGGCGCAGGTCGTCGTGATAGTAGGAGTTGCCGCCGTCGATCACGCAGTCACCCGGCTCGAGCAGCGGCGTGAGCTCGTCCAGCACCGCGTCGACCGCCGCCGCCGGCACCATCAGCCACACCGCGCGCGGCTTGGCCAGGCGGGCGACGAAGTCCTTGAGCTCGGTGCTGCCGCGCGCGCCGTCCCTTTCGAGCGCGCGCACCGCGTCGGCGTGGCTGTCGTGCACGACGAGCTCGTGGCCTGCCTTGAGCAGGCGCCGCACCATGTTGGCGCCCATGCGTCCCAAACCGATCATTCCTAGCTGCATGCTTTTCTCCTGGGTAAAGGCGAATGCCCAGCGCGTCGCCTGGGCTCAGCCCGCCTGCATCTGCCGCAGGCCGTAGATCGCCGCGCCGAGCAGCGCGGCGCGCGTGGCGATGACGTGCACGGGGATCCCCTCGAGCATCCCGGCGAAGCGCCCCTTGTTGACGAAAGCCCGGGCGAAGGTGCCGTCCTCGAGCTGCGCCAGGATTCGAGGCGCGATGCCGCCGCCGAGGTACACGCCGCCGGTGGCGAGCACCTTGAGCGCCAGGTTGCCTGCCTCGGCGCCGAGGATCGAGACGAAGCTGCGCAACGTCAGCTTGCACAGCGCGTCGCCGTCCGGCGCGCGCAGCGCCGCCGCGACGATGAGCGGCGTGCGATCGGGCGCCTGCGCCAGCTCGGCCGCCAGCGCGGGCGACTCCGTCGCGCGCCCGGAGTCGCGCAGAAAGTCGTAGATATTGGGCAAGCCCATGCCCGAACACACCCGCTCGTAGCCGACCCGCGCATAGCGCTCGCGCAGATAGCGCAGCAGCTCGATCTGCAGCGCGTCGCCGGGCGCGAAATCGGCGTGGCCGCCCTCGGACGGGCAGGCGATGTACTCGCTGTCGCCCCAGACAAGGAAAGCCTCACCCAGCCCGGTGCCCGGCGCGATCACCGCCTTGGCGCCACGCGGCTGCGCCCGGCCGGGCTTGATCGTGCGCAGTTCGTCCGCTTGCAGATGCGGCACCGCGTGCGCGATCGCCTGCAGGTCGTTCAGCAGCGTCGTGCGCTCCAGCCCGAGCCTGCTGCACAGTGCCCGCTCTTCCAGCACCCAGGGCAGGTTGGTGAGCTGGGCGCGACCGTCGATCACCGGTCCGGCGACATCGAAGCACGCCGCACTCGCCTTTGCGCGATGCCGGCCGAGGAACTCCTCGATCATCCCCTCGAGCCCCTGGTAGCGCGCGCTCGCGAACTCGGCCTCGGCCACGGGTCGGCGCGGGCCGCGCTCGGCGTCGTAGAGCGCGAGCAGGGTCTTGGTGCCGCCAATGTCTCCCGCGATCAGCATGAAGCCCGATTCTAGGCCAACCCGCTTAAGACGCCCTTAGCTCGCGGTCGGCATGGGATTGACATCGGTATTTGCGGCCAGCACAATCCGCGCCCTGTTTCGACGAACGCGCACGATAACGAGTAGAGCGATGAGAGCAGTGACATACGTGACGATATGCAGCCAGGCGGCGCCGAATTTTGGCGCACCCGCGCTCGCGGTCGACCCCCGGCAGGGAGGTCGCTCCGCGCCAGCAATCCGGGCTCTGGAGGAAACGTAACGCACGCGTCTACACGCGTTTCGCCAAAGCCCGGTTGCGCCGCAAGGCCACCGGGCTTTTTTGTTGCCCGGTCGCCGGAATCGGAATTGCAGCAACGGATTTATGGATTTTGGATGCGGCAAGTGCTTCGTGTGGCCGCATCCGACAAGGGGTTCGTCGCCGAAACGACTGCAGCGGGCGAGGCTCGTGAGTCCTCCCCGGCGCGCTCGGTCCGAAACATCGGCCTGGCGTGTACCGCGGGCGCGGAAGCGGTGGATATACGTGGATAGCTCAGACAGGTAGAGCACTCGGCTTGTGACCGAAAAGTCGCGGGTTCAACTCCCGCTCCAGCGAAACGGAGGGCCTGTAAAGCCTTGGACGTGAGCAGCAACGCAGTACCGGGCCGGCTTCGGCCCGTGCGGTGGAGCATCGCCGCGCGGGCACCGGGCGTCAGGCCGAGCGCGCCGTGCGGCGCGTGCGGGCGAAGCGGCAACAGCCGAGCGCGGAACGGTGCGCACGGCGCGGCCGCCGCCCCCCCGCGCGCGCGGCGGTGCCCGCAGGGCGGCCGGGAAGCCGGGTTCCCGATTTGCATGACGGGACAGTGCAGTGAAGTAAAGGGAAGGAGAACGACGATGGTGAAGGAGACGAAGATGGAAGAGGCGGTGCGGCTCACCGCGCGCGAAGCCCAGGTGCTGCGCCTGATCGCGGGCGGCCGCACCTACGCGCAGGTCGCCGATCAGCTCGGCATGTCGACGCACACGGTGACTTCGCACATCAAGAACGCGTACCGCAAGCTCGATGTGCACTCCGGGCCGGCAGCGGTGATGCGTGCCGTCGAGCTGCGCCTGCTCGAGATGACGATGTAATGCAGGGGTGGAAGGAGAAAGGAGACTGCAATGGTAATGCGCAAGTTTCGCGTGAAGAAGGACGAACGCGCACTGCTGTTCGATCGCGGCGACTTCGTTGACGTCCTGGGTCCGGGCGAGCACGTTCGCTTCGACCCGCTGCGCCGGCTTGAGATCGAGAAGTTCGCGCTCGCCGAGCCGCGCTTCGATCACCGGCTGGACGACTGGCTGGTAAAGACCGAGCCGGCGCTGGTCGCGCGCGAGTTCCACTTCGTGGAGCTGGGCCCGACCGAGGTCGGCCTGCGCTACGAGGACGGCGTGCTGGTCGAAGTGCTGGCGCCGAACAGCCGCCAGCTGTACTGGAAGGGTTACATCGACCTGCGCTTCGAGCGCATCGACATCGCGACCGACTTCGCCATCGACGCGAAGCTGGTGCCGCAGCTGATCGCATGCACTGGGCCGGGCTTCAAGTTTCTGGTGAACGGCGGCGATGCCGTATTCGGCGTGCAGGCGCCGGCATTTCACGTGGCGCTGTTGTACGTCGACGGAAGGCTGCACCGCGTGCTGGAGCCGGGTCCCTACGCGTTCTGGAAGTTCGGTCGCAACCTGCGCGTCGACTTCGTGGACCTGCGTCTGCAGGTGATCGAAGTGGCGGGACAGGAGATCCTGACCAAGGACAAGGTGCCGCTGCGCGTGAACCTGAACGCGGGCTACCGCGTGACCGACGTTGCGACCGCCTTCGCCAAGCAGGCCAAGCCGGCGGACTTCCTCTACAAGGAGCTCCAGTTCGGCCTGCGCGCGGCGGTGGGCGCCCGTACCCTGGACGAGCTGCTCGAGAACAAGGTCGTGATCGACCAGGTGGTCGCGGCACGCATCGCGCAGCGCGTCGAAGGCTTCGGCCTCGAGGTCGACTCGGTCGGCGTCAAGGACATCATCCTGCCGGGTGACATGAAGACGATCCTGGCGCGGGTGGTGGAAGCGGACAAGATCGCGCTTGCCAACGTAATCCGCCGCCGTGAGGAAACTGCGGCGACCCGTTCGCTGCTGAACACCGCGCGGGTGATGGAAGACAACCCGACCGCGCTGCGGCTGAAGGAGCTGGAGACGCTGGAAAAGGTGACGGAAAAGATCGACAAGATCTCGGTCTTCGGCGGCCTCGACGCGGTGCTCAAGGATCTGGTGAAGATCCGATGAGAGGCGATACCACTTGATGAGCCGAGGGGCGCCCCTCGGCTTTTTTTTCGTCCTCAGGACAGCTGCGCCACGAGCAGATAGCGCGCGAGACGCCCGGCGGCCATGAAAGCCAGTGCGGCGCCCCAATTGACGCGCAGCCAGCCCGCCGCAAGGCAGAGCGCGTCGCCCACCAAGGGCATGAATGCGAAGAACGTCGCAGGGCTGCCGTAGCGCTCGATCCGGCGCAGCGCGCGCCCGTCGAGCTTGTGGCGGGTGCGCTCCGGCACCAGGCGCCCGAGCGCGTAGGTGGTCATCCCGCCCGCGGTGTTGCCGAGGGTCGCCAGGGCGATCGCGATCGCGGCATGCTCCGGGTACAGCCTGAGATAGCCGAACAGCACCGCTTCGGACGAAAGCGGCACCAGCGTCGCAGCGACGAAGCTGGCGACGAACAGGCCGGCGAGGCCGCCTTCGGGCGAGAGGAGCGCGTCCAGGGTGTGCTAGTCTTTTCGACGTGAAACGAAACGATTATCTCGAACGGATCCTCAAGGCGCGAGTGTACGACGTGGCGATCGAGTCGCCGCTGGAGCGCGCGCCGGGGCTGTCGAAGCGACTGCGCAACACCCTGCTGCTCAAGCGCGAGGACCTGCAGCCGGTATTCTCGTTCAAGCTGCGCGGCGCCTACAACAAGATGGCGAGCCTGCCGCCGGCGAAGCTGAAAAAGGGCGTGATCGCCGCCAGCGCCGGCAACCACGCGCAGGGCGTGGCGCTCGCGGCGCAGAAGCTGGGCTGCCGCGCGGTGATCGTGATGCCGGTGACCACGCCGCGGATCAAGGTCGACGCCGTGGCGGCGCGCGGCGCCGAGGTGGTGCTGCACGGAGATTCGTATTCGGACGCCTACACCTACGCGATGCGCGTGAAGCGCCGGCGCGGGCTGACCTTCGTTCACCCCTACGACGACCCCGACGTCATTGCCGGGCAGGGAACCATCGGGATGGAGATCGCGCGCCAGCACCCTGGCCCGATCGACGCCGTGTTCGTCGCCGTCGGCGGCGGCGGGCTGATCTCCGGCATCGCCGCGTACCTGAAGCGGCTGCGCCCCAAGGTCAGGATCGTCGGCGTCGAGCCGGTCGATGCCGACGCGATGGCGCGCTCGCTCAAGGAGGGCCGGCGCGTGGTGCTCGACCAGGTCGGCCTGTTCGCCGACGGGGTCGCGGTCAAGCAGGTCGGCAAGGAGACCTTCCGCCTGGCGCGCAAGCTGGTCGACGAGATGGTGCTGGTCGACACCGACGAGATGTGCGCCGCGATCAAGGACGTGTTCGAGGACACGCGCGTGATCCTCGAGCCGGCCGGCGCGCTGGCGATCGCCGGCGCCAAGGCCTGGGTCGAGAAGCACTCCGCGCGCGGCAAGACGCTGGTCGCGGTGGCCTGCGGCGCCAACACCAACTTCGACCGCCTGCGCTTCATCGCCGAGCAGGCTGAACTGGGCGAGCACCGCGAGGCGATTCTCGCGGTCACGATCCCCGAGCGCCCGGGAAGCTTCAAGAAGTTCTGCGCCACGCTCGGCGCGAAGAACATCACCGAGTTCAACTACCGCATCGCCGAATCGCGCGAGGCGCACATTTTCGTCGGCATCGAGATCGCCAACCAGGCCGAAACCGCGAAGATCGTGCGCAATCTCGAGCGCCACAGCCTGCGCACGCTCGACCTGTCGGACAACGAGATGGCCAAGACGCACCTGCGCCACATGGTCGGCGGGCGCGCGCCCTGGTCGGGCGACCGGCGCGCCGCGCGCGCGGCGAACGAGTTGCTGTACCGCTTCGAGTTCCCGGAGCGGCCCGGGGCGCTGATGCGCTTTCTCAACAATATGCGCAGCGACTGGAACATCAGCCTGTTCCACTATCGCAACCAGGGCGCCGACTACGGACGCGTCCTGGTCGGCGTCCAGGTGCCGCCGCACGAGATGCGCGAATTCGGCCGTTTTCTCGCCAAGCTCGGTTACCCCTGCGTCGAGGAGACCCGCAACCCCGCCTACCGGCTGTTCCTCAGCTAGTCTTGCCGAAATAGTCGGGCGCGATCTCGCCCGCGTAGCACACTGGCGAGGCGAGTGCGCTCGGCTCGCCGGCCGGCGGCGCGCCGAGAAAGGCCAGCCCCGGCGGGTCGCGCCGGTAGACGCCGCACTCGGTAACCACGTAGTCGAGCGGGATGTCCCATGCCTGGGGATGGATGGTCTCCAGCCGGGCGAGCTCGTAGCTGACCCCTATGGTGGCGGGCTTCCTGGCGAGGCTCGCCAGGGTGCGGTCGAAGAAGCCGCCGCCGTAGCCCAGCCGGTAGCCGTGCGCGTCCCAGCCGTTCATCGGCAGCAGCACCGCGTCGGGCGCGAGCTCGGCCGAGTCCACCGGGTAGGGGATGTCCATCGCGCCCGCGGCGAGCTGCACTCCGGGGTGCCATTCGCGAAACGCAAGCGGCGTCCTGGGCGCGACCACCACCGGCAGCACGGTGCGCGCGCCGCGCTCGCGCAGACGGCGCGCGAGATGGCGCGGGTCGTATTCGTTGCGGATCGGCCAGCAGATGGCGACCGTCGCCTTGGCCAGCCCCGGGAACGTGCGCTCGATATACGTGTCGATGCTCTGACGCCAGGACTCGAGCGTGGCGGCGTCGAGCGCGAGGCGTGCCGCGATGAGCCGTTCGCGCTGCTCGCGGCGCCAGTGCTTGAGCCTTTCAATATCCATGCGCGTGGTATGCTTACTCGATGATTTTGCAGCGTTTCCGCAATATAGCACTGGCGCTGTGCATGGTCGCGCCGGCCGCCTTTGGTGCGGCGAGTGCGGATGAAGCGCTGCTCAAGGCCTACGACGCGTTCAACGCCGGCGATCCGATCGCGCTCGCGCGCTACGCGCCCGCGTTCGAAGGCAGCGTGCTCGAGCCGTACGCGGAGTACTGGGCGCTCGAGCTGCAGCTCGAAGACGAATCCGAGGCCGATGTGCGCACGTTCCTGCTCAAGCATGCCGGAACCTATCTCGCCGGCGCGCTGCGCGCCGATTGGGCCAAGCAGCTCGGCAAGCGCGAGGACTGGGTGAGCTTCGAGCGTGCGCTTGCGCCCCTGGCGGCGCGCGATCTGGAGCTGCGCTGTTACGCCTGGGCCTCGCGGCTCGCCCGCGGCGATGCCACGGCCGCCGCCGAGGCCAAATCAATGTGGCTAGAGCCGGGCGAGCTACCCGAAGGCTGCGAGTTGCTCGCTGACAGGCTCGCAGCGCGCGGCGCTATCCATGCAAGCGACGTCTGGCAGCGGGCGCGCGTGCTGTTCGAGCGCGGCCAGATCACCGCCGCCAAGAGCGCGCTCGGCTACCTTCCGGCGGGGCAGGCGCCCGACGAGGAGCTGCTCGCCCAGGCGGTGACGCAGCCGCAGCGCGTGCTGGCGCGGCTGCCGCGGCATTTCGCGCGGCGCGCCACGCGCGAGGTGGCGGTGCTCGCGGCGGTGCGGCTGGCGCGCGCGGATCCGCGTCTCGCGGCCGAGGCGCTCGCGGGGCCGGTCGGCAGAAGGCTGAACGCCAGGGACCGCAGCTACCTCTGGGGCCGAGTCGCGCTCGAGGGCGCGCTCGCGCACGACGACGAGGCGCTCGACTGGTACGCCAAACTGGGCCACGCGCCGCTGAGCTACGAGCAGGCGGCGTGGAAGGCGCGTGCCGCGCTGCGCCGCGGCGAATGGCAGGCGGTGCGCGATGCGATCGACGCCATGTCCGGGCCTGACAGCCGCCAGTCGGTGTGGATCTACTGGTACGCGCGCGCGCTGGCGGCGCAGGGCAAGAGCGACGGTGCGCGCGCCTACTACCTGCGCATCTCCGGCGGGACAGATTTCTACGGCCTGCTCGCCACCGAAGCGCTCGGCTCCTTCGCCACGATCCCGGCGCCGTCCTACGTCCCGACCGAGGCGCAGGTGGCCGCGGCGCGCCGCGATCCGGGTCTGGCGCGCGCGCTCGAGCTCTACCGTCTTGGCCTGCGCACCGAAGCGACGCGCGAGTGGGTGTTCGCGATCCGTGGCATGGATGATCGCGACCTGCTCGCCGCCGCCGAGCTGGCGCGGCGCGAGAGCGTGTACGACCGCGCCATCAATACCGCCAGCAAGACCGTGCGGCTGCACGACTTCCGCGTCAGGTACCTGGCGCCGTTCAAGGGCGTGTTCGGCGACTACGCGCGCACGCACGGGCTGGACGAGGCCTGGGTTCTCGGCCTGGTGCGCCAGGAGAGCCGCTTCATCGTCGACGCGCGTTCGGACGCGGGCGCGCGCGGGCTGATGCAGCTGATGCCGCGCACTGCGCGCTGGGTGGCGCGCAAGATCGGGCTGGTGCAGTACGAGCCGCACGACGTGACCGAGGTCGAGACCAACATCACGCTCGGCACCGGCTACCTGAAGATGGTGCTGGACGATCTCGGACATGAAGTGCTCGCGTCGGCCGCCTACAACGCCGGCCCGCGGCGCGCGCGGGGCTGGCGCGACGTCAAGCCGATGGAAGGGGCGATCTACGTCGAGACCATTCCGTTCGGCGAAACGCGCCGCTACGTGAAGAAGGTGATGGCGAACGCGGTGATCTATGCCGCCCTGCTCGGCGAGCCGCGCAGCTCGCTGCGCGCGCGGCTCGGCGTGATTCCCGCCAGCGTTGCGGACGGGCGCGACGACGAAACGATTCCCTGAGGTCTTTACCGCTATGCATTACGAAAACATTCTCGTTCTGGGCGGCGGCGGCTTCGTCGGCCGCCACCTCGTCGCAGCGCTAGCGGCACAGGGTGCCCGCGTCACGGTCCCGTCGCGCCGCCGCGAGCGCGCCAAGCACCTGCTGTTGCTGCCGACGGTCGACGTCGTGGAGTGCGACGTCAACCGGCGCGAGGCACTCTCGGCGCTGGTCGCCGGGCGCGACGCGGTGGTCAACCTGGTTGGCATTCTGCACGGGCCCGACTTCGCCCGCGCGCACGTCGAGCTGCCGCAGGCGGTCGTCGCGGCGTGCCGCGAGCATGGCGTGCGCCGCGTGCTGCATATGAGCGCGCTCGGCGCCTCGCCCGGGGCGCCTTCCGAGTATCTTCGTTCCAAGGGCGCCGGCGAGCAGGCGGTGCTCGCGGCCGACGATCTGAACGTGACGGTATTCCGCCCGTCGGTGGTCTTCGGCCCCGAGGACGCCTTCCTCAACCTGTTCGCGATGCTGGCGAAACTAATGCCGGTGCTGCTGCTGGCGTGCCCGGAAGCGCGCTTCCAGCCGGTCTACGTGCGCGACGTGGCGCGGGTGATGGTCGAAGCGCTCGGAGAAAGCAAGTCGTTCGGCCAGGCTTACGACCTGTGCGGACCAAAGGTCTATGCGCTGCGCGAGCTGGTGCAGACGGTGTGCCGGCTAACCGGCCGCCGGCGGCTTGTGCTGGGGCTGCCGGACTCGCTGGCCTACCTGCAGGCCCTGCTGCTGGAGCTGGCGCCCGGCGAGCCCCTGATGACGCGCGACAACCTGCGCTCGATGCAGGTGCCGAGCGTATGCGATTGCAGCCTGCCGTTCGGCGTCGAGCCGCAGGCGCTCGAGGCGCTGGCGCCGGGATGGCTCGCGCCCTCCGGCTCGCGGCAGCGCTACCCGGTGTTCCGCTGGCGCGCGCGGCGATGAGCAGGCGGGTCCTGGTCGTCGGCAACAAGAACTACTCTTCCTGGTCGCTGCGGCCGTGGCTGGCGATGAAGGTGCTCGGCCTCGAGTTCGATGAGCAGCGCGTCTCGCTCTACGTCCCGGGCGCCAAGGAACGGCTGCTCGGCTACTCGCCGGCAGGCAAGGTGCCGATCCTGATCGACGGTGCGCGGCAGGTCTGGGACTCGCTCGCCATCCTCGAATACCTGGCCGAGAGTCACCCGTCGCTGTGGCCCGCGGCGCCGGCCGCGCGCGCGTTCGCGCGCTCGATCAGCGCCGAGATGCATTCCGGCTTCGTCGCCCTGCGCCAGCACATGAGCATGAACATCCGCAAGCGCCACCCGGGAAAAGGCCGCACGCCCGAGTCGCTCGCCGACGTCGCACGGATCGTCGCCATGTGGGGCGACTGCCGCGGGCGCTTCGGTGCGCACGGTCCGTTCCTGTTCGGCGGCTTCACCGCGGCGGACGCGATGTACGCGCCGGTGGTGCTGCGCTTTCGCACCTACCAGGTCGAGCTGCCGCCGGCGTGCCGCGCCTACGCCGACGCGGTGCTCGCGCTGCCTGCGCTGGGCGAGTGGATCGACGCCGCCGAGCGCGAGACCGAGTCGCTGCCGCAATTCGAGATGTACGGCTAGATGCGCCTGGCGCGGCGATGAAGGCCTACGTGGTGGGGGGTGCGGTGCGCGACGAGCTGCTCGGCCTGCCGGTGGCCGACCGCGACTGGGTGGTGGTCGGCGCCACCCCCGAGCAAATGACCGCCGCGGGCTACCGGCCAGTGGGGCGCGATTTCCCGGTGTTCCTGCATCCCGAGACCAAGGAGGAGTACGCGCTCGCGCGCACCGAGCGCAAGAGCGGGCGCGGCTACCGCGGATTCACCGTGTATGCGGCGCCCGAAGTGACGCTCGAGGAGGATCTCAGGCGGCGCGACCTCACGCTCAACGCCATGGCGCGCACCGAGGACGGGAAGCTGATCGATCCGTTCGGCGGCGAGCGCGACCTGCGGGCCGGGCTGTTGCGCCACGTGAGCGAGGCCTTCGCCGAAGACCCGGTGCGCATCCTGCGCGTGGCGCGCTTCGCCGCGCGCTTCGACTTCCGCGTCGCCGACGAGACCGCGGCGCTGATGCGCCGCATGGTCGAGACCGGCGAGGCCGAGGACCTGGTTCCCGAGCGCGTGTGGCAGGAGTTCGCCAAGGGGCTTGTCGAGTCGCACCCGCGGCGGCTGTTCGAAGTTCTGTCCGACTGCGGTGCGCTGGCGCGGCTGCTTCCGGAGCTGCGGCCGGACGAGGCGCTTTATGCCGCGCTCGCACGCGCGGCGCAGGAGCGCGCGCCGCTGACAGTGCGCTTCGCGCTGCTCGTCTGGCCGCTCGACGAACAGGCGGCGAGCGCGCTCTGCGCGCGCCTGCGCGCGCCGAACGAGGTGAAGGAGCTCGCGCTCGCGACCTGCCGCTGCCGCGAGCCGATCCGCGGCGCCGATCGCGCGGGGCCTGCCGCGCTGCTCGAGACGCTCAAGCGCGCCGATGCGCTGAGGCGAGGCGAGCGCTTCGGCGAGCTGCTTGCAGTCGCCCGCTTTGCCGAACCGGGCGCGCCAATCGCGCTCGCGATCGAGCGTCTGCAAGGCGCGCTCGAGGCGGCGCGGGGCGTGGACGCCGCCGCGCTCGCGAAAGCCGCGGCATCGCCGGCCGAAATCCCGGCACGGCTCGACCGCGCGCGAGAGCAGGCGATCGCCGCCGCGCTTGCGCAGGACTAGAGCAGGCGGCCGATCAGGTACACCGCGAGCGAGAGCACCACGGTGCTGGCGAAGGGGATGTAGTAGGTGCGCCCGCGCAGCGGGACCTTGAGGTCTCCGGGCAGCCGCCCCAAGCCCAGGCGCGAGAACCACGGCTGCACCGCGGAAAGCACCGCGAGCGCGACGAATAGGGTCAACAGCCACTTCAGCACGGTGAAACGCCTCCTAAACGCTGCGCCCGGGAGGCGCTAAACTCGCGCCCTTTGACCGGTCAGGGGGAAAGACGATGATCGACCTCTACACTTGGGGCACGCCGAACGGCCGCAAGGTTTCCATCATGCTGGAGGAGTGCGCCCTGAAGTACCGCGTGCACAGCATCGACATCGGCAAGGGCGACCAGTTCAAGCCCGAGTTCGTGGCGATCAACCCCAACAGCAAGATCCCAGCGATCGTAGACTCCGAAGGGCCCGACGGCAAGCCGATGTCGCTGTTCGAGTCCGGCGCGATCCTGGTCTATCTCGCCGGCAAGACCGGAAAGTTCCTGCCGCGCTCGGTGCGCGACAAGTACGACGCGCTGCAATGGCTGATGTTCCAGATGGGCGGCGTTGGGCCGATTTTCGGCCAGGCGCACCATTTCATCCGCGCCAAGAAGGACGAGATCCCCTATGGCACCGAACGCTACACCAAAGAGGCGCGGCGCCTCTACGGCGTGCTCGACGCGCACCTCGCCACGACTCCGTTTCTCGCCGCAGGCGAGTACACGATCGCCGACATCGCGACTTACCCTTGGACGGCGCGCCACGGTTGGCATCGGGTCGATCTGGCCGAGTTTCCCAACGTGAAGCGCTGGTTCGACACCATTTCGCGCCGCGCGGCCGTGGCGCGCGGGATGGCCGTCCCCTTCCTGAACTGAGCCCCGTGCTGGAGCTGCTGGCGCTGCCGGCGGGCGCAGGCGCCGCCGCGCGCGCGCCGCTGGTGTTCGTGCACGGCGCCTACGTCGGCGCGTGGTGCTGGGCGGAGCATTTCCTGCCGTGGTTCGCCGGGCGCGGCTACCCGGTGTACGCGCTGTCGCTGCGCGGCCACGGCGGCAGCGGCGGCCGCGACCGGCTGCACGGCTTCGGCCTGGCGGATTTCGCCGAAGACCTGGCGTCGGCGGTGGACGGCCTCGAGCGCGCGCCGGTGCTCATAGGGCATTCGATGGGCGCGCTGGTGGTGCAGAAGTACCTCGAGCGCAACCCGGGCGCGGCGCGCGCCGCGGCGCTGTTCTGCCCCGTGCCGCCATTCGGCGTTCTGCCGGCGTCGTTCTCTCTCGCCCTGGCCCGCCCCGCGCTGTTCGCCGAGATCAACGCGCTCGCCTTCGGCGGGCGCGCCTCGCGCGCGGCGCTGCAGGAAGCGCTGTTCGCCGGTCCGGTGGATGCCGAGCGCCTCGAGCGCTACTACGCGCGCATGCAGCCCGAGTCGCGGCGCGCGATCCTCGACATGAGCGGCTGGGGCCTGTCGCAGAGCTGGCGCGCGACGCTGCCCGAGACGCTGGTGATCGGCGCCGAGCGCGACGTGCTGATCGCTCCCGCGCTCGCGCAGACCACCGCGCAGCTGCTCGGCGCCGAGTACCGGTTGCTGCCCGGGCTCGGCCACGCGGTGATGCTCGAGCCGGGCTGGCGCGCAGCGGCGCAGGCGCTCGACGAATGGCTTGCGGCGCGGGCGCCCTGATCAGGGCGTCTTCTTCGCGTACCTGGCGAGGAAGCGGTTGATGTCTTCGATCCGCAGCTGGGGTTCGTCGGGGTCGGGCTGCGAGCCGACCACGCGGTTCATCCACTCCATGTTCTTCTCCATCCGCTCCACCACCGTGCGCCACTCTTCGGCGGTGTGGCGCTTGGGATCGGGCAGGACGTGGCATTGCCGGCAAGCGAGCCGGAACGGCTCGCCGCTCGGCTTGAACGCTTCCGGGTATTTGCGCGGATCGAGCGGCTTCTGCGCATACCGGCGCAGGTAATCGAGCAGCACGCGCTCTTCATCCTTGCTCGGCGCCCGCACGCCGCCCATCATCTCCTGCATCAGCCGGCCCATGTTGCCGCGGCCGCGCATGCGCGCGGCCATGCGCTCGACCACCTTGGGCCATTTTGCCGCCTGGTGCATCGCCGGATTGGGCAGGTTGTGGCACTGGACACAGTAGCGCACGGTTAGCGCCGCGCCGCGCGAGCGCGGCGCGGGCAGCATCGCCGGCTCGAATCCAGGCGGCAGGATGCGCTGCAGCATCGGCCCGTAGGCGCTTTCCTGCCAGCGCTGCTTCGCCTGCGCGACCGCGGCTTTGTAGTCCTGCTCGCCGGCCGCCGCGGCGTGCGCAAAGACGAGCGCGACACAGAAGAACGACACGCGCAGCATGCTCAAAGCGTATGCGAGCGGTCTCCGCGCGTAAAGCCCGTGAGCGGCCCGGCGACGCCGCGTCCCAGCGCGAGCACCTTGAAAAGCTCGCCCATTTCGGCCGGCGAGAGCAGCTTCTGCGCCTGCGCCGCGAGCGGGGCGTAACGGCGCACGTCCGTCGCGTCGGTGGCGCCGAGCACGTCGGTGATGCCGCAGATGAGCAGGAAGTCGGCCTGCGTGGCGTAGCCGAGCACCTCCAGGCCCGCGTCGGCGGCGGCGTGGGCGAGGGCGCTGAAGTCGACGTGCGCGGTGATGTCCTGCAGCCCGGGCAGGTAGAACGGGTCCTGGTGCGCGCGATGCCGGTAGTGGCACATCAGGGTGCCCATCGAGCGCTGCGGATGGTAGTACTCGCGCGCCGGAAAGCCGTAATCGACGATCAGGATGGTCCCCGCCTCGAGCATGCCGGCGAGCGCGCCGATCCACGCCCGTCCGGCGAGCCCGAGCTCGCTCTCGTAGCGCCCCGACGGCGGCAGTTCGGGCTCGATCGCGCGCGCGGCGGCGAGTACCGCGCCCTCGGCGGGCCGCTCGCTCCAGGCGAGCACTCCATCGTGGGCGCACACCCCGCGCTCGGCGATGCCGTCGCGCGACCAGGCCATGGCGTGCACCGGCATGGCGTCCACCACCTCGTTTGCCAGCACCACGCCGCGAAAGCGATCGGGCAGGCGCGCAAGCCACTGCGCGCGAGCGCCCAGACGCTCGCGCTGGCGCTCGGCCAGCTCGGCGCTCGGCTCGACGATGAGGTAGGGCTGCCCCGCCGGCAGAGCGTCGAGCAGCGCCGCAGCGAGGGCGCCGCTGCCGGCGCCGAACTCGAGGATCGCCGCGCCGGGCTCGAGCAGTGCGGCAACCTGGCGCGCGAGCGTGCGCGCGAACAGCGAGCCGAGCTCGGGCGCGGTGACGAAGTCGCCGGCGGCGCCGAGCTTGGCCGCGCCCCCTGCGTAGTAGCCCAGGCCGGGCTGGTACAGGGCGAGCTCCATGTAGCGCGCGAAGCTGATCCAGTCGCGCTCGGCCAAGATCTCGGTGCCGATGCGCTCGAGCAGGGCGCGGCTCGCCGCGCGGGCCTGCGGGCCGGGTTCGGGCAGGGACGGATCCATCTTCGGGCTAGGGTACCCGGTCCGCTAGAATTCGCAATGCAATGGGTGAATCCCTGGATGGCAAGGTGGTGCTGGTGACCGGCGGCGCGAAGCGCGTCGGCGCGGCGATCGTGCGCCGGCTGCACGGCGCGGGTGCGCGCGTGGCGCTGCACTATCGCAGCTCCGAGGCGGACGCGGAGCGGCTCGAGGCCGAGCTGGTGGCCGCGCGCGCGGGGAGCGCGGCGCGCCTGCGGCGCGATCTGCTCGAGCCGAACGCAGCCGAGGAGCTGGTTGCGGCGGTGATCGAGCGCTTCGGGCGGCTCGACCTGGTGGTCAATAGTGCCTCGATCTTCTATCCGGGAAAGATAGGCAAGATCGAGCCCAGACACTGGGACGAGCTGGTGGGTTCGAATCTGCGCGCACCGCTTTTCGTGTCGCAGGCGGCGGCGCCGCACCTGAAGCAAGCGCGCGGCGCGATCGTCAACATCACCGACATCCATGCCGAGCGGCCGCTGAAGGGCTTCGCTCTGTACAGTGTCGCCAAGGCGGGGCTCGCGGCGCTTACCCGCTCGCTGGCGCTCGAGCTGGCACCGGAAGTGCGCGTCAATGCCGTCGCGCCCGGCGCGATTGCCTGGCCCGAGGACGGCAAATTCGACAACGCCGAACGCCAGCGCATCGTCGCCACCACGCCGCTCGGACGCATCGGCGCTCCGCAGGATATCGCGCAGGCGGTGCACTTCCTCGCCACGGCGCCTTTCGTCACCGGCCAGACCATTGCCGTCGACGGTGGGCGCTCGGTGTTCCTGTGACCGACCCGCGCAGGCGGAAGTACGAAGGCGACAAGCTCGCCAAGCGCCTGCGCCGCCAGGCGGGCCAGGCGATCGCCGACTTCGGCCTGATCGAGGCCGGCGACCGCGTCATGGTCTGCCTCTCGGGCGGCAAGGACAGCTACGGCCTGCTCGACGTGCTGCTTGCGCTGCGCGACAAGGCGCCGGTCGAGTTCGAGCTGGTGGCGGTGAATCTCGACCAGAAGCAGCCGGGATTCCCCGCCCGCGTGCTGCCGGAGTATCTCGCCGCGCGCGGCGTGCCGTTCCGGATCGTCGAGCAGGACACTTACTCGGTGGTCAAGCGGGTGATCCCCGAAGGCAAGACGATGTGCTCGCTGTGCTCGCGGCTGCGGCGCGGCGTGCTCTACCGCGTCGCGGGCGAGCTCGGGGCGACCAAGATCGCGCTCGGGCACCACCGCGACGACATCCTCGCCACTTTCTTCCTCAACCTGTTCTACGGCGGCAAGCTGAAGGCGATGCCGGCCAAGCTCGTTTCCGACGACGGCCGGCATGTGGTAATTCGGCCACTGGCCTACGTCAAGGAAGACGATCTCGCCGCCTTTGCTGACACGCAGGACTTTCCGATAATTCCCTGTGTCCTGTGCGGGTCGCAGGAAAACCTGCAAAGGAAGGTCGTGCGCGGCATGCTTTCCGAGTGGGAGAAGCGCCACCCAGGGCGCATAGAATCAATCCTGCGCGCGCTTTCCGACGTGCGCCCTTCGCATCTTCTGGACCGCAAGCTGTTCGACTTCGTCGGACTACGGGCTAAAGGTGTCGCCGACCCTGACGGCGACACCGCCTTCGATCCGCAATCCTTCCGCGAGCCGCTGTTCGCCGACGCCTAAGCCGGCAACCCGCCGGCGCAGCGAACTTGATCTAGCGCAAGACCGTGAATTCTTCACACCGTGAAATTGATCACACGTGTTATAGATTGCAAAAGAACGGCAATAGCGCAATAAGAACTTGACGAGTCTCGAATTCTGAGGCGCGAGACGGCTCTCGATGCAAAACACGATGCGGGTCCAATTTTTCAGCGACAGGGAGGTTTCAAAATGAAAGTGCACTATGGAGTGGACGTCGTTAACGATAGCCCGGTGCTGCGGCTGGCTGGAGCGGAGCTGCACGACGAGAAGACGGTGGTCGAGCAGCTTCCCTTTACCGTCTCGATCGCGCGCAGCGACGAGCAGCTGCGAAAGGCGGTGACGATACGGCACGCCGCCTACGCGCGCCACGTGCCCGCGCTCGCCGAACTGATGAAGGCGCCGGAACCCTGCGATCACGACGAAGGGTCGGTGGTCCTGCTGGCGGAATCCAAACTCGACGGTTCACCCCTGGGCACGATGCGCATCCAGACCAATCGCTATCAGCCGCTCGCAATCGAGCAATCGGTCGAGCTTCCCGAGTGGCTGCAGGATTGCAGGCTTGCCGAGGCGACCCGGCTGGGGGTTGGCTTGGGCCGGGTGGGGCGGGTGGTCAAGACGATGCTGTTCAAGGCGTATTTCCAGTATTGCCAGGAGGCCGAGGTGGATTGGATGGTGATCGGCGGCAGGGCGCCTCTCGATCGGCAATACGAAGCGCTTCTGTTCAAGGACGTGTTTCCGGAGCAGGGCTTCATTCCGCTGCGCCACGCCAGCAACATCCCGCACCGCATCCTGGCGTTCGAAGTGGAAACGGCCGAAGCGCGATGGGCCGAAGCCGATCATCCTCTGTTCGATTTCGTCTTTCGCACCCACCACCCGGATCTGGACCTGGGCGAGAAGGAGTTCTTCTACCGAAGGGCCGCGCGCTATCCGGGGGTGTTCGACCGGATGGACGTCGGTCGATGACGCACGATGGGCAGCGTGTGCAAAAATCACGCTGCCCGTCAAATCGGGCCCGACGGCGCCCCCGGACAAGCTATTCTTCAGCTTGACGCAAAGGGGTCAAATTGCCGCAATCGGCTACCGCATTGAAATGGAGCGATCGTGCCCAGGCGGCGGTGGAGACGTTTCTCTACCGCTTGAGTGTCTATGGCGTGCCCGTCGCCATTGCCCTCATCACGCTCATCGCCCTTGCCACCTGGAAATCCCAGTACGAAGTGAGCGGTGCCGTTCCGGTAGGGTTCAGCGTCCTCAAGCAAGAGAGTTCCGCGCTCGGGCCGGCGCAGGCAGTTGATCAGCTACGCAACGCGCCGACGGTCCCGCATCGCGACACCAAACTTTCGGAAGCCCCGTTCTGGTTCGCTTTCGCGGTACCGGCCAGTCTCGAAGGCACACAAACCGACATCGAGCTGCCGTCGCGGCACGCGATCGAAGTCAGGTGCTGGGACGCGACTAGCCTGAGGTTGCTCGGCAGCGCCAACCGCAGCGAGGCTACGGGCCAGTTGAAGGAGGCCAAAGCCGGCTTCGCGATCCAGTTGGGGCACCTCGCGTCCGCCACGAGGATCGTGTGCCGCTCGACCTTCGCGGGTCCGGCGCGCATCTCGGTGGTGCAGTGGCCGGAGAGCCAACTTGAGGTCTCCGATCAGCAGTTCAACCGCGATGCCGGGCTGGTCGAAGGCGGACTGGTCATGCTCAGCGCCTTCGTCCTGGTGACTGCGATCATCAATCGGGAATGGATGTACGTGCTGTTCGCGGCGTGGCTTGTCGCCAGCCTGCGCCTCGGGGCGATCTCGGCCGGCTGGGACATCCACTGGTTCGATCGCGTGGTTCCGCCGACATGGACCTTTCCCCTGCGGCAGCTGACCATCGCCGTGTATTACACGCTGACCATTGTCCTGTTCAGCAGGCTCTTCGCGGACGACCTGAAACAAGTAGGCCACTCGCGACTGCTGCGCGTAGCGCAATGGTCTTGTTTGCCACTGCTGCTGTTTGCCGTGGTCCTGCCTTTTTCGAAATTCCTTCCCTATCTGTGGCTGACCACCGCGTTCAGTATCGCGGTGCTGGTATTTCTGCTGGCGCGCATACTGCTGGTCACGCACTCCCGAGTCGCCGCATGGTACAGCGCGTCGCTTGTGATCACGCTCTCGGCCAGCCTGTATGAAGTGATTGCCGCCGCCCTGGGCGTGAAGGAGTTGATTGGCTCGGTGAACAGCGTGACCGCGGCGCTTTCGTCGAGTCTGATGGTAGCGCTGGCGATTGCCGAGCAGATGCGCCATGAACACCGGGAGCGGGTGAAGGCGCAGATTGAGCTGCGCGACGCCTACGAAGCGATCCCGATCGGGCTGTTCACGCTCGATCAGAACGGGCTTTTTGAGCGCGTCAACCCGGCGCTGACGCAAATGCTCGGCGTCGATCTCTCGCACGGCCAGCGCGAGCATTGGAGTGATCATTTCGAGCACGGCGCCTGGCGCAGGCTACGGGTCGTTGCGCAGCGCGACGCTGCGCAGGAAATGGAGATCAGCGGTTTCCCGGGCAACAGCGGCGAGTCCAAGCGCTTCCTCGTCAAGGCGACTCTGAACGCGGACAAGGTGGAGGGCTCGCTGCAGGACATCACCGAGAAGTCGAAGGCGGACGAGAAGCTGCGCTTTCTCGCCGACCACGATCCGCTGACCGGGGTGCTCAACCGGCGCGGGATCGAGAGCGTGCTCGGGCAGGCGGTCGAGCAGCTCGGCAAGTCGCGGCCCGTCGCGCTCGCGTATCTGGACCTCGACCGCTTCAAGCTGATCAACGACCTGTTCGGCCACCTCGCGGGTGACGAAGTGCTGCGGCAGGTGTGCCGCCGCGTGCGCGAGCTGCTGGCCGAAAATCACCGTGTCGGACGGGTCGGCGGCGACGAGTTTGTGGTCGTCTTCGAGGACACGACGATCGATGCGGCGGCGCACGTGTGCCGCCGGATTATCGACCGCATCGAGACTTCGAGCTACCAGACGGGGGACAAGGCGTTCCAGGTGAAGGGCTCGATCGGGCTGATCGAGCTCGCAGACGGAGTGCGGGTGAAGGACGCGATCTACATGGCGGACCGCGCTTGCCGCGTGGCGAAGAAGCGCAGCGGCGACGGCCTGGAGATCTACGACAAGGCGGCGCCCGAGTTCGGCGAGCGCGAGCGGGAGCTGCGCCTGGTCGAGCACCTGGGCGCGGGCGTGGTCCCGGACGGCCTGTTTCTGGTCATGCAGCCGATCATGTCGCTCAAGGAGCCCTATCAGTCGCACAACTTCGAGGTGCTGCTGCGCATGCGCGAGGCCGACGGCAGCATCACTGCCGCCGGCAAGATCATCGGAGCGGCGGAAAACAACGGGCGCGCCGCAGTGATCGACCGCTGGGTCCTGCTGCAAACGCTGGAGTGGCTCGAGCTGCACCATGCGAGGCTGCCGAACACGCGTTTCGTGTGCATGAACCTGAGCGGCGCGTCGTTGAACGACGAGAAGTTCACTCACGACGCGTTCTCGATGCTGGCGCGCCACCGTCGCGGTGCGCAGCGCCTTTGCATAGAAATCACCGAGAGCGTCGCGCTGCACGACCTGGATACGACCCGGCGCTTCATCGACACGGTACGCGGCTTCGGCGCCAGGATTGCGCTGGACGATTTCGGCGCCGGCTATACGTCGTTCTCTTACCTCAAGGAGCTGCCGGCGGACGCGGTCAAGATCGACGGCAGCTTCGTCACCGCGGTCAACGCCCATCCGGCCAACCTGGCGATCGTCGCGGCGATCGTCGAGCTGGCGCGCAATCTCGGCATGCAAAGCATCGCCGAATGGGCCGAGGACCGCGCAACCGTTGAGGCCCTGTGGCGCGTCGGCGTCGATTACGTTCAGGGCTACGCCGTGTCGCGGCCGCTCGATCCTGCGGCAATCCTGGGCGCCGAGTGCTCGCCGAGCTTCATCCAGGATCCCGACGTAGCGCAGTTCGTGCGCGGGGCGCTCGCGCCCGCGCGCAGCCTCGAGCTGTGGGACCCGCTCGACGACCCCTCCTCGATCGGGCTACATTAGCCTGTTTCCGAGCCTGGTACGATCGATGAGGAAGACGGTCCGCGAGCTTAAGCACGCCAAAGGCGGACGCATGGTGATGCTCACCGCCTACGATTTTCCGGGTGCCAGGCTCGCGGCGGAGGCCGGCGTGGACGTCATCCTGGTCGGTGACTCGCTCGGTATGGTGGTCCTCGGTTACGACTCGACCGTCCCGGTCACGATGGAAGACATGCTGCACCACGCCAAGGCGGCGCGGCGCGGTGCACCTGAAACCTTCGTCGTCGCCGACATGCCGTTCATGTCCTACGCGACGCTCGAGCAGGCGCTCGCGAACGCCGCGCGCCTGATGAAAGAGGCGGGCGCCGATTCGGTCAAGCTGGAGGGCGGTATCGACGCGGTGCCCGCGGTCGAGGCCCTGGTCCGGGCCGGGGTTCCGGTACTCGGGCACATCGGCTTGACGCCGCAGACGGCCTCCGCGCTCGGCGGCTACAAGCTCCAGGGCCGCGACGAGGCCGGCGCCCGCCGCCTGCTCGATGAGGCGGCGGCGCTCGCGCGCGCGGGCTGCTGGGGTATCGTGCTCGAAATGGTGCCCGCGCCGCTTGCGCGCGCGATCACCGAATCGATCGCCATCCCGACCATCGGCATCGGTGCCGGCCCGCAGTGCGACGGTCAGGTGCTGGTGTTTCACGACATGGTCGGCCTTTTCTCCGGTTTTGAGCCGAAATTCGCCAAACGCTACGCCGAAGCAGGGGCACTGATCCGCGACGCAATCGCACGCTACGCAACCGAGGTGCGTGAGGGCGGCTTCCCGGACGCGGCGCACAGCTTCGACATGCCCGACGAGGTGCTGAAGCGCGTCTATGGCGGTTGAGCGCCGCGCCGGCGCGGCGCGCGGCGCACTCACGGTTCTTCGCCAGACCTTCGGTCACGCCGAATTTCGCGGCTCCCAGGAGCAGATCGTCGCCCACCTCGTCGCCGGCGGAGACGCGCTGGTTCTGATGCCCACCGGCGGCGGCAAGTCGCTCTGCTATCAAGTACCCTCGCTGCTGCGCCCCGGCACCGGGGTCGTGGTCTCGCCGCTCATTGCCCTGATGCAGGACCAGGTGGCGGCGCTCAGGCAGCTGGGGGCGCGCGCCGCGTTCCTCAACTCGACCCTGGACGCGGCAACGGCGCGCGAGGTGGAGCGTGCACTGAGCGCGGGCGAGCTCGATCTGCTGTACGTCGCCCCCGAGCGCCTGCTCACGCCGCGCTGCCTCGAACTGCTCGGACACAGCCGCATCGCGCTGTTTGCGATCGACGAGGCGCACTGCGTATCGCAATGGGGTCACGACTTCCGCCCGGAGTACCTGCAGCTGTCGCTGCTGCATGAGCGCTTCCCCCAGGTGCCGCGCATCGCGCTCACGGCCACCGCCGACCCGCAGACGCGCGCCGAGATCGTTGCCCGCCTCGCGCTCGGGGGCGCGCGCGTTTTCGTCTCGAGCTTCGATCGGCCCAATATCCGCTATGCGATCGTCGACAAGCTAGACCCCCGCGCGCAACTGCTGGCTTTCATCCGCGAGGAGCACCCGGGCGAGGCTGGGATCGTGTATTGCCTGTCGCGGCGCAAGGTCGATGAGACCGCCGCCTGGCTCGCGGCGCAGGGCGTTGCGGCTTTGCCCTACCACGCGGGAATGCAGGCCGCCGCGCGCGGCGAGCACCAGGCGCGCTTTCAGCGCGAAGAGGCCATCGTCATGGTGGCGACGATCGCCTTCGGCATGGGAATCGACAAGCCCGACGTGCGCTTCGTCGCCCACCTCGACCTGCCCAAGAGCATCGAGGGCTACTACCAGGAGACCGGGCGAGCCGGCCGCGATGGCCTGCCCGCGGATGCATGGATGGCCTACGGCCTGGCCGACGTGGTGCAGCAGCGCCGGCTGATCGATCAGTCCGATGCGAGCGAAGACTACAAGCGCGTCTCCGGCGCAAAACTGGACGCGCTGCTCGGGCTGTGTGAAACCGCGGGCTGCCGGCGGGTGCGCCTGCTGGCCTATTTCGGCGAGGCGAGCGGTCCCTGCGGCAACTGCGACACCTGCCTCGAGCCGCCGCAGACCTGGGACGCAACCGATGCGGGGCGCAAGGCGCTGTCGGCGGTGTACCGCACCGGGCAGCGCTTCGGCGCGGTTCATCTGATCGACGTGCTGCGCGGAAAGCAAAGCGAGCGCGTGGAGCGCTGGCGGCACGATGCCCTTGGCGTGTTCGGTGTTGGCGCCGACCTCGACGAGGCGGCCTGGCGCAGCGTGTTCCGGCAGCTCGTGGCCCTCGGCCTCGCGCGCGTCGACCACGATGCCCACGGCGCGCTCAGGCTGACCGAGGCGAGCCGGGCGGTGCTCAAGGGCGAGCAGGCGGTGCAGTTGCGGCGCGTGGCGCCGCGGGCGGGGCGCCGGCCGCGCCGGAGCGTGCCGACGGGCCTTGCGCCCGCGGACGCCGCTTTGCTCGACGCCCTCAAGGCCTGGCGGCGCGACGAGGCGCGCAGCCAGGGCGTGCCCGCCTACGTGATTCTGCACGACAGCACCCTGGCGGAGATCGCCCGCAGCCGGCCGCGCGACCTCGCGGCGCTCGCGGGCCTCGGCGGCATCGGCGCGAAGAAGCTCGAGCGTTACGGCGACGCGCTGCTGCAGTTGGTAAAGTAGGCCGCGTGACGCTTGCTCGCCTCGCGATTGTCGCCCTTGCGCTCGGCCTGGTCGCGCTCGCGGGTTGCGCGCGCCCCGGCGACTGGCGCAGCGCGAGCCGCGAGCCGGTCGGCCTCGCGCCGGAGCCGGCGCGCACGCCCGAGGCGGTGGTGCAGGTCTATTCCGCGCGTACCTGGGGCTGGCGCGGCGCCTTCGGCGTGCACACCTGGATTGCGGTCAAGCGCACCTGGGCGCCGCGCTACACGGTTTACGAGGTCATCGGCTGGCGCCTGCGCTGGAGCGGGTCGGCCCTGGTGGTGAGCGAGCGCCCCCCCCGACGCGCGCTGGTTCGGCAACGCTCCGGAGGTGGTGGCCGAGCGGCGCGGCGAGGGCGTCGACGCGCTGATCGCGCGCATAGACCGGGCCGCGCGCGCCTACCCTTATGCGACGGAATACGTCGTCTGGCCGGGGCCGAACTCGAACACCTTCACCGCCTTCGTCGCGCGCGCTGTACCGGAGTTGCAGGTCGACCTGCCGCCGACCGCGATCGGCAAGGACTACCTTGGCGACCGCTTTGTCGCGCCGACGCCGGGCGGCGGCTACCAGCTTTCGATCGGCGGCGTGTTCGGGGTCATGGCGAGCCGGGTCGAGGGGTTCGAGGTCAACCTGCTCGGGCTGACTTTCGGCATCGATCCGTTCTCGCCCGCGCTCAAATTGCCCTTCGTTGGCAGGCTGAGGCCGGCGCGCAGCAATGGCGGCTTGTCAAAACAGCTTTGACAGCCTAGACTTCGGTCCAGGTAGAAGCCATGAACTGCGCGGAGCAACTCGTCGTCCTATTCGGTAGCCAGGCCGACGTCGCGCGCGCGTTCCAGCTCGACCGGGCGGTGGTCAACAACTGGGTCAAGTCGGGTTACGTCCCGGCGCGCTGGGCGACCGAGGTCGAGCGCGTGACCCAGGGCCGCATCACCGCGGTCGAAGTCCTTACCGAGGCGAGCGCCAAGAAGCCGGTGCGCGTGAAATCGCGCCCTGACGACGCGCCCTTCGGCATCCCGTCGGAGAACAATCCCATGAACAGCTACGCACCGTCCAAGCGCATCCACTCGTTCCATCCACCCCAGCGCACGCTGATGGGCCCGGGGCCGACCGAGATCCACCCGCGCGTGCTCACCACCATGAGCCAGCCGGCGATCGGCTACCTCGACCCGATCTTCGTCGAAATGATGGAGGAGCTGAAGTCGCTCCTGCGCTACGTCTACCAGACCAAGAACCCGCTCACCTTCCCGATCTCGGGCCCCGGCTCGGTCGGCATGGAGTACTGCTTCGTCAACATGGTCGCCCCGGGCGACAAGGTGATCGTGTGCATCAACGGTGTCTTCGGCGGCAGGATGCTGGAGAACGTGATCCGCTGCGGCGGCGTGCCGGTGGTAGTCGAGGACAAGTGGGGCGAGCCGGTCGACCCGCAGAAGGTCGAGGAGGCGCTGAAGAAGAACAAGGACGCCAAGATCGTCGCCTTCGTGCACGCCGAGACTTCGACCGGCTGCCAGTCGGACGCGCAGGAGATCGCCAAGGTTGCGCACAAGCACGGCGCGCTGGTGATCATGGACGCCGTGACCTCGCTCGGAGGCACGCCGGTGCGGATCGACGAGTGGGGCATCGACGCGGTGTACTCGGCGAGCCAGAAGTGCCTGTCGTGCACGCCGGGTCTGTCGCCGGTGTCGTTCTCGGAGCGCGTGGTCGAGCGCGTCAAGGCGCGTAAGGACAAGATCCACAGCTGGTTCATGGACATGAACCTGCTGCTGGGCTACTGGGGCGCGAGCACGCGCACCTACCATCACACCGCGCCGACCAACTCGCTGTTCGCGCTGCACGAGGCGCTGCTGCTGATCCGCGAAGAGGGGCTCGAGAACAGCTGGGCCCGCCACCACCGCCATCACGTCGCGCTCAAGGCGGGGCTCGAGGCGATGGGACTGAAGTTCCTGGTCAAGGAAGAAAACCAGCTGCCGCAGATGAACGCGGTGCTGTGCCCGGAGGGCGTCAACGAGACCGACGTGAGAAAGACCCTGCTGGGTGAGTTCGGCATCGAGATCGGCGCCGGCCTCGGCCCGCTCGCGGGCAAGATCTGGCGCTTCGGCCTGATGGGCTACTCGTGCCGCCCCGACAACGTGATGCTGTGCCTGTCGGCGCTCGGCTCGGTGCTCGAAGACATGGGCCTGCCGGTGCACGTCGGCGATGCGGAAGCCGCGGCGCACGGCGCCTACGCCAACATGCACGCCAGCGACGCGCAGCGCAAGAAGAGGGTCGCGCAGGCCGCGTAGCATCGCGGGCGCGCTTGCAGTACAGTGTCTGACGCCTAGAGGCGACAGACCAGGCCGCGCGACAGCCCGCATGCAGACCGACGAAGGCTACCCCGACGCGCTTCCGCGGGGCTATCACCTGCACTGGTACCTGCTCGAGCGGGTGCTGGGGCAGGGCGGCTTCGGCATCACCTATCTAGCGCGCGACACCAACCTCGATCAGCGCGTCGCGATCAAGGAATATCTCCCGATCGACGTTGCCACGCGTCGCAACGACGCGACCGTGCGCGCGCGCACCGAGGAGCACGACGAGCGTTACCACTGGGGGCTCGAGAGGTTCATCCGCGAGGCCCGTACGCTGGCGCGCTTCGACCACCCGAACATCGTGCGCGTGCTCTCGGTGTTCGAGTTCAACAACACCGCCTACATGGTGATGCGCTTCGAGGAGGGCAGCAACCTCGCCACCATCCTCGAGCAGCGCGGCACGCTGCCGG
>Ga0315540_10000251_pt1 | contig 29661 bp, 22 predicted proteins | sample SalMarSW160110MG_FD_203677 | JGI IMG/M metagenome (GOLD analysis project Ga0315540, IMG submission 203677) | Salt marsh sediment microbial communities from the Plum Island Ecosystem LTER, Massachusetts, United States - Salt Marsh Sediment SW1601-10 ...
CAACCGGCGTATTGGCGCCATTGGCCGGGAAAATGTAGACATAGTCCCCATCTTTATCGGAACTGGCACCCAGTCCACCGCCGCGAATGATAACCGAATGGAAAGGCGCACCGTTATTGCGTTGTCCATAAAAGACATTCATTGCAGCCGGAGTTCCTCCGCTTGCAGCGATAACACGTCCAGGCCTGACGTCCGCCAGGGCCCGATAAATAATTTCGGTGACGAAATGGCCGATCTGCATACGGGCGGCCACGGCCGCCGGGAATTCACAATTGATGATGCTGCCCTTTGGCGCGCTGAGCTTGATGGGTCTGGCACTGCCGTGGTTGTTGGGCAGATCCGGGTCAAACATGCTTTTAAAGGCCATAAAAACATAGGCATAGGTGAAGTTGTAGACCACATTGCCGCCCCAATTTACCTGCTTTGAAGAGCCTTCAAAATCGACTTCTACGTCACTGCCCTCAATTTTCACTGCAGCCTTGAGAAGCAGGTTTTCCTTTCCTTCTCCCTGTTCTATAATTGCTTCAGCACGGTATACATTGTCGGGAATGGCCGCGATGGCCTCACGCATGCTCTTTTCGGTGCGGCCGATGATTTCGTCGGCCAAATCTTGCAGGCCATCCATGCCGTAGTCGTCAAGCAACAGACATATTTTTTCGGCACATACATGATTGGCGGCGATTTGGCTGCGAATGTCACCGATGACCTCTTCCGGCGTGCGCACATTAAAGCGGATCATTTCCAATACAGCCTCGTTTAAAACCCCACCGTCGTACAGCTTCACAAACGGTATAAACAGACCGTCCTCAAAGATATCATGGTTGTCGGAAGCCACGCGTCCGCCAATATCGGAGTGATGGAAAACGCAGGCTGTAAATGCCGTTACGCGGTCCCTATAAAAAATCGGCGACATGACGCAGACATCGTTCAGGTGCCCTGCCAGCGCCCAGGGATCGTTGGTAATGAAGACATCACCAGGCTTGTATGTCTCAACGGGGATTCGCCTAACCAGGTTGCGGATACCAATGGCCATGGCGCCAGATTGTCCGGGCGTTACAAAAGAACCCTGGGCCAACTCCCTGCCTTTAGAGTCGGTGAACATGCAAGTGTAATCGTGAGCATCGCGCAGCAGGCTCGAAAAGGCTGTGCGCGCAACAGAACCGTCGGCCTCATCAACAATGGATATCAGGCGACGCCAAAGTATTTCCAAAGTTATCGGGTCAAAGCTGCGTCCCATCTTTATTCCTCCTTTAAATCAATCCAAATGAAGCCAAACTCGTCGACCGAGGCTGTAGCATCTTCTCCGACGATGACGGTTGATTCCCTTTCTTCAATAATCGCCGGTCCTCGAAATTCGACGTCAGATGGAAGAAGATATCGGTCATATACAGTGTATGGTAAAAAATCACCGACAATGCCTGAATAGGCTGCGCGCTGTCCCTTAATAGCATTCTCTAGATTCCTGCCGGCCAGGTTTTTCCGGCTCAATTTCAGAAGGCGTTCCGGCAGGCTGGCGCGCACCCGGAAATTTATAAACTCCACCTGAGAATCGGGGTAGGTACGACCGTATAGTTTCCGGTAAAGGTCATCGTATCGTTCACGAAGCTCTTCAATGGACACTTCAGCAAAATGGCGATCTGGAATCGCTATGTTCATTTCAGACCCTTGTCCGATAAAGCGCAGATCAACTGAGCGTTGAAAGCTAATCGCCTCTGCATTTCCGGTTTTACTTAGGGTGCGGGCGCCTTCACTCTCCATCTCCTGGAACAGCTGCTCGATCGCACCGAAATCGGCTTGGGCCAAAGCGACTTTATGGCTTCGCACCAGGTCGAAAGCCCTGGGGGCTGTGAAGAAGCCCAAAGCTGACCCGACACCGGCGTTGGGAGGAATAATCAGGCGGGGAGTGCCCAATTTCTTGGCAAGACCATAGGCGTGCACCGGCCCGGCTCCTCCAAAGGCAATGATGGTGGTTATCTTGGGATTGCCACCCTTTTCAGCGATGTGAGTTTTAGCAGCCGCCGCCATAGTTTCATTTATTAAATCGTGAATCCCCCAAATTGCTTGTACATAGGAAACATCCAAGGGCCCGGCGATTTTTTCCTGGACCCCCAGCTTTGCACCATTTTCATCTAATGGCATTTCTCCACCGAGAAAGTAGTCGGCATTCAAATACCCTAAAAGCAAATCAGCATCGGTAACACAAGGATCCATGCCGTTGTTTCCGTAACATATGGGACCTGGTTCGGCGCCTGCACTTTCCGGTCCCACCTGCAGAGTTCCCATTTTGCTGACTTTGGCAATACTTCCACCACCGGCGCCGATCTCCATCAAATCGACGACTGGGACCTGAATGGTAAGCCCGCTGCCTTTCATGAAACGCTGCACCCGACCTACTTCAAAAGTGGGCACCACACTGGCTATGCCGTTTTGAATCAGGCACGACTTGGCCGTAGTGCCGCCCATGTCGAAACAGAAAATCTCGGGTATATTAAACAGCTTCCCGTAGTACTGACCTGAAATCACTGCTGCCGTGGGCCCGGATTCAATTATTCGGACAGGGAATTCGGCTGCGGTTTCAACGGAAGTGACTCCCCCGCTGGACAACATGATGAAAAGCTTACCGGAGAATCCGATTGTTTCCAGCCTGTCGGACAGCTTTGACAGATATCTTTTTGTCAGCGGCTTAACATAGGCGTTTGTTGCTGTTGTGCTGGTGCGTTCGTATTCTTTAATCTGTGGAAGTACTTCATAGGATATCGAAACCGTTAAATTTGGCGCTTCTTCACGGATGATTTCTTTAATCATCAACTCATGGACTGGATTTTCAAATGAGTTAATCAGGCAGACGGCAATGGATTCCACCTCCATATTCAGCAAACGCCGGATAATCGATCGCGCCTCCTCCGGGTCAAGGGATTTCAAAATGGAGCCGTCGCTCCGAATCCGTTCATCTACTTCGAACCTGAACCGCCTCGGTATCAGTGGTTGAGGAAATTCAGCGAAAATATCATAGACTGAATAGCGGCTTTCTCTACCCAATTCCAAAATATCACGAAAGCCCTTGGTGGTAATAAGGCCTGTTCGTGCGCCTTTTCTTTCAATAATAGAATTAATCACCAGGGTTGTGCCGTGGATCACCTCGTCTAATTTATCGATGTACCCGGGAACAAGGCGCTCAAGCCCTTTTACGCCGTATTCCACAGCGTCCGAAGGGTCTCTCGGGGTGGTCAGACATTTATTGACTGTGATTTCTCCGGTTTCGTCATTCAACAAAACGAAATCTGTAAAAGTTCCGCCGATATCACAACCTAACCGATAGAATTTTTTTCTCATGAAAATCTCCTACTTTGTCTCGAGGGAAACAGGTCTTAATGACTCTTGCCATCAAGTTTGATCTTTCTGTTCACCGACGGCTGGTAATTCGTATTTTTTAATTTTGCCCGTGGAAGTCTTTGGAAATTTCTTACAGAAAGTCATCTTCTTGGGCCATTTAAACCGGGCCAATCGATTTTGAAGAAAACCTTCAAGCATTTGGAGGGAAAAATCTGTACCATTTTTCTTTATAATATAGGCATGTCCAACTTCACCCCATTTTTCATCGGCAATACCGATAACTGCGACTTCGGCGATCTCTGGATAATCCTTCAGAACCGATTCTACTTCAGCTGGATAGACATTCTCGCCGCCGGAAATATACATATCCTTTTTTCGGTCGGAAAAGAAAAAATAGCCTTCATTACCCCTCCAAGCCAGATCACCGGTGTGGAGCCAACCTTTTTTCATACTTGTTTGTGTCTTTTTATCTTCTTTCCAATATCCGCTCATGCAGATAGGCCCTCTAACCACCAGTTCTCCCACAATACCTGGATAAACAGGTTGGTTATAATTATCAAAAATTTCAACCTCTCCATGACACACCGGCTTGCCAATTGTATTGGGATTGGATAATAGATCTTCTTCTGAGGCCCATAAAATAATTGAGGTTTCTGTTTGACCCATAATTTGTCTGATTGGAAATCCACTACAGCGACACAAGTCTAATAGCTTTGTTGTTACTTTTTCTCCGCCTATTGCACAAATTATAAGCGAGGAAATATCAGCGCGATTCTGCACCGGCACATCGAGCAACATTCTTAACATTGTCGGAACTGCTGAGAATTTTGTGATTCTATAATTCTCAATGTCATGATAGATATGTATGGGATTAAAAGATTGGTGGAGGACTATGGTTGCACCATAGAACAAACATGGCGAAACTTGAATGAAAAGTCCACCGGAATGGTAAAGTGGTGACACGACCAACATGATGTCATCATGTTGGAAATTGAAGTATTCGCCGGCATTCAGGCAATTGTAGTATGTCTTTCGCAATGCAAGGAGCGCACCCTTTGGTCGACCACTTGTTCCTGAAGTATACATGATAACGTGATGCTGTTCCGGCTTTTCAGGATATGGATAATTTAAATCCGGCTGTTTCCTAAAATCTCCTGTTCTGGTTTCAGCATGATAGTCTCTTATGTTGAATCCACTTTTTGAATCGCCGACCCTGGATAGAATCATTCCTTCTGGATATCGCTGTCGGTTATCGATTTCCAGACTCTCTCCAAATGATGATTCATAGATAACTATATTGGGCTCTGCATTGTTCATTGCCCAATTCAATTCACTATGGGTCCAACGGGTGTTTAAAGGAACCAAAATAGCACCTATTTGAGCACATGCTAGGTAAATCTCAACAAATTCCGGGCAGTTTCTGAGCATAACCGCCACACGATCCCCTGAATGGATGCCCGATGCATCTAGCCAGGCAGCCACCTTTTGAGACGATTCCTGAAGCATTCGATAGGTGATCTTATTGTTTTCAAAAAATATGGCCGGTTTTTCGGGATGGCTTTCACTCCAATACTTTACCCAGTTGGCTATGTTATATTGATATAGCATGCGATGATTCCATGCGGTCTATATGCGATTTCTGGATAGTGACTGAAAGCTTACTTTTTCGCCAGAAGTCCGGAAAGGAAAATCCCCTATTAACCTTGTATGCGGTTTAAATGCATCAATCGATGATGCACTCTTCTCCGGATGGCTGACCGATCGGCGTACCACAAGGATCGAGTCCCTCTTTGGCCTTAAGTGCGGCCAACACACGTTCGGGAGTAATAGGCAGGTGCTTGATTCGCACACCAACGGCGTCATAGATGGCATTGGCAATAGCCGGTGCAGTCGGCACGCAACCGGGTTCACCAACACCCTTGGCTCCAAAAGGCCCGTAGGGATCGATAGTTTCAATGATTACCGGCTGAATGTTAATAGCATCCTTGGCCGTGAGCACCTTATAGTCCCTAAAATTGGGATTCATGCATTTTCCCTTTTCCGATAGAACCTGTTCTTTAAGCGCATATCCAACGCCCATGAGAACGCCACCGTATATCTGGCCTTCCAGGAGCATTGGATTGATGGCACGCCCCACATCATGTGCAGCCACATAATCTAGAATGTCAACCTGTCCGGTCTCTTCATCCACACGTACTCTTACACCGTGTGTCCCAAACGCCCAGGTCATAGAGCTGTTGCCTGTAAAATCGCGAGCTACATTCTCATTATCAGGATCGTAAAACACCTCTGAGGACAACATTTCACCACTGTATTTAAAATGCTCCTTACGAATCAGCTTATCAATTTGGATCTTTTGGTCCGACACTTCGGTCTGAAATGCAAACCCGTCGCAAAGCGTAATTTTTTCTGGTGTGGTCTCCAATTCTTGTGCTGCCAATTTCAATATATGATTCTTTATTTTCTGAGCGGCTTTATAAGCTGAGTTGCCGGCGACAAAAGTGGTTCGACTTGCGTGGGCACCGACATCCCATGGGCACACTTGCGTATCCGTATGAATGACCTTTATGTCTTCAATTTTGAGACCCAACTCTTCTGCCACTATTTGACCAATAATATTGTCGGCGCCCTGGCCGATATCCGTCGCACCAGTGAAGACTTCCACCTTACCGAAATCATCCACTTTAATGAAAGTTCCGCAACCATCCGATTTATAGATACGCGCCCCACCGCCGTTATGGATTAGGGATGCCAAACCAACGCCAACGCCTTTTTCTTTTGGCTTGGTCCAGTCCAGCCGTTTGAAAACTTCTTCAATGCATTGATCTATCCCGCAAGAGCTGATCCGAAACCCCTGCGGGGTAACATCACCTGGTTGGTTCCTGTTGATCCGTCGGAACTCAACGGGATCGATTCCCACTTTTTCGGCGAGTGCATCCATGGAGGATTCGATGGCAAAGGTGGCCTGGGGATTTCCGTAACCCCGGAAAGCTTGTGAATACGTGTTGTTCGTATAGACGCACTGGGCACTATAGCGTATGTTCCCTACCCGGTACAGACTCGTGATCGGCATCATCATAACACTAGGTGTCGTGGCCCCCCAACATGTATAGGCTCCGTTATCTAAAATCATCGATACATCTCTGAAAAGTAGTTTGCCGTTTTTATCACATCCCTGGGATATCTTGGTGATGGTCGGCTGTCTGGTCGAGGTGGCGAAGAATTCTTCCTCACGATCAAACACTAATTTTACAGGTCGTCGGGTATGATGGGCGAGCAGGATAGCAATATGCTCATACGCATAGGTGTCCAGTTTACTTCCAAAACCACCGCCGATACAGGGTTTAATAAGCCGGACACGTGGATTTACAATCCCCATTGTTTTTAGCGCTTCGGTAAAATCCTTTTTTGCCAGTGAAGGAATCTGTGTATTTGTGTATATGGTCAGACTGTTGGTATGGTCAAACTCTGCTAAAGCGCCACTTGTTCCCATGCAGCAATGGGTCACCCAGGTCGTGCTGTATTTATCTTCGACAACAAATTCTGCCGCGTCTCTAGCGGCATCGACATCACCGTAATGCAGTTTCCATGGAAGTTTGAGGGTATTCGTCTTGTGATCTTCGTGAATCAGCGGCGCACCGGGTTGCATGGCTGTTTCCGGATCAAAAACACCCGGTAACGCTTCGTATTTAACCTCAATTAATTTGATTGCTTTGCGCGCAATCTCTTTAGAAGTAGCCGCTACAGCAGCAACTTCATCACGGAAGGAGCGAACCTTGTTCGATTTCAAGGGCGGATTATCTTTATAGAAACCCATTTTCATCTTGGGGGGAACATCTGCACCTGTTAGAACTGCTCGAACACCGGGAAGGGCTTCCGCTTTCGAGGTATCGATATGGGTGATTCTAGCATGGGCGTATTTGCTGTAGAGAATTTTTCCATGGAGCATGCCCGGAACTTTGAGATCTTGGATGTAAACCGATTTGCCGATCGCCTTCTCAGCGGCATCGAGTTTTGGGATCCTTTTTCCAATTAATTTAAATTTACTCATGATACTCTCCAATATGTAAAATTAACTGTTCAATTAGACAAATAGGATTTGGCCTGATGGAGAATAAATTATTCGCCTGGGCAAACGTGTTGATCAAATCAAACGCTATTCATCCCGCCAGGCAACCGGCTTTACTTCCTGCGTATCACTGTCTCGAACGGCCTTTATAGAATTAAATATTGGTGTATATCCCGTACACCGGCAGATATTGCCCGCCAGGTAATGCTTCATCTCCTCATCGCTTACTTCAGGATTTTCCTCAAGCATGGCTTTGGAGGCCATGATCATTCCTGGCGAACAGAAGCCACACTGAATACCGCCATTATCAACAAACGACTGCTGCAAGGGATGCATGGTTCCGTCCTTCTTCGCGAGTCCTTCAATGGTCTGAACCTTTCTCTTGTTCACGTCAACCGCGAGATAAATGCAGGAATTAATCGCTTTACCATCAACGATAACCGTGCAGGCACCGCATTCGCCGCTGCCACAGCCTTCCTTGGTCCCCGTAAAACCCAGTTCCTCCCGCAAAAGATAAAGCAATGTCCAGTGATCTTTAACTGTATATTCAACTTGATGCCCATTAAGTTCAAATGATATCTCAGTAGCCATAGCTGCCAGGTCTCCTTATTTTCCAATTTGATTCGTTCTGTTCTAAATCACGAGGCGATTTTGAGAAAAATTGATTATTCCCCGAATTGTTCCACTCTCAAATAATCCGGACTAATATTTTCATACCCTAGTAATAACGGCATTTACTTTAGTTGATAGGACAAGTTAAAGCCGATCAGTCCCTCAAACGCTCAAGAATTTTCAACCCCATCCGTTTGACCTGGACATTGACCATTTTGCGTCGATACCAGGCTACTCCGCGAATGCTGTCACGGACCTTAGATTCCTCGCCGGCTATACGCCCGGCCTCGTCTAATACTTGCTCATCAATGGTTTTGTTGATGAGAAACTTTTCTGCTTCGTAGGCCCGGAGGGGAACCGGTGCTGCTACCCCCAGACAGATGCGCGCTTTAAGACATTTTTCCATATTTTCATCAAAGCTTAACGCGACGCCGACGCCCAAAAGAGGCAGCTCCATGGCGGCTCTACGCCCGAATTTAATATATGCGCTGCCGGTGTTGGGTGGTAATGGTGGAATTACAATCTCGGTCAGAATCTCGCTTGCCTCTAAAATATTTTGCCCAGGGCCGAGGAAAAATTTCACCAGATCTTCAATGTGCTCGCCTTTTGGACCTTGAAACTTTACCCGGGCATCCAAAGCAATCAGTGGAATTGCCCCATCGGCAGAGGGTACGGCATTGACCAGATTACCGCCTATGGTGGCGACATTGCGGATTTGGACCGATCCTATATTGGAAACGGCATCGTAAATGATGGTGTATTGGCTTTTAATAAGAGGAGAAGTTTCAAGTTTTCGATGGGTCACCATCGCCCCAATCCGCAATTCGCCGGTTTTACGATCTTGAACGATTTCGTCGAGTGCGGGAATATCTTTTAGTGAAATCAAATAATCTTTCACCAACTTATCTTCTTTTATCTTAACCACAACATCGGTCCCGCCGGCGACATATTTTGCCTGGTCACCGTGGGCCTCAGCCAGTGATATGGCTTCATCCAGGTTTTTTGGCTTCAGAACTTGAAAGGGTTTCATTGCCGGTCCTCCAGCTTATTGCTTATGGTTTGGTTATAAATCGAACAGGCGGTAATACGCGCCATGGTGCGATAGTAAAAAAAAATAAATGACGGCATTGCGGCTTGTATTCACGGATGTTATTGTCAGGCCCGTATAGCACAACGTTCGTTAATACCGGTAATCATATATGCGTTTTGTTTTGCGATCAGATCGGCCGAGCGCGCCATGGTCGACGATCTCAACTTCAGCACTTACCAAGATCTCCTTTTTAATGGCGGATTGAATTTTTTTGACCAATTCCGCTTCATTCGTCTTTGGATCATTCATGGACCGTTCAACCTTGATCGTCATATAATCCCGTCCGTCACTCTGACGCTCAAGGATGAGGTTATATTCACAACCAATGTCGCCGCATTCCAGATCGGCCCCTGTAAAACGTGACAGAATTTCGTCGATATGCCCTGGATAGGTATTAACCCCCCTGAAAACGATCATGTCGTCAGAGCGACCGAGGATGCGATCATGGCGGGGAAAAATGGATCCGCAACCACATTGACCCGGAATCAAACGGGTTAAATCTCTTGTTCGATAGCGCACCAAGGGAACAGCCTCTTTTCGCAGGCTTGTCACCACCATCTCTCCAATTTCGCCCGCTACGGCCGGTTCCAATGTCTTCGGATCAAGAATTTCTAAAATATAGCAGTCCGACCAGTAGTGTATTCCGGAATGTTGACTGCAATCCAATCCCATTCCGGGTCCATAAAGCTCCGTCATGCCGGTAATGTCGTATATATCTTCAACGCCCAGAAGCTCATATATTCGTTGACGCATCGCTTCACTGGTACGTTCCGAACCAATGATGATCTTTCTCAAATTAATTTTATCATTTAGCCCCCGGTGATCGATTTCTTCGGAGAGCAGAAGCGCCATCGAAGCGGTGCAGGTCATTACGGTTGTTTGAAAGTCGACAAGAAATTGGCATTGCATGTCCAAATTTCCCGGGCCAATAGGGATCGCCATTGCTCCTAATGCTTCGCATCCCATCTGAAAACTGATCCCGGCGGTCCAAACCCCGTATCCGGAAGATATCTGAACTCTGTCTTTCGTAGTAACTTCGGCCATCTGATAGCATCGGGCGAAATAATTTGTCCAGTCTTGGATATCTTTCCGGGTATAACATAGCACCTTGCGCTTGCCCGTGGTACCGGATGAGGCATGAATGCGAACGACATCCTCAAATGGAACGCAAAGCAATGGAAAGGGATAACCCTCCTTGAGGTCTTCCGCCGTGGTGAATGGGAGTTTCTGCAGATCTTCTAAGGCTTGAATATCAGTTGGACCGATACCTTTCTCGTCAAAACGTTTCCGGTAAACGTCTGATCCATTATATGCATGTGCCACCGTCCACTTGAGCCCTTCTATCTGCAATTTCTTAATTTCTTCGCCTGTCGCAGCATTTGGCATAAAATTTCTCTGCATCATGTTGTTTTTCCTACTATTTTGGAGTTTGTTGCAACGACCTAAAATAGACTCGGTTCACCAAACTCTCCAAATACTTCTCGAAATACGTTCGCCATCTCACCGACCGTTGCATAGCTCTTGCAACACGCTACCAAGTGGGGCATTACGTTCTTTTCATCTTTTGCCGCATTAGTCAAATCTTTCAAGGTTCGAGAGACTTCTTTGTTATCTCTTGTGCGCTTTAGTTCCTTTAATCGCTTAATTTGACGCTCCGCCCCGCTATCATCATATTGGTGAAGTTCAACATCCATGTCCACGCCCTCGGTGTACTTATTTACACCCACTTTGATGGCTTCACCGTTTTGGAGCCTTTTTTCGTACTCATAGGCTTGGCGGGAGACGCTCCGCTGGACATGTCCGGTTGAAATCCCCTCGATAATCCCGCCGATTTTTTCAACTTCCCCAATTTCGGCCAATATTTTCTGCTCCATCTCTTTGGTAAGCGTCTCGATAAAGTACGAACCGGCCAGGGGATCGACCGTGTCTCTTAAACCTATTTCATCCATCATGATTTGAAGCGTTCGCAACGAAAGCAAGGTGGATCTTTCAGTTGGAATCGTATAAGCTTCATCAAATGAACACAGCGCTGTCGTTTGCGCACTAGAAAGGGCTGCGGCTAATACATAGTAAGCACCTCTCATGATATTATTCTCCGGCTGTTCCTTGGTTAAACCGGAACCCCCTCCTCCGAAAAGCCCGCGCAAAAAGAGCGCCTTGTCTTTTTGTACACCGTAACGTTCCCGAAGCAGTTTTGCCCATAATTTACGTGCTGCCCGAAATTTGGCCACCGTCTCCCAAAGATTGCCGTAGATATTAAAATTAAATGAAAATCTATCTACAAAATCCTCGGCCTTGTAACCTCGCGCCACCACATTATCAATATAGGCAAATGCAATTGAAAATGCATATGCTATCTCTTGAACCGGAGTTGCACCGGACTCACGGATGTGGTAACCACAAACAGAAACCGGGTTACATTTCGGAAGAGATTTCATGCTGTATTCAATCGTGTCACCGATCAATCGTACGGCCGGTTCAACCGGGTATATCCAAGCACCTCGACCGATAATCTCTTTTAAAATATCGTTTTGAGGGGTTGCCGATATCACTTTTCTGTCATAGCCATATTTCTCGGCTACGGCTTGGTACATGGCCAACATGATGGATGCGACAGCATTGATGGTCAGGCCGCTACCAATGCGGTCCAGCTGGATATCCTTGAAGGCAATTTCAAAGTCTCTCAGCGAATCGACCGCCATGCCGACCCGGCCCACTTCACCGTCTGCCATCGGGTCATCCGAATCATAGCCCATCTGAGTAGGAAGATCGAAGGCCACATTCAACCCTGTCTGTCCATGGGAAATCATCAGTTTGAAACGATTGTTCGTATCTTCGGGAGTCCCAAACCCTGTATATTGCCGCGTTGTCCAGTTACGGCTGCGGTATCCGAGCGGGTGCAGGTTTCGTGTAAAGGGAAATTGGCCGGGATCACCCAAGTCCTTTTCATAATCAAATCCAACTCGCTCAAGATCCTTCGGTGTATATACCGGTTTTACTTCTATACCGGATTGCAAAATGACCTTTTTGATGGCATCTTTTTCGTCTTTAATGTAAGTCGCTACGCCCATGTTGACCTCACTTTCTATTTCTTTCGATAGTTGGCAGCCCCTTTATCAGGGACCATAAAGCTTAATGAATGAAGGCTCAAAGCCAGGTTTTATTATCGCGGACAGTAAGGTATCAGACCATCGCTTGTATAGACGGAATGATCTCTTTAAAAGGTGTACCATTTGGAAAGACGCCCTTGACACCGATCTCTTTCAGCTTCGCGATGTCCTGTTTGGGAATCACACCACCGACGACGACATGGACATCAGACATCTCTTTCTCTTGCAGCTTATTGATCAGTTTCTTGCAGATTGTCATATGCGCCCCGGTCATGATGCTCAGGCCTATGATATCAACAGCTTCTTGAATTGCAACCGAAATAATCTGATCGATACTCTGATGCAGCCCGGTATAGATGACTTCCATTCCGGCATCGCGAAGGGCCAATGCTATGATTTTGGCACCGCGGTCATGGCCATCCAATCCGGGTTTAGCAACGAGAATCTTGATTGTTTTTGATACCATTGATTGGTCTCCTTATCTTTCAAATCAAACCATTGGAGGAAATTTGTAACAAACGGATTATTAGTAGCCCTTTTTAAAGATTTCTCTGGCGATGGTGGATTGCAAAACCTCATGGGTGCCCCCTCCCGACAACAGGAAGCGATTGTCTCGATAATATCTTTGAACCGGATACTCCATTGAAAACCCATAACCGGCATATATTCGCGTCGCTTCATCACAGGCCCGGCAACAGGCCTCAACAGTATAATATTTGGCCATGGAGGCTTTATTGAGACATGAAATTTTGTTATCAATCATGTGGGTGACGTTTTGGAGCATTAATTGTCCGGCCTCCAGATCCACCGCCATGTTGGTAATTTTGGTTTGGATTTGCGGGTAATTTGCGATCGGTTTGCCGTAAGATTCGCGTTCTTTGCAATACTGAATTGAATCATCCATCGCTGCCCTGTGAAGCCCCACGGCCAGTGCCGCCGTCATTATCCTGATTTCAGCCAAAATTGTCAATAGTACATCCAGCCCACGGCCTTCCTCGCCCAGCCGGTATTCAGCAGGAATATGGCAATCGTTGAAATATATTTCCGAATAGCCTGAAGTACGCAAACCCAGTGTTTTGAAGCGTTCACTTCGGGAAAACCCGGGGGTATCCGAAGGCACTAGAAAAAAAGCTAATCCGCGCAGTTTTTTGGACGGATCAGTTTGACACAATACTGTGTGAAAATCGCCATAAGGACCGTTTGAGGACCATGTCTTCATGCCGTTGATCACATATCCGTCGCTCGTTTTTTTGGCTGATGTTTTAACCGCGGCAAGATCGGAACCGGCTTCAGGTTCAGTCAACTGAAATGCTCCGATTTTTTCCCCTCTAAATACCGGTCGTAAAAACTCCTCATGCATCTGCTCGTTACCATAAAGATAAAGTCCATTGGTCGCCATCAACCCTTCCATGGCAACGGTAGCAGCCAAACTTACCAATCCCCTTGAGAGTTCCTCGATGAGGATGCAGTAAAGTGTTGTATTTCCTCCCGAACCACCGACCTTTTTTGGATAGCGGATGCCCATGGCGCCCATTTGGGCCAACTGTTTATACAGATCCTTGGGAAAATCTCCCTTTTCATCCAGTTTGCCGGCAATGGGCCTAACTTCTCGATCTACAAAGCGGGCAATGGTCTTTCTTACCATCTCCTCAGAATTCGATCTTAACATTCGTTCCTCCCTTGATGATCCATCTATGTGTCCGTAGAACAAATCAAAGGCAATTCTCACATAATGTCATCGGAAAGTCTGCACCTACCGAATCTGCTAAACTTTCCTCAACTGCCTGATCAGTTCCGGTACAATATCTTGCAGATTCGCCACGATGCCCCAGTCCGCAACTTTAAAAATGGGTGCTGTTGGATCTGTATTGATGGCTACAATGTAGCGTGAATCGACAATTCCCGCCCGGTGCTGAATAGCACCCGAAAGCCCGCATGCGATATAGATCTCCGGCCTCACCGTCTTGCCCGTTTGCCCGATTTGGTTCTCAGTCGGAACATTGCCCTGTTCCACCGCGATACGGGTCCCGGCAAGGTCGCCCTCCATGATCTCGGCGAGTTCACTTAGTAAAGCAAAACCTTCCTTACCATTAACCCCACGCCCGCCGGACACGATAACCTTGGCCTCGGTAATCTCTTTTCCCGGTTTTTTCGTTCGGACTGTTTCAAGAACTTCGGTTCCGATCGCCGACTCATCAATGTTGACTGTATGCTGACGGATTTCTCCTTTTTTTGCAGGAACGGGTTGGACTTTCATCACACCAGGGCGCACCGTTGCCATCTGCGGCCGCGAAAACCGATTGGCAATTGTAGCCATGATATTGCCGCCAAAAGCAGGGCGTGTCTGGAGCAGATATTTTTCTTCGGGATCTATGGTCAACTCGGTACAGTCGGCTGTCAAACCGACGCCGACACGATGGGCCATACGGGGTGCCAGATCCCGTCCGATATGGGTGGCCCCAATAAGAAAAATATTCGGCTTATAAGACTGAATGAGCTCCGCAATCACATTGGTATAGGCAATAGTACGATAGTCGGCCAATGCTTTATGCTGGGCAACATAAACAGTATCGGCACCGTGTCCAACCAAAGTTTCAATCAGATGTTCGACGTTATCTCCCAAAAGTACGGCCGAAACGGTTTGATCCAGATCGGCTGCCAGGTCTTGGGCCTTGCCCAGAAGTTCAAAAGAAACCCGGGACAACTCACCATTGCGTTGCTCCGCAAACACCCACACCCCGACGCGGTCATTGAAATCCGGCACTTCACGAGGCTTTGCATCGGATAAAATTGCACCTTTTTTACAAACACTTAGACAGGCGCCGCAGGAGGTACACCTATCCAGGATGTTTGCCTTTCCATCGACCATCTCAATTGCATCGTAAGGGCAATTTTTCAGGCAGCGCTTGCAGCCGTCACAAAGTTGCGCCTCGATCCAAATTGTCATTTTATCCTCCAGTGAAATTTTTTAGAGTTTTTTAATTGCAAATTGCTTGGGCAGATTCGGCTCACAGATAAGCCTGGGGAAAAAAGCAAGGGGCAGCCGAATCTCCTGTGACGTTATTCTTGTTCAAAGAGCTGGCAAGCGGCCGCGACCGCTTTACAAGCTGTCGCACCTTCGCTCTGGCCAAGCCGCTGAATCAATTGACGCACAATCTCCTGCTTCGATCCTTCCAGTAACTCGCCTTGTCGTTCAAATTTTGGAGCGAAAGTTTTGATCACCTGCGTCAACGAACCATCCAATCCAACTTCATCGGCTTTTAAATTTAACTCGGCAGCGTTCCAAATCTTAATTGGTGCTTTTTCATTGCAGCCGTTGATCAGTTTTTCGATGTTTGGATAACGTGGTTTATTCAGATCGCTGACTACGGTAATAAGGCCGGGAAGCCGGCAGCGTATTCGCTCATACCCATCTTCCAGCAGGCGATGAACCACGATATGGTCCTTTTCTATGGCTTCGATCCGGATGACGTAGGTGACCTGGGGAACGCCAAGATGGTCGGCCACTTGAGGACCGATCTGAGCCGTGTCGCCGTCAATGGCCTGGCGGCCGCTTATGATCAAATCAAAACTCCCGATTTTTTCCACGGCTTTTCCCAACGTGTATGCCGTAGACCAAGTATCGGCCCCCGCAAACAGACGATCCGTGAGTAATACGGCTTGATCGGCTCCCAGACCGATAGCTTCGGTCAGAGCGTCGATGGCTTGAGGAGGTCCCATACTGACCACAGTGACCTTGCCTCCAACCGTTTCCTTAATTTGTACGGCTGCCTCCAGCGCGTGCCGGTCATCAGGATTGATAACGCTTTTCAAGCCTTCCCGAATCAGATTCCCGGTTTTGGGATCCAGTTTGGCTTCGGTCGTATCAGGTACTTGTTTTAACAGGACAATGATATCCATATGTCGACCCCCTAACCTTTAGATTGTCTCCTCGAACTTCAGGCGTGCCAGCTCATCTTCTGAATATCCCAAAAGATCGCCATAGATTTCCCGGTTGTGTTCTCCGAATCTGGGTGGAAATTTCAGGTGCATGTCATTTGTTTTTAGATAGGGTGTGATGTATGGCGCTGGAGCGAGTGTTATCTTCTTTTTTGAGATCGGATCTTGCGATGTCAATAGCTTTTCTTTCACCAGCGGATCGTCGATTATTTCGGGAATTGTTTTGATCTTGCTCACAGGTACTGTGATGGAACTGAACAGATCTAGAAAAAATTCGGAACTGTGTTGGGAAGTAATGGCACTGATAGCCTGGTGAAGATTGGCGGCATCCGCAACACGTCCGCTGTTCTGTTTGTATTCCGGTTTGTCGAGCGCCTTAAAAACGTCCTGAGAAACCATTGCCGCCCACTGACGATCATTGCCAACAGCCAGATAGATAAAACCGTTTCGGGTTTTGTAGACAAAAACAGGACAAAAAAATTCATGTGTGTTGCCTTTGCGTGTAATCCGCTTTCCAAAACTGGCTGATAGCGTGATTGGAACCGTCAACCAGGATACAGAAGATTCGAACATGGAAAGATTGATGTGGGCACCCTCTCCGGTTACCTGACGCATCAACAAGGCCTTCATTAGCAACCCGTAAGCATGTTCACTGGTGCCCATGTCGGGCAATGGAACACCTATCGTCTGAGGACTTTGGTCCGGTTCACCGGTCATTTCCATCAATCCCGATCGGGCCTGCAGGATAGGATCATACGCACCCTCGTTGCTATCTGGGCCAAATCCGGTGACTCCCATCCAAATAATATCCGGTTTAACCGCCTTTAGGGTGTTATAGTCGATACCTAGCTTCCGGTAATTGCGGGGCAGTTGATTGGTCACAAAAATATCAATATCAAGGGACTTGATCAGAGACTTAAGAATTTCTTGACCTTCAGGTTGGGCCAAATTCAGTGTAATGGCTTTTTTCCCGGCATTGATGCACAAAAAATAGGCATTCATCCGTTCCTCATCCAGGACATTTTGGCCGATCAAACGGTTGGGGTCGCCGTATACAGGATGCTCGAGGCGAATGACATTTATACCGTCCTGGGCTAATCGATAGGTCAAATAAGGCACTACCGTCGCCTGTTCAAGTGACAATACTTTGATTCCACTTAAATAATCCATTTTTGTGAGCCTTTTTTGGGGGATGTGAAACTCGTTTCGCTCGATTCACATATTTATATTTAATATATTAATTATTAACAGTTGCATTCTTTTTTGTCAAGACCTTTTTTCAGGATAACGTAAAATATTTTTCGCTTTTTTGAGAGGGACGGCAGTGTCCTCAAATGGTATCAATTGAAGTGACCAAACAAAAATTGAACCACAGAAAGGAGCACTGCCATGGATTCCCATTCTACACCAAACGAGAAAAAAATCATTCAACTTAATGAATCCGCCATAAAGGGCCATCTTGGAGAAATGGTCCGCAGTACGGTGGAAGAGACCCTGATCCAGATGCTGGGATGCGGAAGCCGACCACCTTTGTAATGCCGAGAAGTATCAGTGCTCTGAGGCCCGCAAAGATACGAGAGCGGGTCATTATCAGCGCAAATTTGCATACCAGGGCCGGCTCCATATTGGCGATCATCAACACGGTGAGGTTGCTTTGAAGGTTCCAAAGCTTCGTCGTCAGACTTTTGAAACAGCCATCATAGAACGCTACCGCCGCCGAGAGACTTCAGTAGAAGAGGCATTGGTGGAGATGTGCCTTGCGGGGGTCTCTGTACGACGCGTTGAAGACATCACCAAAGCGCTATGGGGTACGAAAGTCAATTAACACCGCCATTTCGAAAAACCCATTATGTCTGAGACGGCATATTTGGGAGGAACCGAGAGAATCGTATGCACATGATCCGGCTGAACATTGATCTCCTTCACCTCAACCAAGTCCTTCCGGCGTGCCAAATGGTACACTTGCTGTTTCGCATATTCTCCTATCTGACCATCAAATATCCGGTACCGATACTTGGGGCAAAATACAATATGATATTTGCATTCATAAATCGTGTGTGATACCTTCTTAAAATCAATCACTGTGTACCTCCCTCACTCTGCGTACCTTCCAGGGAGGTACATTATATAACCTCTTCCAAAGTCTTAATACACCGGTCGAACCTATTCAGGGTACCACTACCTGAGGTAGTGGTTTAAGCCCATTAGTCAATACAATAACTGAAGTCATTTTTTTATTGACAAACAATTTTACTTGAGCTATTGGTTTTTTAGTTAATAGATTAATAGTTTATTTATTAAATTCAAATCTATTAGATTTTTTAAGGAGATACGTATGATAGAAAAAGCCTTTATCCCCTACAAAGGGTACTACAGCACCCCTTTTTGCAAATGGCAGGGTAGCTTCGCCAATGAAAACGCCATCGTTTTGGGAGGTGAAACAGCCAGGCGGTGGCTGGCAGAGAAAAAGTGGTCGCCTGAGATGTTGGACTACCTATTTTGTGGAATCACTGTTGGACAGCCGCATCAATTTTACTCGAGCGTTTGGGCTGCGGCTCTCATCGGTGCCGGTAACATCCCGGGGGTCTCCATCAGTCAGGCTTGTTCTACCGGTGCAACGTGTGTATATCTGGCGGGGCTCGGCGTCGAGAGCGGCCTTTATCAAACGGCATGCATCTTGTTGGTGGACCGTACATCCAATAGTCCCCATACCATCTGGCCCAATCCCACCGGCCCTGGAGCCCAAGTCATTTCCGAAGACTGGATGATCGATAATTTCAACAGCGATCCCAATGTGGGGTTAAAGATGATTGAAACTGCCGAGAAAGTTGCCAGAGACGGTGGTTTCACCAAGGAACAGTGCGACGAGTTGTCCTTACAACGGTTTGAGCAATATCAGGCCTCATTGGCAGATGACAGAGCCTTCCAGAAAGGCTACATGTTTCCGGCCGAAATCAAACTATCCAAAAAGAAAACGATTCTGGTCGAGGAGGATCAAGGTATCACCCCGACCTCAGCAGAAGGGCTGGCACGACTCAAACCGGTCATTGACGGCGGGGTCCATTCATTTGGTGCACAAACCCATCCGGCGGACGGAAATTGCGCCATCATCGTCACCACAAAGGAAAATGCCAAAACACTCAGTACCGATCCTGCAGTTACCATACAGGTCATCGCCTATGGCTATTTTCGAGAGAAAAAAGGCCGCATGGCCGCAGCACCAGGTCCTGCCGCCCAGATGGCCCTTGATGCGGGAGGTCTTAAGATCTCAGATATGAAGGCAATCAAAACCCACAATCCTTTTGTCGTCAATGACCTGTATATGGCGAAATTACTTGGCATCAATCCGGCTGGAAGCGCATCGCAAGGTTTTAACAATTACGGTTGCTCCTTAATCTACGGTCATCCACAGGCCCCAACGGCCGGACGGCTGATAATAGAGGGCATAGAAGAAGTTGTTCAATCGGGCGGGGGGTACTTACTATGGGCAGGATGTGCTGCCGGAGATACTGCCGCGGCATTGTTGCTTAAAATTGGAACCTGACAGAAAATTTTCCAAACAGGATTTGCGAAATCTTTAATTTCAGGATAGAATGGAACTCAATAGTCGGCATACACTATGCCATCTCACTTACTAACATACTCAGTGAATCTCCTCCCGCAGAGCGGGAGACATCATGAAGCCCCCCAGGGGGGGCTCAATGTTGGGAAAGTCCCTATACGTCTTGTTTTAGTTATTCAAAATCCAACTCCCCTTGATCATTTTCAAGGGCATCTTGTTCACCGATGTACTTCCTGATGGTTCCCTCATCCAGACCCACTGTGCTTACACAGTATCCCCGGGACCAGAAGTACAAGCCCGTCACACGTTTGTTCCCCAATGTCTGCCGGTGGATCTGAACTGCATTCTTCCCTTTGATAAACCCTATCGCAAATGCAACGCTATATTTAGGAGATATGCTCAGACACGTATGGATATGGTCCGGCTTCAGATGCCACTCCAAGACTTCTATCCCTCGTTGGCGGCAGAGTTCCTCTACTGTTGTCCCAACTCGTTTTCGGAATCTCCCGTATAGCTCCCTCTTTCGAAATTTCGGAATGATTACAGTATGGTATTTGCAATCCCATCTCACATGCAATAAACTTTGTCATTCGTGCATAGGTTCTTCCTCCTTCCCTTTCTTAGGGACTTTCCCGGATCGGTAGAACCTATCCGGGTCCTCCACCAAAGGTGGCCGGACCGACCAGGTTTGGCGATCAGCACCACCCTTTGTCCTTATGCAATTGCTTGTTTTGATCATTACTATGATTTTCCCGCAATTGGCCTTATGGCTGCCGAGAAAGATGTTTTAAAACATTTCAATTGAGGCTTGAGCTTGCCCAAGTACCGGGCATTACAATGATCGTACATGAAAAAGGCAGTAATACTCTCATCTTTAGCGAACAAGAAAATCCTATCCGCCATAAAGGGTAAAAGCCGCCACATACGGCCAGATCAATGAAAAGGCGGTTTGCCGCAAACCAGTTACACTTGAAATGTTTTCTGATCCGGAAAATGTAACATCCGGTCAAGCGGCAAGTCCTTTAAGGGTTGGAGATTGCTGTGCCAATGCCGACGGCAGATCCTGCGTAATCATGGCCAGTGAGGAAAAGGCAAAAGCTCTTTCCGGGAAACCGGTCTGGATACTCGGAGTTGGTTCCACATCAACCACCGTGAATCTTGCCGGCAGAGACCTTTTCAACGGTCTGACCGTTGCGATGGAAGCAGGCAGACAGGCCTATAAGGTGGCTGGAATCGGCCCCAAAGATGTGGGATGTGGCCGAGGTGCATGACTGCTTCACCATCGCTGAAATGATGGCTTACGAAAATCTCGGTTTCGCCAAACCGGGAGAGGAAAAGGAACTTATCAGGAATAAGGAAACTTATAAGGAAGACCGAGGCAAATGAATTGCCGAACGGTCAATTGAATTGTGTATTTGAAAAGGTATAGGGTCCTGTGGGATTTGATTGTTTTCCGTAGGGCAGGCCCTTGTACCTGCCGTGATGAGGTCGGCATGGAGACCCACCCTACGGCTACTGTATTAAAAACACGAATTAGACCTTTCTAATCCGGCATGCAACATTGCTGAATTCACAATATCCTGTCACAGGGTCACGGGATTCCAGTTCGACAAGGTTATTTGCATTCAACTCGTTTTCCCATCCATGACTCAAGCTGACCACACCGGGCCTCATATCCTCGGTTACACTTGCTTTTACGGACACCTGTCCTCTTCTCGTCTCCACGATCATCTGATCGCCATCAGCAATTCCCGCGCTCTCTGCAACTTCCGGATGCAGCCAGGCAACCGGATCGGGCGCCAAAAGCCGCAACTTCGAGATATTTTTCATCTGCCAGTGCGTGTATTCCGGTATCCTGGCCCCTGTTACCAGTACCAATGGAAACTCCCTTGCAAGCTCCGGATTTCGGACAGGACTCTGGGTCGGTTCTTTATGGTTCGGTATTGGGTCATGGCCAAAATCTGCCAGGGACTGTGAATAGAGTTCTATCTTTTTGGAAGGTGTTCTTATCTTTTTCGGCATCTCATAGCTTCTTTCACCGAACATAATGCCCTCGGGCTTATCATTCAGTTGTGCCATGGTCAGTCCGCTGGGTTCAATCATATGCGATACGACCTCTTCGTCGTTTTTCCATGGAAAGTATTCTCCATAACCCATCTTTCTTCCAAGTTCTGAATAGATCCACCAATCAGGCTTGCTCTCACCTATGGGTTCTATTATTTTTCTGCTCAATAACGCATACGGAATACCCATTGTAAGAGCGTAATTATATGCAAGGCCAAGCGTTTCAACCGAAGAACATACCGGAAGCACCACATCCGCGAGTCTTGCGGTCTCTGTCATGAATAGATCTGAAACAACAAGCAGATCAAGCTTTTCAAATGCCTTTTTTAATTTCTTGGAATCAGGCCACGCGGCCACTGGATTTCCGGCACTCACCAGCATGGCTTTGACCGGATACGGTTTTTCGGAAAGGATGACGTCCGGAAGAAGCATCTGCTGTCCGTAGGGAGATGTCATACCCCAGAAGGATCGGAAGATAGGATACTCTTCCGCGCCTATGGGTTCTCCCTCTACCGGCAGCCTGAGGTCGGACAGACGCATAAACGGATTAGTACACCATCCTCCCGGCCTGTTATAATTTCCGGTTATCGCTTGCAGGATGGCAAGGGCCCGGCTGTTCTGAAAACCGTTAATATGCTGATCAAGCGTATTGATTCCCTGCTCTATACAGGCACCGTCTGCTTTAGCATATATCCTGCTGATCTCATATATGTCGGAAGCTGATACCCCGCATATTTCAGCAGCCTTTTCGGGTGTGTACTCTTTTACATGCTCAGCGAGTTCATTAAAACCTGTCGTATACTCCGCGACAAATTCTTTGTCATAAAGCCCTTCGCTGATTATGACATTAATCATTGCAAGCGCCAGAGCAGCATCAGTCCCAGGCCTGTTGGCAACGTGGATTCCCTTCTTCGCCAACGGTATCCGTTTCGGGTCGATTACGATTAGCTTTAGTCCTTTGTCTATCAGATCATGAATCCTTGCCGCAACAGGAGGTTCAGATCCATCAGGATTATGCCCCCAGAAAATAACACAACCGGCATTATCAATATCAGAGAGAGGATAAGATCCCAATGTAAAAAGCCTTGCCATTATCCTGACACGGAAGCAGTGCGCCTCTATGGAAAAGAAATTCGGTGTCCCGAATGCTCCCCGCCATCTCTGTGCAAATGCTGATATGAGGACGTTCTCCGCCCCGATCGATCCTACCGATAAGGCCACGGAACGAGCGCCATGTTCATCCTTTATTTTCTGCAGTTTTCCGGCAATTGTATCCAACGCATCATCCCATGTCACTCTTTGCATATTCCCTCTTTTGTCCCTCATCATCGGATGCGTTATCCGATCCCTTGAATAAACATAATCAGGAAGATGTTTACCTCTTGGACAAATTATACCTTTGGTGGCGGCATGCTCTTTCATCCCCTCTACATTAATTAGCTTGCCATCTTTGACATGGGCGTCTATGCCGCAAACCATAAAACAAAGCATGCATACGGATTTTATTACTTTTGTTTCGTCGGATTTATTGTTCACATTATTTACCTCCAATTTTTTGATCTTAAGGTTAATGAACTTGTAAAAAGCAAAACCCATTTAACGATTTGAAATAATTATAAATATCTGGTCTTTTCGCTTGCCTTTTGCTTTACATTTTGGTATAAGCTACCGAGAGAACCCACCAGCCGTAATATATTTTCGAATAGATGTGTCCAGCAGGCTGTCGGATTTCTTAACTCCTTTGACAAAACGGAAAAGAATCAATCTTCATGATCCCTGTTATCAAAGACTCTTTTGCTTTTGCCTTCCGATCGGGGAAGACTTGCATAATCCACAATCTCCACATTGCAGCTTACCAAAATCTGCTTCTTGATCTCTTCACTAATCTTTTTTGCCAATGTTTTATCCTGACTGTTATCCACAGCCTGATCCCGCTCCACCCTGAGAAGCATGTAATCCCTGCCGTCTTCCCTTCGGTCCAGAATAATCTGGTACTCGCTCCCGATCCCACTGATACCGGAGAGGACATGATCGATCTGTCCTGGATAAATGTTTGTAGCCCTGAAGATGATCATATCGTCGGATCGTCCCAGGAGGCGATCGTGTCGGGGTAACAGGGATCCACACGGGCACTCCCCTGAAATCAAACGGGTCAGGTCCCTGGTTCGATACCGGATCAGGGGAACAGCCTCTTTCCTCAGAGTCGTTACGACCATCTCACCGATCTCACCTTCAGAAACGGGCTTCAGGGTTTCCGGGTCAAGAATCTCCAGGATAAAGTAATCGGCCCAGTAGTGAATGCCCGTGTGACAGACACATTCCAGTCCCGTCCCCGGCCCGTATAGTTCAGTCATACCTGTAAGGTCGAACAGATACTCGATGCCCAGGAGTTCGCGAATCCTCGCCCTCATAGCATCACTTGACCGCTCGGAACCAATGGTCATTATCTTGAGATTGATCTTGTCCCTGATCCCCCGGCGGCTGACCTCTTCAGCCATAAGAAGCCCCATGGAGGCGGTACACATCAGGACGGTCGTCTGAAAATCAATGAGGAACTGGCACTGCATGTCCAGGTTTCCCGGTCCGATGGGAATTGCCATGGCGCCCAGCCGTTCACAACCGAGTTGAAGACCCGCCCCGGCAGTCCACACACCGTACCCGGAGGATATCTGAACCCGATCCCCGGGAGTAACTTGTGCCATCTCATAGAGGCGCGCCATCATATCCGACCAGTCATCAATATCTTTTCGGGTATAGCAGAGCACCTTTCGTTTTCCTGTGGTACCGGACGATGCGTGGATGCGGACGACCCTCTCAAATGGCACTGAAAGGAGGGGAAAAGGGTATCCCTCCTGCAGGTCCGTACCGCTCGTAAAGGGAAGCTTTCCAAGGTCCCCGAGTGATCGAATACCATCGGGTCCGATCCCGGCATCATCCAGCCTTTTTCTATAAATTTCAGACCTGTGATAAGCATGATTCACAGTCCACTGAAGACCTTTGAACTGAAATTCCATCAACTCGTCAAGTGTGTTCATCCTGGGCATAAAACTTGTATCCATTCGCAATATCTCCCTAATTTTTGATAAGAACTCCCTTTTTTGGCGTTTGAGAATAGAATTTGAATCTATGTTAATTCAATTTATTCAACCTTGAATACCATGGCTGCCCTTGTATCCCCGGCGGCACAGCCAGCCCAAAGCCCATAGCCGCCGCCAAGGATAACCAGCTCTTCCAGAAGCTCTGCAATAAGCCGTCCTGCTGTAGGAGCCTGGGGGTGCCCGTACACCAGGGAACTGCCGTAATTGTTCATCTTCATCACATCGATTCCCATTTTTTTGCCATATTAATGTCGTTGACGATAAAGGGGTTGTGGGTCTTGATCGCCTTCATATCCTCTATATATCAACCCGTTTAGGGCATCCACGATCTTAATAAACTGTGTTATGCCTTTTCCACTCGACACATAAGAGCTGTGTGTGGCCAACCACCTATTTCCGGATTGCAGTATTCATGATCATCAGGACAAAGGATATTGGCATTAGACTCAAAGACTCCAAAAAGTTCCGGGAGTTTCTGGTCTCGCTCAGGGAACCACCAACCATGCTGCAAATCCACCATTTGCGGGTGTATGGCATCGGAGATTCTGACCCGCTGGCGGATAGTGCCCTGTGGGGTTGAAATAAGCGCCAGATCACCTTTTTCCAAGCCCAGCTTTTGGGCGGTTTTTGTATGAAGTGTAACCAAAGGCTCGGGATTTTTTTCCCGTGCCTTCTCAATCTGTCGCTGTTCAGAGTGGTACATGGGCATGAAACGACTACCGGTTATAAGAATCAAAGGATATTCCTCAACAAGATCAGGACTTCCCTTCGGACTCAGCTTGGGCTCACGATAAACAGGTAGTGGCTCCAGATCAAGATCTTTAAAAATAGAGGAATATATTTCCACTTTACCCGAAGGGGTTCCGAATCCAAACTTCTTATATCGGCGGTATTCCCTTTTTCCGAAGAAACCATACTGCTCTATGAGCTTTTCAAATGTAAAACCAACGGGCTCCAGACAGTGGTCATAGACCTCTTCTATTGTCTCCCAGGGCCAATGCTCGGCCTGTCCAAGTCTTGTCCCCAGCCCGCGGTAAAACTGATAGCTGTTTCGCCGCTCATAGAGAGGTTCTATGCCTGCAGGACAAGCCATGCAAAAATCATCCGTAATCCAGAGTTCAGGTTGCTCCACCGTTGAGGACGCCGGAAAAACATAATCCGCCAATGCAGCGGAGGGTGTGAGGTAATAGTCCATAACAACGTAGAGCTGGAGTGCTTTCAAGGCTTCAAAAACCCGCATCGTATTGGGTAAAGCAAGCAACGGATTGTTTGCGAGTGTAATGATAGCTGTTACAGGATAGGGTTTTCCGGTAAGTACGGCATTAAAGACTTCCCTGGAATGTGCCATGGATGAGGTCATAGCCTCAGGAACACCGACATAACCTGACGGTAGCTTTTTATTCGATTCAAAATATTTCTCCCAGCCCGGGAAGCCAAAAAAAGGATATTTATCAATCCCTATCTGCTTGGCCCTCTGCGTTGCAGATAATGGGTTGTTAAACTCCAGATAGGCCCCATCCAGGACTTGACCGACTTTTCCTGCTCTGCTAAAAATTTCACCGCCCTGAATCTCCATGTTACCGGTTATGGCACGTAATATCGCGCGTGCCCTGGCAGACTGGGTGGCATTTATTCCCTGCTTGTCGAGCCCATAACCCCATGGAATAACCGCTGGATGTGTGCTTGCATACATCTTTGCAGACGCTGTAATCAGCTCAGGTGAAATCATTGTAATTTCTGCTGCCCTTTTCGGGGTATAGGATTCTACAGCGGTTTTGAGTTCTTCAAATCCTACAGTCCAGCTTTCAACAAAGTTATGATCAAAAAGCCCTTCTTCAATGATCAATCGTATCCAGCAGAGCATTAACGCCACATCAGTACCCGGCCTGATCTGGAGCCAGAGGTCGGCCATTTCAGCCTCTTTTGTCTTGCGCGGATCGACTACAATCACTTTTGACCCACTTTTCTTTGCCTCTTTAAGCTCGAGATAGCGTCCTGTGGGTTCAGAGTTGTATGGTGAAGCGCCCCAGATTACGACGCATTTTGCGTTTTCAATGTCGCTGTGGACCATACCTCCATAAGTCGCATATTCAGTAGCATAGCTTGGGCACATGCAAATGAGGTTTGCACCGCTCATATTCGGCGAACCAAAGAGGTTATAAAAACGGCGAGCATCCCAATGATAGGTCCGTCCGGTGCCGTGGGTGAAGGACAGAGTTTCAGCGCCGTACTTGTCCCTTAGTTCCGATAGGTTGTCTGCCACCTCATCCAGGGCCTGATCCCAGCTTATCTGCTGCCAGCTGCCTTGGCCTCTTTCCCCGGTTCGTTTCAATGGATAATTGAGTCGTTGAGGATGGTAAACATGATCAGGCATCAAGCGACCTCGTTCGCAAATTACCCCTCGATTTACAGGATGTTTTGGATCACCGGTTACCTTGATTACCTTGTTGTTTTTTAAATGCAGCAGGGTACCGCATCTCGGATGGCACAGGCCACAATAACTTCTTCGTATATCATCCATTGTGATTACCCCCGGTCATAACAAAGGATTGGCTCTGACAATTATTTTATAGGATTAACCGGGGCTCTTTCGTGTCATGCCTTATATACCTTGCAGAGCAAGGCGCGATTGCACCAGCTTCCAATCATTGGATCGGCCATATCGGGATCATCGATAGTCAGCACGTTGGTATTGGATTCAAAGGCACCGAAAAGAGATGGGTATGCATCGGGTTTTTCCGGGAACCACCAACTCGATTCCGCATCAACCAAACCCGGAGGGATACTTTCCGTGACCAGTGCTTTTTGTTTAATCCGCCCTCTTTCTGTTTCAATATAGACCCAGTCACCTGAAACAACGCCCACCGATTGTGCGGTCTCGGGATGAATGTGAAGCAGTGGATCGGGATGTTTTTCACGATGCCCAATGCCAAGTTGCCGATGTTCCGAATGGAACATGGGCATGAATTTACTGCCCGCGCTCAGAATCAAGGGATATTCTTTGAAGACTTCCGGTGTTCTGATCGGACTTTCCGGAGGCTCTTCATAAAAAGGCAATGGGTCATAACCCAGTTCGTCAAACACGGTGGAGTAGAGTTCAACTTTCCCGGTGGGTGTGGCAAAACCATGTTTTTCATATCGTCGGTATTCTTTCTCAGGAATAAGACATCCTCTTTCTATGAACTCTTCATAGCTTATGCCCAATGGTGAGATACGGTATCTGTGCACTTCCTCAAGATCTTCCCAGGGCCAGTGCTCTTCCTGACTCAGCCTTATTCCCAGTCCACGCCAGATCTGGTAGTCTTCTCTTCGTTCACCGATTGGTGGAATAGCCCTCTCACCACCCCACACCACCCTTGATGAATCCTCAAAGGTGCTGCATAGCGGTCTTTCAAGCCAGCTTGCGGCAGGCAATACATAATCAGCCAATTGGGCCGTAGGTGTCATCCAGTATTCGAGAATCACATGGATATCAAGGTTTGGATGGGTTAAAGCCTCGTGAACAAGTCTTGTATTTGGCGCCCATGCCATGGGATTACTCACCCATGTAATCATTGATTTAATCGGGTAGGGTTTACCGGTCAGGATCTGTCTCAGGGCCAGTGGCGTAGATACCAGCATCCGGTGGATCACCGGCTCAGGGACGTTATAGACCCTTTGGTAATGAGACTCAAGGATCTCCCACGCGGGCCATGACATCACCCTGAATCTGTCTGAACCGATCTGTTTTTTTCTCTGTTCCACGGGGAGCATTTCCGTTAATTCAAGGGCTGAATCACAGATAAACCTTCCCCCGTTCATCTCCAGGACGGGGCTACTGACCGGATTTCCACCCGGGACATCCATATTAGCGGTTATGGCCCTCAGGATGACCCTCACCTGCTCCACACGCCCCGAGTTAAAACCAAGCTGGTCACTGGCTACGCCTCTCTCAATACAGGCGGGTTTGGTTTCGGCATACATCCGTGCAGACCGGATGATATCGTCAGGGGCAAGACCTGTGATTCCTGCCACTCGTTGAGGATTATACTCCCTGACCCTTTCTCTGAGTTCTTCAAATCCATGTGCCCATTGTTCCACGAAATCCTTATCGTAGAGATCCTCATTGATGATCACATGAACCCACCCAAGTGCCAGTGCCGCATCCGTCCCGGGTCTGAGCTGAAGCGTGATATCTGCATATTCCGCCGATTTGGTCAATCTCGGATCGACAATAATGACCTTGATCTCTTTGCGGCGGATCTTTTCACGGAGCAGGGCCCATCGGGTAAGTCTTGTCTCTGCAGGATTAATGCCCCACAGTACTACACACTTTGAGTTGGCCAGATCTGATCGAAAATTCATCGAGCCTGTAATTGCCATATCAATTGCCAGACAGTTCATGGCACAAATAGTCCCGGGATCCATATTGTTCTGTGGATTCCCGAAAAGATTCATAAATCGAGTTAAAGGATACCGAAGCTGATCCTTGTGATAGAGCCATTTCGGCGCTCTTAACGCCCTTTCACAAATAAAACCTCTGCTGATGGGATGATCCGGGTTTCCTCTTACCTTCACAACCATACCATTCCGGACATGAACAAGGACACCGCAATGTTTGTGACGGAAAAAGCAGCCGGCCTTTTTGATGACAGTTGTGTTGCTGGCCATGAGATTCTTCTCCTTATTAAGCGGAAAACCCGTGCTGATTAATCCAAACGAAAAGTACTCCGTACATCGGACAGTTCCTCTTTTGTCAAGGCAGAGTATAATCCGCGCCCGGGTCGATGGATACCTATCCGCTT